>Ga0116231_10009703_pt1 | contig 16004 bp, 20 predicted proteins | sample S1TSphgellanicum_2_FD_89695 | JGI IMG/M metagenome (GOLD analysis project Ga0116231, IMG submission 89695) | Host-associated microbial communities from peat moss isolated from Minnesota, USA - S1T2_Fd - Sphagnum magellanicum MG | ecosystem: Host-associated > Plants > Peat moss > Unclassified...
CACATAGACATAGTCGCTCTCTTTGTCTGCCTTTCGGTAACCGCTTGGTACGGCGTCAATCGCCTCATTGATTTTCTCTACAGTCATGTCGCCGAGTGGGATTGAGAAGTGATCAATCGCTGGACACTTGACGTCGTTGAGCGAATTCTGCACCTCCTCCAGTTGCTGTCCGGCGCTCCTGAGCGCGTCGCTGAAATTGCATTTCTCAAACATAAGCAATCTCCTGAAAGAAACAGCATGACAACCGTCTGGTCAACCGAGATACCTCAGTCCTGTAAATCAGCAGGACCTTCGCTTTTGGCAACTAGTATTCATGTAATGTCGTACCAATCTGGACTTCGATCGGGCAGGATCACACCGCTCGCTAGACTCTACATGCCGACTTTCTGCGATCTCAAAAAAATATCACGATCGGAGCTTCGAATGGGGACTGAAGGCCTTCGCCACCCTTAAAAATCGTAAGGGCCGAGCGGGTCGATTCAGAATTCTTCACGCGGCGAGCCCAAAGACCGCCTTGGCGGGATAGCGTCTTCCAACCTCGACGCGGTTGTAATCGCGCTAACAAGCCGAGTTACCGCCACACGCGATGACTATCATCGCGTCCTTCGAAATGTGGCGACCAATGCCCGCCATCGGTCGGTTGCCGACTACACCTCCGTCGGTGCCAATTGAATCAAGATCGAGTGTCTGCGGTGAGCGCCTTAATGCGATCATCATCCGGGGACCGTTCGGCAATGACGCCGAGAAACTGACTCCACTGAGCCGAGGCCTCACTCAACAAAAGGGCCAATTCGCGGCAAAACATATTGGCGTTCGCCATACGATCGATGACGTCGACATCCTCGGGTTTCCGCTCGAGTTTATCCCCGACCAACTGAGCTTACCGACACATAGGTTACACATCGTTCCGGACACATAGGTAACCTATGTGTCCGGTATAAACCGTTACCCATGCGTCCGGAACGGACCCAACATTCCGGTGACGCCGGTGAGGGAATTGAACCCCCGACACGCGGATTTTCAGTCGGCAAACGTTGCGCTAACCGCCTGATTTTTCGCAAACTTTTCCAAATCTAATAGTGAATGCAAATCGACGTAAGTTGTTAATTTTCATCACTAAATTCGCATCTCCATTTTCATAGAACGCATCTTGGTGTACTCAACGTGTACTTCGTGGCAGACACGCGGTGGCTGCGAAAATCGTTGGATTTCTGCAGCGGGTTCTGTCGAACCGGAAGCGACGTTTCTACAACCGTTCGGGTATTTCGTCACCAGGCATCGGTTTCTCGCCGCCCTTGCGCCGCATGATTTTGTCGAAGACCTTATAGTTTGCGCGCTCACGGCGCTCGAGAAAGAACGTGGCGGTATTCATAGCCGCCAGCTTCTCAGCAACTGCGGTCGCGACAAATTGGTTGAAACTGGTGCCGTCCGCCTTGGCGCGCCGTACCACTTCCGCTTTCACGGAGGTCGGCAGACGCAGAGGATAGGTACTTTGAGGCTTGCTCATGACTTGATCCTTCTTAAGACATCGACCGGGGCGATCACTTCGACCCCGAACTTGATTGGTGTTGTGCCGTAATCCTTTTGATTGAATGTCACGATCGCATTAGCGCGGCCGTTAACCGCAGCTTCCAGCACGAGTTCATCGCCGGGGTCGCGCAACTGCGGACGCCACAGGAAATGTGTTTCCACAGGTTCAGCCATTGCAATCACCGCATCGACGAAAGCATCGACTTCCGCCGCACTCAATCCGGCAGTAGCACCATGCTCCGCGCGCAGGCACGTTGCTTCGTATTCGAGAGCCAACCCGACGTTCGCCAGCATGTAGATCTCTCCTCGACGCACGGCTCTCAAGACCGCCGCCGACGCGCCGGTGGGACTGCGCATCGCGGCCACAATAACATCAGTATCGAGAACCAATCTCATATCACCTGCGATATCATATCAAGAGCGCGGTGTCCACAGCAAGGCCGGCAGATATCAAAGGCGCGATCAGGCAATCGCCTAGTCCATCGCACGATCGAGCTTTACGACCAGGTCCTCCGTCCGTAAGTGCGTATATCGCTTCAACATTTGCATGGACTTGTGGCCACTGATCGCTGCGACCTCCTGGTCGCTGAGGCCCAGTTCGACGAAGCGGCTGACCGCCTCGTGACGCAAATCATGAAAATGCAGGTCGGGCAGTTTGATTCTGATCTTCAGGTCGTGCAAAATTTTCTCGAATCGATAGGGTTTACGCTTGCCGTCTTTTCCTGACCTTCCAAAAAACACCAGTCGGGTGCTCTTCGGTCGAACGGGATTGGCTAGTGCGGCGGTGAATACCTGAAGAGCCGGCTTCGTGATAGGTATGGTTCTCGAGGTGCCATTCTCGTCTGAGTAAGTCTCAGCACGCGCCGGTCGAGATCCACCTGATCCATCTCGAGCGAAACGATCTCGCCAAGTCGCATGCCGGTATGTAGGGCGATGCGCACAACCCATCCCAGCATGGGATTTGAGTGCTTATCGCACTCCGCGAGCAATGACTCCGATTCCGTCTTCGCTAGTCGCCTCTCTCGGTGCGCGCCCGAAGGTTTGCGCACGAGGCCCACCGGATTGCGCGTGAGACCGAGCCGCCATTCCCTCATTGCGATCGTGAATAGATGGGACAACAGCGCAAGCTCGAGCCTTACGAGCGTCGCCATGGACATCTCCTTGTCCGAATTACCGGCGAAACAAGAATGTACCTGAGGTGTACTTGGACGCTTTCTGAGTAACTCGCGTCTTTCGCAAGTTATTTGATTAGATGGTGGCCAGGGAGGGAATTGAACCCCCGACACGCGGATTTTCAGTCCGCTGCTCTACCAACTGAGCTACCTGGCCCCGGAGAAGTCGCGTATTAGACAGGCGCGGCCGGAGATCGTCAACCCGCCTTTCTCAATCAATGGCTTGCGCACGACTACCCTCCCCGCTTGCGCGCGCGACGGCCGCCTACAGCACCGACTCCCCCAGCAAGTCCGTCACCGTCAATGCCCCCGTGAGGTCCAGATACAACAGCACCGGCAACAGCACGAGCGTGGCAACAGCGGACCAGCGCACGAATCTCGTCATCCAGACCGTCCGACAATTGCGTGCACAGCGGTAAGTGCCGACCGTAACGTACACGGTAAACAAGAATCCGAAGATCGAATATGCCGCCATGAGCGGCGCATTTTCGGGATCGATGAGTAGTTCGATGGACCCGTAAACGAGCGATCCCACGACGCCGTAGAGCCAGAAAACCCGCGACACGGAGATCTTGCCTTCGAGGGGATCCATGACAAAAGACTTGAGACTCATGCGCGCTTTGCCTTGACGATCCGCGGTGCTTGCCTGCGCGTGAAATAGAAAATTCCGACCACGCCCGCGACTCCGCCGACGATGAGCGGCGAGAAGAAATTTCGCATGCGTCCGAGTTCCTGCTGCAGCGGTTCACAGATCGACGTGTGCGGGTCGCGGGCGTCATAGAGCACGGGCACCTCGGTGTCGTCGCGGATCGTCTGGCAATCGACGGGACAGAATCCCGTATTGCGATACTCCTTGGAATCGACGATGAACCGATAGGCGACCTGACCTTCGGTTGCGCAGTCGCCGGCTGCCACGGTGCCCGTCGTCGAGACGCCGTTTCCGCGCAGGCCTTCTATTTTCTCGCGGCTACGCGTGCTGACCACCGCGAGCATGAAGACAAGGCACGCGAGGGGCACTGCGAGCAACGCTCGGGCAAGCCCACGCGTGGTCAGGGAGTACATGCGTTGATGGTACCGCAGCGCTTCCGTGTCCGCGCCGGCGAACGCATAACACAGCGCAGCAAACCAGTCTGCGGCCCGTTGCGGGATGCGCTAGCGAGGCTGCTCCCACCAGCGACCTTTTTGCTTCATGCGCAAATCGTTCTCCCAGTCCTCATACCCGAGCAAGCTGCCTTGCATGCGCTCGAATCCCTCGTTCCAACCGGTCACCGCCGCGGTCTTCAACAGCAAGATGAGCGCCTCGATGCGCCATTCCTGGCCGGGCAAGGCATAGAACACCCAACGGACACCACCGGCTTGGCCTTCGACATCGGCGCCGCCTTCGGTCGGCGCCGACAGGTGCTCGCGTTTGATGAGGCGGCCGGATGCGACATGCGGGGCAAATTCGGGCTCGGGAATCTCCTCGTCGCCATTTTGTGCTTGTTCGTCGTCACAGAAGGCGGCGAGCGGTTTCTTGCCGGCCAACATCAATTCCAATTCGTGATGGGTGTGACTCTCGTAAGTAGCCGCAGAGCTGTCTTGGGACGCCGTGACGGCGATCAGCGCGAGGAACGCATCGAAGTCCTTGGCGACCCAGGTGGCCTGTTCGACGTCGTCCGCGACGAACGGTATCGCGAGTACCGGCCATGGCTGCTTGCGGCGGGTGTCGAAAGCGAACATCTCCGCGGCACCGTTGGAACCGAAGCCGATCAGTCCCGGCAGGCGTTCCGGCACCTCATAGATCCGATTGAAGTGCATGACGTCGGCGGCCGGCCACGGAGCGAACCAGCCGGGCGCGGCGCCCAACTCACCCTCGCCGCCATTCGAGAAGCGCAGCAGTTCGACATACCCATCGGGCAGCGGCGCCTGAAAGGCGCGACGCAACTTCTTGAGGTCCTCTTCGGAGGCGGGACCCACCGAGCGCCATACGCCGCCGCGATTCGCGAAGTCCATAGACCCTGCCCTGCTGCCCGCCGCGCGAGCGTATATTTGCTGCTCAGACGCGGCCATGGTAGCAAGAGATGACCCCGCAGCCACTCGAGGCAATTTCGTTCCGACCCCTCACGCGCGATGACTTGCCGCTCATTCATGAATGGCTGCTGCGCCCGCACGTCGCCGAGTGGTGGGATTCGCCGGCGAGCCTGGCCGAGGTCGCCGAAGAGTTTGGATCACTGATCGACGGAGGGGGGACGCACCGGGGGTTTGTTGCACTACGAGATCGTGTTCCGATGGGACTGATTCAATCGTATGTGGTCATCGGCTCCGGCGATGGCTGGTGGGAAAATGAACGGGACCCCGGCGCGCGCGGCGTCGACCAATTTCTCGCCGATGCGGAGCAGCTCAACCGCGGGCTCGGCACGGCGATGCTGCGCGCCTTTCTCGCGGAACTCTTCAGCGACCCGGCCGTGACCGTCGTGCAGGCGGACCCGAGTCCCGACAATCATCGCGCGATTCGCTGCTACGCGAAGGCCGGCTTCGCCGCCGTCGGCGAGGTCGTGACGCCCGACGGGCCGGCGCTGCTCATGCGCTGTAGCCGGGCGCGCTTTGCCGAAGCGGGGGCGCTGAGTTCCTCATCGGAACGATAGAGATACCGGGAGCCTGCTGCGGAAAGCCCCTACCCGCACTATTTCACATGAGCCGCGATCACGTTCGACAGCGTATCGGGTCGTCCCTCGATACGCACGAGATGCGGATAGCGTGGCCCATCGTAGTATTCGACGGACAGAGTCTTGAAAAAATCCGCGTTGTCGACGAGCAGCTCGATCGGTCGCCGTGTGACCTGCGCCTCGGCGATCGCCGCATCGAGCAGCTTGGTCGTGAATTTGCGGCCGTTGACGGCGATCACGGTCATGCCGGGGCTCGCTCCCGCGAGCGCGGCGGCCCGATCGGAGACGACGTCGACGATCTTCGCGTCCTTGTCGAGATTGAGCCCGATCGACCAGCGGCGGACCGTCGCCTGGCGGCGCCGCTCGCGCGTCGCGACCGCGGCATTGGGCTCGGCCGTGTAGACGAGCTTCCAGCCGCTGCGTTCGAGCGCACCGAGCAAGGGCTTGATATCGAGATCATCGAGATGGCGATGAATGAGGGTCCGCCAATCGGCCGGCGCGAGGCTGCCGAGCGTATCGTAGATATCCTGCTCGACGTAGGGCTTGACCTGCGGATGGCCCGTGTCGCCCGCATAGAAGCGCCGCACGTAATCGTCGATCGTCAAGCGGCCTTTGCTGCGCGCGCGCAGTTCCGAGTCGACGTCGAGCCAGAGGAACATCGAGGCGTCGTAATAATCGGCACCGCGGCGATTCGAGCTCCAGGCCGCGCCGGCGCCGGTCAATAGCTGCGCACCGGTCGCCGTGTCGCCCATCGGGCGCCAGCGCGTGCCGGGCTCGGTGTCGAAATAACCGGCTGCATTCGCGATCGTTTCGCGAAAATATTCGGGCGAGATGAGCCCAGCCCTGGTCGGGAGTACCTCACCCCAGAACTCGGTCATGCCTTCATAGACCCACAGCAAGCTGCCATCCATGGGCTTTTGATAATCGGGGCTCAGGAGTCCCGCGGGACGTCGGTACTTGCCGTTCCAGCTGTGCACGTACTCGTGGCCGAGCAGACCCGCGACTTCCATGCGTAAATCGGGTTCGCTCAAGGAGTTCTCGTCGAGGCGATCGTCGCTCGATTCGTGGTGCTCGAGACCGAAGTGCGCGACGTGATCCGACAGCGTGAACAGCCACGTGTAGTGCCGATACATGCGCGAGCCGAACAGCGCGCCGCTCTCGGCGACGAGGCGGTCATACCCTAAGGCAAAGTCGGCAGGAACCGTGAGTGCCGCGGCGCTGTCGGCCATGAGCGAGATATGGTGTTGGATGTCGACGCCGGGCGCCGAGCCGCGCAGCGTGATGAGCTTCGGATGCAGTCCCATTTGCACGGGCGAGTCGATGAGGCGCGCGACCGAGCTGCTCTCGAAGGAATACGCACCGTCGGCTCCGGCCTTCGTCTCGAGTGCGGAGACGACGGTCCAGCCCGCCGGCGCGAGCACGGAGGCGTCGACCGACACCGCGTCGGCATCGACGCCTTTCGGAAACAGCAAATACTCGTTCCAGGAAATGACCGCGAGCTGCGCCGAATTGGTGGGGCCCGCCGTGAAGCTGCCGCTTTCAGTCGGGAGTCCGGAATCGATCGAGATCTGCAGATGATCGACGCCGTCGGGCACCGTGACCCGGAACGCGAACATCTCATACGGATCGCGGCTCCAGATGAGCGGTTCACCGTGCGCCTTGATCTGCATGCCGATCATGGATTGGATGGGACCCGTCGGACCGTGCTCGCCCGGGATCCACTGGGGATAGACGAGAGTCAGCGGCCCGGGCTTCACGGCCAGCGTGATGTCCGTATGAACGCGGCGTGCCGCGACGTCGCGCGCGTCGACACGCACCGACAGGTCCGCGGCCTGTCCGGCGCCCGCGAGCAGACAGCCGAGCGCCGCGGCGCATCCCCAGATATTCAATTTGTTCACGGTAGTCTCCCCCTGACAATCCGCGAGATTAGCACCCGCGCGTTCGTCTTAGCCAGCTTCGGCGGAGACGCTTGCCTGGCCGTCCGCGGTGGCCATGAGGTCCTTGGGAACCAGCAGAATCAGTGCCGGAAGCAAGGCGTAAACCGCCGTCGTTACGATCACGCAATACAAGAATCCGTGCGTCGCACCGGCGCCGTAAATCCACGAACCCAACACGTCGCCACTGCGATAGGAGAATTGGAAGGCGCCATCGATGAGCATCATGAGCGTGCCCTGCAAGCCGGGCGGGCAGGAGCGCATCGACAGATCATAGATCCCGATGGCCGCGAGGCCGCCCATGAGACCGATCGGCACGGCTGCAATCAGAGCGGCGTTCGCCGAATGCACGAACAACAGCGGAATGAATTGCGGCACCGTGATCAGGGTTCCCCACCAGAGCAACTTTTCCAGAGAGACCCGGCGGCACAGATAGCCGTAGACGAAGTACATGACGAGCAAGGAGCCTAGGAATATGCCGTACCAATACCCGAACACCGCATCGGAGGCATGCAATTCGTTCGTGAGGTAATACTGCAGGGGTGTCGTCGAGCCCGGGGCGAATTGAAACAGAAACATCATGAGCACGGCGGGATAGACCGGCCGGTGTCGCACGAGCGTCTTCAAGTCGGCCACGAGGCCGGCGCCGCGGGCTTGCGGCCGGTCGTAGGCGTGGCCGAAAACCGCGCGCGGTTTCCAGAGTCCGAGCAACGCGATGAGCACGGAGAGCGCCGCCATGAGCAGAAACGTCTGGCGCGGCGGCAGGTGTTCGGCGATGTAGCCCGACGCGAGCGCACCGGCGATATAGGGCAAGGATTGGAACACTTGCCAGAGCGTGCTGAGCCGGCCCGACATGAGCTGTTCCTGACCGATCAGCGTGATCAAGCCTTGATACGCGGCCGTCACGAAGCGGAACGAGAACATCACGAAGAGCATGCCCGTGAACAAAGTGCCGTAGGAGACGGGCGAATACGCGAGCCAGATGAACACCACCGCGCTCACGGGCGCGAACAACAGAAAAAAGCCGCGATCCTTGAGTCCGAATGGACTCCAGAGATCTCGCACGAGACCGAACAAGAACGAAAAATAGATCGGCAGCGCCGTCAGCAAGCGGAACATCGCGACCTCGTCCGCGTTCGCGCGCAGCTGATTCTTGAGCATGTACGAGGTCGCGATGTCGAGCAGATAACCGTGCGGCATCACGAGGTAGACGATCAGCGTCACGGGGCCGAAGTAGGCGTAGACGGGCAGCGTGCGGGAACTTCCCGCGGGGGGAGCCGTGGTCGGCGACATCAGCGCTCCAGTCGATGAGGATCGCAGGATGCTATCAGCCGCCACCGACGGCGCAAAGCGCTCACTCGCTCGGGACGAAAATCCAAAGCAAGACGTACAGCAGGAGACCGGCGCCGGCCAAAATGAACATCGCGGCAAACAGCAGGCGCCACACCCAGGATTCCATGCCCGTGGCGCGGGCCATGCCGCCACAGACTCCGCCCAGCACGCGATCACTGCGGCTGCGGCGAAACTTGTTGACCGCCGAGGCGAGGGGATCTTCGGCAGCGCTGCGGTCGCCGCCGAGCAGGCGTTCTTTTGCGCGTTTGAACTCGTCTTCGGACAAGCCGCCGTTGGCGCGCAGCTCCGCGAGTTTGCTCAGGTCATCCGCCATTGCCATGGATCACCTCCGAATGCGCGGCGGTTTATCCCGCCTTGCGCTTGATCGACCGGAATCGCACCCCGAGCTTCATGGCCTTCTGAGCCACGGCGCCGGGCGACCGTTTCAATTTCTTTGCCGTCTGGGTCCCCGACATCTTCGCCTTCGCAAACGCGCGCAGATTCCGGACATCATCCTTCGACCACGCCAACACCGCCCGCTTTTTCTGTGCCTTCGCCATGGATGCCCCTGTCAAAAAACGCACATAATAACCCTTCGAACCCGAATTCGGTAACTTTAGGGACCGTACGGAAGGCATCGGCAAGGACAAAGGACGGCAAGTCAGGGCCCTCGCCCTGACTCGCCGTCGCGAGCTCACGTTTCAAATCAAGGCGCAATCAATACCAGCGATGATGAAAGCGGTCGTAGTGCTCGTAGCCCCGATGCCAGAATCGGTCGTGCCCGTAGTACCCACGATAGGGTCCCGGAAAGTAAGCGACTCGCACGCCGGCCGTCGGACACGCAGCGGCAGGCAGATAATTCAACGCACGCTTGCGCCCCGCGTTGACTCTCGCCCACGAGGTCTTGAGACTAAGCCGCATGCAACCGACTTCGCTGACTCGCCGTGAGTTCTGCAAGGGTGCGGGCTTGACGGGTGTGGGCACGGCCGTCGCCGGCCCGGCGACGCTCTCGGCGCACGAAATGCAAACAGTCGCGGCGGACGGTACGCCGGAGCAGATTCACCTGACCTATGGCGACGATCCCGCGACGACCGTCTACGTCTCCTGGGTCACGGCCGCGCAAGCGCTGCAGCCACGCGTGCTCCTGCATGGCGATGCCGGCCACCCGCAGATCGTGCCCGCCGTGCAACGTACGTACACGGACGGCTTGAACGGCCAGACGGTATTCACGTATCACGCGAAGCTCGCGGGCTTGCGACCCGCCTCGACGCTGCGCTACGAGGTCACGGCCGATAACGATCGCCATCACGCGCAGCCGTTCACGGCGAGCTTCACGACCGCGCCGCGCGGTCGCGCGGCGTTTCGCTTCACGAGCTATGGCGATCTCGCGACGCCCGTGACTTCGTGGCGCCTGTCTTCGCCGCAAAGCCGGTACGCGGTGCAGGCCGTCGAACGCTTCGCGCCGCTGTTTCATCTGCTGAACGGCGATCTCTGCTATGCGAACCTGAATCCGACCGCGCAGCCGGCCGTCTGGGCGGACTTCGGCAAGAACGTGCAAATCTCGGCCGCGCAGCGACCCTGGATGCCCTGCCCCGGTAATCACGAGATCGAATTCGGCAACGGCCCCCAAGGCTTCAACGCGTATCTCACCCGCTTTTCCTTGCCGAGCAACGGCTCCGCGTTCCAGGGACTCTGGTACCGATTCCAAGTGGGCTCGGCCTTGTTCATTTCGCTGTCGGCCGACGATGTGATCTATCAGGATAGCGGCGCCTTCGTGCCGGGGCCTGAGCCGATCGAACCCGCGCCAAGCACGGGACATGCGCCGATTCCGCCGGGGACGTCGCTGTATATCCGCGGCTATAGCGAGGGGGCGCAGACGCGATGGCTGGAAGACACTTTAGCGGCGGCGGCGCTGGACAAGAGCATCGATTGGATCGTCGTGCAAATGCACCAGGATGCCTTGAGCTCCTCGAAGAACGGCAACGGTTCGGACAAGGGAATCCGCGAAACCTGGCTGCCGCTGTTCGATCGCTATGGCGTCGACCTCGTGCTCTGCGGCCATGACCACGACTATGAGCGCAGTTGGCCCGTGCGTGGGTGCAATCGTGATGTGGGCACCGACGCCGTGACCGGTGCGGTCGTCGACACCTGTCAGCCGCGACCCGTCATCACGAGCGCTCCCGCCGGTGATAAATACGACACGCGTCTCGGCACGATTCATCTGATCTTAGGTGGCGGCGGCACGAGCGCGCCACTCGACGCCTACGGGGTCGACCCCGCGAACGGCTTGCCGCAGGCGCGAGTCATCACGCGGCCTAACCGGCCGATCCCGGGTCCCGTCGCGGGCACGTTCACGAAGTCAGCCGCGGATGCGCGCGAGGACGCGATCTGGTCCGCGCGCCGCGATACCGACACGGGTTACGGCATCGGCGTGTTCGATCTCGATCCCGGCGCAGCCGGCGGCAAGACCTCGATCACGATCCGCTACTACCATGCGCTCGGCGCCGACAGGCAGCCGACACCCGATTACGTGCTGTTCGAAACGCTCGTGCTCGAAAAGGACCGGCGCGAATAGCGAAAACGACGGGAGCGCGGGCTCACGGGGGCGTCGGCGCCGCTCGCTCAGCCGCGAAAGCCGATCTTCGCGTGCGACCCATCGCAATAGGGTTTGTTCTGCGAAGCGCCGCAGCGGCACAGAAACGTCTTCTCGGTTTTCGCGACCGTGCGGCCCGTCCCCGACACGATCTCCGCGGACCCGACGACCATGAGCGGACCGTTGGGCGTCGGCGTAAGCTCGAGCGGTCCGTCGCGGCGCGCGAGCTCGGGCGTCTGCCCGCTCGCGGGTTCACCGGTCGCCATGAACCCCGCCGCGTGGTGGCTCCCGTCGCAATACGGCTTGTTCTTCGAAGCGCCGCAGCGGCACAGCGTCGCGCGATAGGCGCTGCGATCGCCGGCGACCGCGAGCGCGGCGTGGAACGCGAGCGGTCCGTTTTCGCGAATGCGCACCGTGTTCACGTCCGGGGGCGCTTCCTGCGGAGCGCCGTCGTGACGCTCGTAGCGAATCGCACCCGACGGGCAGCTGTGCGCGATCTCGGCGACGGCTTCGGCACTCGCCTTCTCGGGATGAATCCAGGGGCCAACCGCATTCGGCACGAACACGCCCGGCAAGCCGAGCACGCACATGCGCGAGTGAATGCAGCGGCTGCCCTCGAAGAAGACCGTAATCGCTTTCGCATCGTAGCGCTCGACCGGGTCCGGCATTTCGCCTCCTTGACGGGCATGGAACTGCTTGGAGGGGCATGGTACTGCGCGCGTGCGGCCGGCGCCACTCTGCGCCGCCGTGGCTCTATAGCGGGCGAGCAACGCATCACAATGCGCGGCACTGTTGTTCCTAACTTGGTATAAGTCGATGCAATTACTTGCATCGGTTCACAGATTGCCGGGATCGCTGCCACCGATACTCTGCTCCATGAAGGCCAAAGCTGCCCGCCGTTTGTTCCGCACGGATGCCAATTATCCGCTCGAATCCTTGCTCGACTACTGCTCGGCGAACGGCCGCATCTGTCCGCGCGCGCGTGCCTGGCATGCGCTCTGGGAACTCTTGCCGAATCGTCGGCGCACCGCGAATGGATGGAAGCCCGCGCAACCGCCGACGCTCGTAACCTGGAGCGAGAGTTCCGCTCCCGCGAAGATCTTGGCGCTCGCGAGCCATATTCATTGGGCCGATCGGTATGGAGGTCTCGAAGCCGTCGATACCTGGCTGCGACAGCTGCCGGAATCCGAATGGCTGCATGAGGGAGACTGACGGCGCTCAAGGGGCGTTCTATAATGCGGTCTGGCCAATCCATGCGTGGGAGTTCGCATGAATCACCCGATCGATGCCTCCTGTCATTGCGGGGCCATTCAAATGACCTTGCTGAATCCCCCGGAGCACGTCACCGAGTGCAACTGCTCGATTTGCCGCCGCTACGGCGTGCTCTGGGCCTACTACGTTCCGCGCGACGTCACGATCCGCGCGGAACCGCGTGCCACGGATCTCTATGCCTGGGGCGAACACACGCTCGAATTCCACCGCTGCCGCAGCTGCGGCTGTGTCACGCATTGGTCTCCCGTGGATAGCACCAAGCAGCGCATGGGCATCAATGCGCGCCTGCTGGATCCCGTGATCCTGCGTTCCCTGCGCATCCGCAAGCTCGATGGCGCCGTGACCTTCCAATACCTGCGCTGACCGCGCGCGCACGAGCGCCTGCGACGCGCCATGCGCTAAGATGCGCCAATGAAATTACTCAAACGCCGGTTGGGCCGCCAAGGGCTCGAAGTCTCCATGATCGGCTTGGGCTGCATGGGCATGAGCCAATCCTATGGACCCGCCGACGACACCGAATCCGTCGCGACGCTGCATCGCGCGATCGATCTCGGCTGCACGTTCCTCGATACGGCTGAGGCTTACGGACCCTTTACGAACGAGGAACTGCTCGGCCGTGCGCTCGCCGGCAAGCGGGACCAGGTCACGATCGCGACGAAGTTCGGCTTTCAAATCACCGACGGCAAGCTCACGGGCACCGACAGCCGTCCCGCGCACATCCGCGAGGTGGTGCATGCTTCGCTCGAACGACTGCGCACCGATCACATTGATCTGTTGTACCAGCATCGCGTCGATCGGCAAATTCCGATCGAAGATGTGGCCGGTACCGTCGCCGAACTCGTGCGCGAAGGCAAGGTTCGGTATTTCGGTCTATCGGAGGCCGGCGTCGCCAACATCCGCAAAGCCCATGCCGTGCACCCGGTCTCCGCGCTCCAGAGTGAGTATTCGCTGTGGGAACGCAATCTCGAACACGACGTGATCCCGACCCTCCAGGAACTCGGCATCGGCCTCGTCCCGTTCTCGCCGCTGGGGCGCGGGTTCCTGACCGGCAAGGTGCAACGCGCCGAAGATTATCCGGCCGACGACTACCGCCGCACGGATCCGCGCTATCAGGGCAAGAACTTCGATGCGAATGTCGCGGCCGCCGACAAAGTTCGCGACATCGCGCAGGCCCGCGGTGCGACGCCGGGCCAGATCGCGCTCGCGTGGCTGCTCGCGAAGGGGCCGTTCATCGTGCCGATCCCGGGCACGAAGCGCCGAGCGTATCTGGAAGAGAATGTCGCCGCGGCAGCGATCAGGCTCGATGCCGCGGAGATGGCCGCGCTCGAGGAAGCGCTCACGGCGGCCAAAGTTTCCGGTCCGCGCTATGGCGAGAAGATGCAGGCGATGATCGATCGCTGAGGTCCAGTCCTCAAGCCGCTTCGAGCTTTGCGTGACGGTAAACCGAGACCGCACGGTCCGATAAGATCTCCTGTAGTTCACGCGCCGAGCGTTGCTCGGGCGTCAACCAAGCCTCGATGTGCTCGGGCTTCAAATTGATGATGCAGCGGTCATGCCCGGCCGCCGCCACATCAGCCGGTGGCTCATCCGTGATCGCCGCGAAGCCGCGCACCGCCGGTGCGTCGTCGCCGGTCCAAGGCGACCAAAGGCAGGCGATGTACATCGCCTGCGGCGGCTGCGGCAGGAATTGCAGCACGACGTTCTGCGGTTGCTCCCCAGGTTCCAGCTCGCGATGTTCCATGGCATGCCGCTGCACGTTCTCGTAGAACGCCTCGACGACCAGGATCGCATGATGATGCCCGAACTCACCCGCCCAAAACTTCTCGAGGTTGTCGCGGCGCGCGTTGTAGAGGCCGGGGAATTTCTTGTCGTAGAACGCGGGTTTGCCGGCCGGACGACAAAAATACCGCATCGGCGAGAGCCGATTGACGCCGGCGTCGCGAATGATGACGCCCGCGTAGACCATCGGGAAAATGCGATTGTCGCGCGGCTTGGAATCGAGGCGATGCAGGTCGCTGAGTTTCGTGGTCAAGGAGTCGATCTTGTGCATCGATATGCGCAGATCTTCGCGCGCACGCTGCGTCTCCTTGGTCGCGAGCGCGCGCTCGGCCCGCACGCGGCGCGTCTTCTGCGTGAAGAGTTCCGCCTCGAGTTTCGACGCCGCGGCAGCCCGGTACGCGTCGATGGTCGCTTTGATGCCGCGCTCCTCCTCGTTGGCCGGCTCGTCGAAATTGGCTTCGAAGCCGCGTGAGATGTTGATACGCGGGTCCTCGAGGCGCGCCGCAAACAGGCGTGCGGCTTCCGCGTAGTCGAGCCGCAGGCCGAGATCACGATAGAATTTTCGGACGTTCTGGATGACTTGGGCGGAATAACACATGCGCTTACTTGTCGAGCGGGCGTCGCGGTGGGCGTGGTCGCCGCGCTGGGCGCGCGCTCTGCGCCGGCGGCGCGGGCTTTGGCGCGCTCTGCTCCGATCCGCGCAGGCCGAGACGCGCGAGCAGCGCGGGATCGAATCCGTCGAGCCACCAGTCCGGCGACACAGCGCGCATGTACCGCAGACCCAGGAATGCCGCCGACCCCTTCATGGCCGGATTCATGCCGAGTTCTTTGGCCGCGGCGATGATTTCCTCGTCGCTCGCCTCGAGCAGTTCCTGTTCAAAAGCCGCCAGAATCCGCGCGAGGGCCGAGTCGGGCCAATTCAGAGCTTCCCGCATGTCAAACCCTCCCGCAGCAAGATGCGCCGCATGCGCTTGCGCGCTGAATCATACTCGACCGGTGCAATGCCGTGGGCACTGCGAATCTGTTCCGCTGTGAGTCCATCGGCGAGTCCCTCGATGATGCGTAGCACGATCGGATCGTCGGCGAACAGGCGCTCGATGGCCGTGATGACCTGCAACGCACTGACCGCGTCCGCGGGATCGGGCGCAGGATCTCGGGGACCGTCGCTCGCGGAGTCAGACTCGAGGGGTTCTTCGCGCAGCGCCTTATCGCCGGTCCGCGCGCGCCGCCAGTGGTCGGCGCGCAAACTGCGCATGACCCCGACTAAGAAGACGACCATCGTGACGCCTTCCGGCTGACGACGCGACCCGGATAGCACGCGCGCGAAGGCCTCCTGCAGGAGGTCTTCCCAGGCGACGTGCGGCGGCAAGCCGCGCGCGTACCAACGCGCAATGGTTTTGAGCCGCAGCAAATCGATCTCGGTGACCAGTTTCTGTGCGAGCGCGCGTTGCGCGGGCGAAGGCACGAACTGATCCGCACGGTCCGGAAGTTGTCGCATGAGTGATTGGAACCCCTGTTCCCATCGTATGCGCACCGCCGGTGCACGTGCGGACAAGCGGCGCGAAATATTTTGGCGACGGCGGGCGCCTGTCGGCCGGCTGTGGCTCGTCCGCCGCTTAATATCCCACATGGGGCGGCGGATCCGGCCTACAGAACCGACCGTTGCTGCGCCCGACACTGCATTCACCCGCTGCCACGGGATCCAACCAGGAGTACTGCTCATGATGCACCTGACCCGCACCTACGC
>Ga0116231_10009704_pt1 | contig 16002 bp, 8 predicted proteins | sample S1TSphgellanicum_2_FD_89695 | JGI IMG/M metagenome (GOLD analysis project Ga0116231, IMG submission 89695) | Host-associated microbial communities from peat moss isolated from Minnesota, USA - S1T2_Fd - Sphagnum magellanicum MG | ecosystem: Host-associated > Plants > Peat moss > Unclassified...
CCATTCTGTTCCCAATACTCACTTTCTCTTTCAGTTTTTCATTTTTCTTTTTGCACCAAAACTTTCAATATGCCGGGGGCCTAGTTCTGCCATTGTGGAAGGAAATAAAGAGGCTGGGGGCGGCGTTTTTTTTTTTTTTTTCTTCATTTTTTTGGCGAATTTTGTGTTCTTCGGATTTTTAGTCGCGAAATTTATTTCGAGTTTTTTTCCAATATAAAAAAATCGTCAGATGCTATCTTAAGTTCCAGTTGGTAGGCCAAAATGTTAAAAGATGCTCTCTTTTTGTTTTTACTTTCATGGCCAAATCTGGTTGAATTGCATTATGAACAATCGCCACTTCAGCTACATCTCAAAATTGAAAAATAAAACACTGGCTACTAGGGTTCCAGAGGCTACTCTTTCCAAGAGGGAAACGATTAAGAAATTCTTTATGTTGGGTGTCGAATTGGAAGAGGCAAAACATCAGATCAAAGCGAAGTGCTACTCAAGAGGTTCTTTAGAAGAGGCAACTGGCTGTGAACACCGACCGGTACTTGTTTAAGTCTGAGCTTGAAGTCGGAAGAGACAAAATGACAGACAGAGTAAGTGAAACATGCAGTACTTTCAGCCGCTTGGAAGCTACCGTGCCTGTGACTGACAATCGGCAGTTCAGTTTTATGTCGAAATGTATATATATTTTTGGACACAAATGGTGCAATCCATTGCAAAAAGGACCCAAACACAACCAACTCGGGAACACACAACCGGACAACTACCAATTCACAATCCCAATCACAGGCGGTTGGTAGCATCATCTAATTTTTCTGCCATCTCTAGCAAAAAGAGAGCTAGCACAAAGAGCTTGGTGTGCGCTCCAGTTCTTGTCAAACAATTCAAGCAATTAGTTTTCTTCTCTGGGTGATTACTATCAGCTCTTGAGTATGCTGCCATTCTAATCTGCCATAGTCAATCAAGCAATCCCACATAGATTTCTTAAGCCTAGTGTCCTGCTATCTGACCCCATTGAATATGAGATCCTTGAAATATTTACTTCTTTTGCAAAAGAAGTTTGATAGTCTTAAATCATATATTTTCAAGATTTCAAAAGTCTTGATGACCTTGTTTTTTTCCTCTTTTGGAGGTCAGGGAGAAGAGAGTCCAATGCAGGGAGACCATTGTTAAATTAGGAATTACTATGGTATCAAGGTTATCTATGAAGACAAGAAAACCAAACCCACAAGTAGAACACATGGCTTCCTTAAAATTGAGAATTGAGGATGACCATCAAAATGCAATGGAAAATAGTAGAGGAGAAAACTCAAATTTCATCCTCAATGTTGGGTGATTTGAATTTTATCTTGTGTTTTGTGTTTTGCCTACATCTACATGTCTACCTTAAGGCCTTCTTATTTTATGGAATACCTAAGAGAGAGTAAGGGCATTACACAAAGCCTACCTAATGGATTAGGTACATAATTTTTTGTAATTGAAAATATTTAAAGATTATTTAGGGGACAACCTAGGTCCTTTAAAGGGACAATTTAAGGAGACATTTAAGGGTCTACTCAGGTTGTGGGATACCAAAGATTTACTTTAGCAACCACATAAGACCTACCTAGGGAATTCAAGGAGACACTTAAATGCTTAGTTAAGCTATGATAGATCTAATGGCTATTTAAAAAGTTACATAAGGGTTACCCAGGAGTTATCAAAAGCTTACATACAAGTTTACATAAGGTTTAACAAGAGGGCTACTTAGGGGCTTTTTACGGAGACAACTAAGGGCCTATCTAGATTATGGGATACCTAAAGGTTATTTAAAGAATTACCTAAACACCCTACTAAGGGACTACTTAAGGAGACACCTAGGGGTCTAGTAGTTCCCTAGGTTATGGTATACCTAATGGTTACTTAGGGGGGCCACATAGTAGAGCTTACTTGTGAAATTAGATATGGATTTCTTAAGCTAGGGTATGCTTGAAGATTATTTAAAGGGCTACCTACTATTGACTAATGATGCAAAAGCAGATTACATAAGGTTTATAGTGAGGGCCACTTAAGGGTTGTTCAAGGTTGACTCATAACTCTTATGTAGGCTTGATGTAGTTCCTTAAATAGGTTTTAAAGTAACCTTTATGTAACCCCAAACTTAGGTAGGTCATCATGTAACCCTTATGTAACACCTTAAATAGTCACTATGTAACCTTTTATGTAAGCTTTTGATAGTCATTATTTTAGGTAATTTATAACCTAGCTAGGTCCTTAAGTGGTTTTTATGTAGTTTTAAAATAAACTTTTAAGAACTACTTAAATAGCCTTTTTAAATAACCTTTAAGTATCCTTGGACCTAGGAAATATTTTTATAGCTCGCTAAATAGCCTTTATGTAGCTTCCCAAGTAACCATTAATTAGCCTTAAGTAAGTCCTATGTAATCCCATGTAAGTTTTTCATCATATTTCATATCCTACATAGGTAGGTAGCCCTAATAATTTAATTAGCATTCATTACTAGAATTCTTATTTTTTAAAATTGACCAAATTGACTAGATGGGTCTTTTTTACTAGAGGACATGTATTTTTGACTAGAGGTCAAGGGTTTGAATAAAAATGGGTATTTTTTGACTAATCAATTTGACTAGAGTGACCAATTTAACAATTAGTCAAATTGGACATCTAGTCAAATTGGTTAGTGGCTTAGTCAATAAGACCACCCAATCTAATCAAATTGACAAGTGCCCTAGTCAATAAGGACACCTATTATATTTAATCAATAGGGCTAACCAAGTAGGCCTAGCGAAGTGGCCAATTACAAATTTTAATATTAGTTAGGTATCTTGCGATTACATTTAACATTTTGATTATGTTTATCAATTAGAAAAAATTGAAAAATGTAAAAGTTAATTAATCATAACTAAATGAATCAAGATCAAATTAATTATGATTAAACTAATTACATATATATGGTTTATCTAACTATGGTTAAATTGACTAAATTGAAACTAATTATGGTTCCACTACCTATGGAAAAAGTAATTAAAATTAAAACTAACCATAATTAATCTAACCATGGTCAATTTCATCATGTTCAACTAACCATAATTTCTTTAGTTGTATATGTTTTAACCATGGTCAATTTCATCATGTTCAACTAACCATAATTTCTTTAGTTGTATATGTTTTAACCATGGTTTGTTTAGCCATATTTAATTTAACCATGATTCATTTATCCATAATTAATTATTCCATCTTCTTTTTAGGCATACTTAGTTTAATTATGGCTAGTTTAGCCATAAGTAATTCAACAATTATAAATAATTTAACCATGGTTATTATAAGCATAACTAAATTAGTTATATTTATTTTTAACAAATTATTATTTTACCCTAATAAATTTAACCATAATCAACAAACCCGTAATTAATCTAAAATTATTATTATTATATCCATGGTTGATTTTGCTATAATTATTTTAAACAGTTTTATTGTAGCCATAATTATTTAAACCATTTTAATTTTAAACATATTTAATTCATTCATGTTTATTTTAGTCATAATTAATTTCTGCATAATTTTTTTTCCATAAATTTTTTTTTCATTAGTTAATTTAGCCATATTAACTAAATTAATCATTAGTTTAGTCAAATTTATTTATTCATGGTTAGTTTAACCATTTTTAATTTAACCATGGTTAATTTTGCCATAATTATTTCATTCATGTTTATTTTAGCCATAATTAATTTATTCATAATTGGTTTTGCTATAAAATATTTATTCACTAATTACTTTAGCCATATTAACTTTATTAATGGTTAACTGAACCAAATTTATTTACTACTAGTTAGTTTAACCATTTCTAGTTTACCCATGGTTAATTTTGCCATAATTCTTTTAACATTTTGATTTTGCCCATAATTACTTCATTCATGTTTATTTTAATCGTAATTAATTTTTTCATAATTGGTTTTGTCATAAAATATATATTCATTAATTAGTTTAACCAATTTTATTTACTCTTGGTTAGTTTATCCATTTTTAGTTTAGCCATGGTTAATTTGCCATAAATATTTTAACTATTTTTATTTTAACCATTATTATTTCATTCATCTTTATTTTAGCCATAATTAACTTATGCATACTTGGGTTAGTCATAAAATATTTATTCATTGGTTAGTTTAGTCATTTTTAGTTTAGACATGGTTGGTTTAACCATAAATTTTTTTTACTTAAATATTTTTGTCATAGTTATTTTATTCATGGTTAGTTCAATCAATTTTAGATTAGTCATAAAATATTTATTCTTTTTTTGTTGCCATATTTATTTTATTTATGGTTAATTTAACCATATTTATTCATTGGTTAAATTGGATTTATTTACTTTATTCATGGTTAGTTTCAACATATTTATTTAGATATGGTTAATTGAACCATAATTAGTTTAATCATCGTTGTTTTTCCATAAATACTTTAGTTGTGGTTGGTTTAAACATTATTTACCAATCATTAGTTGGCTAACTAATTATTTACTTAAAATACAATAATGAATGTGTAATTAAACAATTAAATATTAATTATTACAAATGCATTGTTGATAATATATAAAGAATTAGGTCAAATTTGTAAGGATTAGTTATAATTTTGTTGTAATCATCAATCAACAATATAATACATTATAACTATCTTGATATTTTATATAATTCAAGGAGTTATAATATCATTGTAATTACTAATTATAATTAAATAACTAGACATTAACTATTATTATTTTTTATTTTAACTAAATTAACATACATGTTTACTTACCTTTTATTTATTTATTTACTTGATTTATGTATCTTACATAGTTATTTATAAATAATGTTGTGTGTATTAAAAGGCTTTAATTTTATGTGGACATGAAAATGTTTTTCTTTCCCAAAAGTTTATTTTATATTGTTTGTCATCCTTTCCAAATGATGAACAATATAAATAGATGCACCATAAAAATCAAAAACATAAAAAAATATTTTTAAAAAGAAGGCCACTTGGGATGAACCAATTGACAAGGCTTAGCTTTAAAGGCCAAATTCAAAATGAAATAAAATTTTCCTACCTAGGTCATTTAGGTGTAAGCTTAATCTATGTGATGTACACTTAAGACTAGTAAAGGTCATAGCTTAGGTTGCCCTAGCCTACTTTAGGCTTCTATACTTAGTTGTTAGTTATAAGCTCCTAAACCTAGGAGTTTAAGTTGTAAGTTCCTAGTTGTAGGTTCCTAGTCATAAGGACCTTAAGGATAGGTATCTAATTTTAGGTTTAACCTAGGTTATTTAGGTTCTATCCGCGTGGCATAACCTAGTAGTCAATGTTTAGATGCCACATGACATAGCCTCTATGGCAAATGTTTAAATTCCATGTGACATAGCCTAGATGGCCAATGTTAAATGCCATGTGGCATAGCCTAAGTGACCAATGTTTAAATGTCATGTGGCTTAACTTGGGTGGCCATGTCACATGGCATTTTCCTAGTCAAAATTACCAGTTGAAATGATTAGTAAAAAATGCCAACTTAGGCTTGGTTTAAAAGTACATGGCCCAGTCACAATGGATAGGTTCAAAACGACTTGTCTAAAATGACTAGGAAGTTTTTTTAACACCTGTCCAAAATGGGTCTTCTTTTACCAAAATTTCTAGTAAAAAAAAAAGGAATTTTAGTGGTGATTCTACTTATGTAGTTTCCTAATTTATGTGATTATATCTCATTTTTAAAAAAAATGTGATGGTTACTTTCGGGGGGTTCGTCTTTAATTTTGTTAAATGATCTTCTCTTTGATGCACTTTATGGGTAGCTCAAAAAGGAAGAGGAAATTGTATAATGAAGACCAAAATTACACCCAAAATAACATTAGGCAAAAAAAAAGTTTTGTACCCACTTTACTTGCAACTATATACAATTAAATGACATGTGCAATAACTTTGATAAATTTTGCAACTATTTGTTATGTTTGGTAATGCTTGTGACAACATTAAAACTAGTTTCTGATTATTATGTTTTTCATCATTTCAAGAGGACAACTTCGACTTTGGTTTTCATTTAAGAAGGGCCGTTTATGTCCCATAAACTACAAATGTGATCAAAATTACTTCCAACCCTTTAAGTGTATTAAGGTATATTAAAAATATTTTGGTGATATTAAGGGCATACTAAGATGTACAAGGGTATAATGGGAGTATGTATAATGAATGCATTAAAATGTTATGTAAATCATATTTAGAGCATATTAAAATATATCAATCATACATAAATATGTATATGTATACTTTTGAATATATCAAATTTGTATTATAATTGTTGAAATTATACTATAATTTAATCAATAGAATAACATTATAATATTTGATGAATTAATATAAAAGGACTATTACACCTATTGAGATTTTTATTAGCATTATTACCTATAATATTTAGTATAGTTAATAGGTAAAATAATATAATATAACACAAGTATTAAAAAGTAGTTGGTACTTGCAACTCAAATGTTTAATATTTTTTGTTTTCCATTATTTTAATGTGATTTATATAAGTAGGTGCACTAAAAATATTCAAAATCAAAATGTCATTCAATGTATGGGCTAATAAAATAGGTTCAACTTTGAAAATTAAACCCAAAATGAAATATGATTATCTTAAATCTACCTATTTAACTTAAGCCTACATATTGACCTATTTACATAAATGTCAAATGTCAATATCTTATTGACTTTAAATTAAACAATTCAAATTTAATAAATTAATTAAAGGGTGTAGTCACACTAATGCCTACACAAGCAATGTTAACCAGTGTTTGGTTTTGTGTATTTAGCATTTAAAATAATAATAAAGAACTCCAAATGGAATTATTTTCACATAATGTTATTTTCAATGTATTGGTATATATATTTTAAAAGTTTTAAATCAAATAAAAAATACCCAAAAACATTTTGAAAGCATTGTAATTGTTGCTTTCACAACATGTTTTGGGTTTTACAATCCGTTAATAAAACAACTATTGTTTTTTTTTACTACAATTATAACTACAAATTCATGTTAATGACTATGTAGTTGTAAATGACATTGTGGTGCCACGTGGCATTATGGTTTTGTGACTGTAGTCGATATCACACAACTTGATGGTTTTTACACAAATTTCAAATTTTCAAAAATGAAATTTTAATGTATTTTTAATCATCCAAAATTAGGTTATGACAAAATTCTATTGATTTTTGTAACTTTTGGTGAATAATAACAATTTATGGTCATGTGATGTTGATAAGGCATGCCGCATGGCACCGAGGTTGACTAGTAGTTGCAACACCTCATAACTTATGACACTAACTTCACATCATGATTCATGTCATTGATTTGATGAATTAATCTCATTTGTTAATTAGTTGAAAATATTGTTGTCCTTTGCAATTAATAACGATTAAATTTTCCATGTGATGATGACATGGCATGTTGTTTGCTAACAAGTTGTCACAAATTTTCATGGTAATCCATGATTTTCCATGATACCATAAGTTTTTATGTTTTTTGCATTTTTGAGCACCAATATTTGTCATGGCATGCCATAATTTTTTGTGTGCCATGAGGTTTTTGAAGTCATGAATTGTGTATGTGTAATAAATAATTTATTGTTAACTTGTAATTATGATTACAATATTAACAGTCATTTTGAAACATAACTTTTTAGCTTTTTAAATACTTGACACACTAACTTAAATTAACAGACCTATTAAGTTAATCTATGTATGTAAGCTACTTAGTAAAAACCTACTTTGTAGTATAGGCTACCTTATAAATTACTTCATTAGACATAAGAAATTTATTAAATGTAGTATGTTTAAACATACCTAAAATAGGTTGCCCGATTAATAAGTAAACCTAGGTAGGCTTGCCTAAGTTCCTAGCTTTAAGTCTTTTACCAAGTCAACCTAAGTAGCTTCATTACAAAATATTTTATCTAATTTGTAACCACCTCATGTTTGTGCAACTAGATGTGACTATGATGTGATTAAATGTGATTAGATGTGACATAATTATCCTAGGTTGTTTTTTAGCCTAATAATGCTTAGGTTAACCTAGGGTAAATTAGTAAGTAATATATGTTAACAAACTAGTTCATTTTAAGTTAACATAGGGAGGTCTAGGCTTGGTTGATAAATAGTATGTAGGTTGACTTAAGTTAACCTAGGATGGCTAATGTTGATTCAAGGATAAAATTTTTGAACTTTATAATTTTGTGTTAAATATAATCAATGTAAAAAAAGGTGATAGTGCAATGGATGAAGACTTGAACCCCAAAGTGAAGGTGAGGGATTCAAGTCCTCATTCTTGCAACCTACGATACCTAAGCCACTTGGCTTAAATTAAGTAGCCTAGTCTAGGCTTCTTGGGCTAAGAGTTTGATGTTTGTTTTTAATGTAAGCCACCTGACCTATGTTAGGTTGCTTAGGTTACTTAACATATATAATTAACCTAATTAGATTAAATTAAGTTAAATTTTGGTTAATTGAACTAGGTTAGGTTGCTTAAACTAGCTAGGTTAGTCTAGGTTGACTTTTGGTTACACTAATTACATGGGCTAAATTAGGTTGATTTTGGTCATGTGCAATGATTCATAACATGTTTATAGATTTTTAACACATGCCATCCATCTATCAAGGCGTCTTTTGTAACATTTAGTCAAATAAAACGACTAAGTTGAGATGACATGCACTTTACATGTCATACCAAGGTTAATGTTGATATGGAATGCAATTATTATAAAAGAATTTAAAAATCTTAGTTGTTAAAAGGACTGGGTTTTGTAATTGAACATCCTTTGTGACTAAATGGGTGAAACGACATGGGTTTAGCAATTCACTAATCACTAGTTGCATATGTCCTTTCTGACTAATATGTAGTTGTAAAGGCCAATGGCGAAACCCAAAATGTGTTATTGTGTTTTATGTGAGAAAAAGACTTGTAAATGAATGTGAATGTTTTTGACAATGACATATTTCAAGTAAATTTTTTATGTAAACCATAACATAATAATGTGATGATTTTTTTTTTAATTCTTAAAAATATATTTAAAATATTCCAAAAACATTTTAGAATAAACGTTAATAAGTAGTCACCCAAGGGGGTGGATGTGGTTCATGATATCCCATTTGCACCTTAAAATATTAAATATTAAATTGGATTAAATGTGTCATGTGTCACCAAATAATTGACTTAAAAGCATGGACTCAAGTATTATGCCATGTGGCAATTTTTAAATGGTGTCATGTGTCATGATCTAAAACATTCCAAAGTGGATGATGTGAATTTTTCAAAAAATTGAAATTATATTTAAAATGTTGCTAGATGACAACACATCACTTGTTGTTAGTGTTGACCTTAAATTAGTCACATGTTTAGTCATAAATAATAACACATATACAAATCAAGTATGAAAATGTATTTGTTGATTTATATTTTCCATCCAAAAATCATGTTGTTTGTGACTATGGTCATATGTGACTTGTCCAACATGACTAATGACATTTTAATTGTAAATGTTACATATAACTAAAACCTAATTGCAAGGATTAATCATAAATCCATTTTAAAGTTTTAGTGTAAGGGTTATTTTAAGGATAAAATTTTGTGTCAATATTTTATTTTTATTTTTGCTTTCCTCAATGTTGTTAAATTGACCTCACCTATTTATGCTAAGTAGGTTTATGTGGCAATCTTCCAAAATGGTGTATTGTTAGTATGGTTGTGTGCTTTTATAAACTTAAGAAGACATTGATTGTCTAAATGAAAAATTCAAAGCATATGACAATATTCATGTGGTAAATATAGAAAAGGGTGTTCTTTAAGTTTAAAGAAAAATGTTTGCAAATGTGAAAATCAAATGCAAGACAAAAATCTAATAAATGTGAATTATGTAGATGAGCATTGCAACTTGCGCATAACGATTAACAATAGCAAATTACAAAGAATAAAAATTTCAAAGACATAAAAATGTGAAGGCATCAACAATTGACAAGAAAACAATGTGGATTATATAAAGGCGACTCATTATTCATGTGGTCATCTTTGAATTTGGTTTCTAACATTTCAAAATCAACAACAATAGACATTGACTTCAAAACATCACACAATTTTTAAAAAGTTGTGAGGATTAATAATTCATTTTTTTTATAAAAATGGCTACAAGTGAATTTGGCCTTTAAAGTGCACTTGTAGTCACAAAAGTCGATGATCCCACATTAACTTCACAATAAGATCCTAGCACCTACACAAAACACATGTCATTGAAAAACCTAATGTTATGATATTTGTTCTTGATGTTGTGTGTCTACCTACAAACTTGAGCACCTCCCTACTTGCATCCAAAGTCTAAGGTCTATTTCACAACAAACATTCAAAAGCTAACACCCATTTGTAGGCTGCCCACAAAGAATTTGAATTAATTGAAATTGTGAATTTAGTTTTGAAAACTAAATATTGATTTTGAAAACTTGATCAATGTGTTAAAAAACTTTCAAACACACTATAAACATAGATGAATTAAGCTAACAATTGTAAAAACAAGATTATTACCAATCTCATTGATTGGCAACTTCTAAGAGTTGTGGTATTACAATTTACTTGTGTTGGGTCTTCAAACCCTTTTCACCCACCAAAATCAACACCATGTCTATGATGATGGAGACATGTTTAGAATCCAACACTAACTTACCACCAGATTTAGTTTCCTACCAAATGTAGAACAAAACCAACTTAAATTTTTAAACTTTGGTTTTAAAATTGTAGTTAATGACAAAAAAAAATCTAACCTTTGTAATTGAAACTTGATACCTTGAAAAATCATGTGAATAAAAGATATTGTTAATGGAAAAAATCTCTTAATATAATTATCCTAATGGGTAGCCTTGTAATATCCTATTTAGTGGTAGGTTTACACTTACTATTTTTTATTTACTAGGGGATGATGGTACTTGGGATGGTTAGTCCTTAAGGATAAGATAGTTGGTAATTAGTTTGCTAATTAACTAGGAATTTGTGAAAGAGTTTTGAATAAAGGGGTTTAAATTGTCAAAGGGGATGAGATGCCCTTGTGGCTTATGGGGCGTGAGGACATTGTGGGGGTTCCTCATTGCATTTTCATGTTTTTTCTATCATTTAGTTCATAGTTTCATGAAGATTCTTGGAGGAGGGACAAAAGGTAAGTTGATGGTGTATTCTTGTAAGGGGAATGTATAAGTGTGGTACTTTAATGAAAAATTGTGTGTTAGTTTTTACTTATCGATTTTTTTATGTTTTCTTATTTCTTTTTTTGGGAAAAAAATGAATATAATTTTTTTGATGTAAAATATTCAAGGGCCAAACCCATTTTGGGGTGGTACTACTAGGAATGCACCCCAATTTAATTAAACCCCATCCAACTTAAACACAACATAGGACTCATTTAAAAAAGAACTTTCACTTCCAATTTTATACCAAAAGATTTCCAAAGTTGTTTAAAATTTGAAACTTAGAAGAATGGTCAAAAAAAAAGTTTCAAGAAAGTGACATTCATGTTCTTTTGTTTTTCACCTTTTTGAATGCTTTTAATTTCTAGGGGGGCCTAAAATAGTCCTTTTTCATTTGATTAATAAATAGTGGATTAGAGCAATCATAAATTTTTGAGCAAGTTTTGAAGGTTAAGACTAGGAGGTTTTAAAGGGGCATCTTTACAAATTTGTGGTAATTCCCATTTTTTTTTTGTTTCAATCAATTATTGAGGCCACACCTTAGTGATTGTAGTTGATAAACCAAAAAGAAAAGTTTTTACAATGGTACCACTTAACACTTAATGATAAGGGGTTAAGAATATCATGAACAGATGTTAGGAACACAAATTTCTTATTTATGTAGTTTATGTAAATGTCTTCACTGTGTGTACATAGGTGGGGAACACAATGCCCACGCGATGTAAGTCAACAATAAAAATGACATTTTAGAAAGTTTAAAATTTTAAAATTAAATTAGATGAAATCCACCTTTCCTTGGATTTTGGTGAGGTTGTTTTTAATGGTACCAACCAAGATGGGTTTGCCCCTAGTTCTTTGTCTTTTTTGTTCCTTCATCCTTGTTTATTTATAAAAGCCACTCGATGATAGTTATAATGTTCAAAATATGGTAGCAAGTAGTGGAATGTAGAACTACAACACACATGGATAGGACAATGGTCATGGAGGATGGTACTAACATTAGGTTGAATGTAATTTGTCTTTTGGACTATTTTGTTGTAGAGGTATAAGGGGGTGGTTGGAAGGTAATTACCTTCATGCCTTCATTATGACATATTGTTCATCTAAATTGTTTTCAATTTAATTTTTCCTTGGAAAACATGGTTGATTTCCCCTTATTATTTTCTTGGTGTTGTGTTTTCCATGGATTTGTTGTTAATTAACTTGGAAACCTTTACATAAGTGGATATGGAGGGGCTTCCTGATCCATGGTCATACATATACTTTAACCAATCCATTATGAAAAGTTCATTGAATCATCAAATCATTGTATTGAATATATTAACGTTGAACATTAACATTTCTTTTTTTTAATTACTTAATTGACATATTTTAAGGAAACCCAATCCACCATGAGCCTATGCTTTGTTTGCGGATTTTGTTATGGCAATGGGAACTTTTCAAGAGTGAAAAAGTTTTGTGCCTATATTGTAATAATTATATGAATATGAGTTATCAATCAATTCTTTAGCTTAAATTTCTTGAAGTTACTTGAATAAAGAATGTGTTTATCCTCAACATTCCCTAACACAACCGCTAGTGCAAGCTCGACAAGTTTTGTTATATCTAGATAACTTGTTTTTAACTATTTGACTACTAACCATACAACCTTTATTAGAATGGTAGGTTGGCAATTGTGGGGGGGATGGATGGTAGCTCAACAATATTAGATTGTGCATAGTGCAAACAAAAACAAAAGATTACTAATCATGTAAAAACTCATCCAACAATGAACCATATGAATCACCATTTGGCTTAATCATCTTCTAGTAACAATAATATGATTTTAGAATAATCAAATGTCCATAATATGTCAAGGTGCAACTTTTGGTTTTGGCCAATATTGAAGATAAATGATGTTGGTGGCATTCATTACTTCTTGAGTTATGAAAATTCAATTTTCAAGCTTTATAATTAAACCTTATGCAATTAAAGTAGATTGATCTTTGACACTCTCACCCACAATTACCCAATTGTTTTTGGTGATTATTGACACCACACCATTGCACTTATAAGTCTTGTGCAATGTGTAGAAGTATTGGATGCAACAAAAAGTAGCATATTACATTCAAGATTAATAGATTGCTTGGTTCATCGCATTGTACAAAGTGCCTCACTACCACATCATGACAAGTTTTGAAAGCTTCAAAATTAGTCAACTAAGTATGATTATGAAAAGGGTTCACATACAACATCACAAATTATAAGCTTCATGGGTTTGTTTTAAATCCATGCGAAATTTGTTATTTCATGAGTTCATATCATTTAAACACGAATGTCATGCATTATTTAAACACGGAAGTTATGTGTATGACTTTCATCTATAAATAACACAAATAGACACATAATATCCATATTTAAACAATACGAACATGCGTATGACATTCATGTTTAAATAAAACACATGACATCGATGTTCAAATAATATAAGTAGATGAATGACAACCATGTCTATTCCATACAAACTTATGAAAAAAATTTCACACGATTATTATTGCCAAATCGTGATTCATGAAATTTGTAATGATGGCATAAATATCAACTTGACATGACTTCATAAAATTGAAATCAAAAGTGATTAAAAATACAAAAACCAAAGATATTACTTACTAACATTATTGAATGATCTTTTCACAAAAATTGTATTTTCATATAATGAAATTTGTGAATGAAATTTTTCGCAACTCAATGTTACATATGTTGGTCATTGGCCCAATACTTCATTAGTGATGTATTAGTAACCAATGTTGAATATATATTCAAAATTTGGAAAATGTACAAGTTTTTCATGTTTCATATGAAAAATGATTAAAATTCAAAGCATATTAAAATATGTTCATTATTTCATGGTTCAATATCTTTTATTGTATTATTTTGTACATCATTTACATTGTAACCCATTTACATATTGCAATTTTTTTTGAATTTCAACATATATTTAAAATGGAAATGTATTAATGAAAAATTCAAACTACACATTGAAAAAGTAATGGGTTTTTAAAAGTCTAATTAAAAATTTCTTATCACCCAATTATTTTTTACTATCAACTAGTTTGTATTAGGCAAAAATAAAAGGGCCCTTTACAAAATGGACACTATTTCACAATATAGTTATTCAATTTTTAAAAAAAACTAAAAACCAAAACATAAAATTGAATTAAAAGAAATTTTATTTTAAACTTTTGAACATTCAATTTAGTCATTGAGCACAATTTGGAATGATTATTATAATTTAAAAATGTTAGAACATAAACATATCTACTATAGTTCGCAATTTTCATTATGTCATGCTTGTAAAAACATGCAAGTAATATCAAAATTAATTCAAGAAAAATAAAAATACTCCATGAATTTAATTAAAATTACAAAAATATTCTTGAGAAAAGGTAAAGTTTAGAATATGAACATTAAAAAAATTATTCAAGAAGATGAAAAATGTAGGTTAAATGGTATTTTTAACACAAGATTCTCAATTGATTATGTGTTTGTTAGGGTTTAGGACATAAAGACATTTGATTTCTAATTTTAAGTTGAAAACTACTTTCTATTTGTTGGAAGCTATTTTTTCCTCACTTTACATGTATTTTACAATAGTTCACAAGTAGGTAAGTTACAAAACTACTTGCATTTCAAACAAATAGATAATAACTTTATTGAAATAAATTGAAAATTGAGATTCAATACACAATAATCAAAATTATATTATTTTTAATCATTTGAGTAAAAAATAAAATGTATAACAATTTTGTGATGAGTTTCGATGTTTCTTTCAATTTATTTGCATTATTTGTAAACATGATAAATTTATCATACACTTTATTTTGCCTTGACCTTAACATTGAAATCCATCTCTTATCAAGTGTTTTATTCTCATGGCTTTATCACATTAGCTAGCTTTGTGCATTCTTGAGGTGTTTATTGAAGGATTGGTCATAACATATATACATAGAAATAAGTAAAACCTCTATGCAAAAAACAAGTGTCAATTATGCAAAGAATTGAGATCTATTTGAGTTTAAAGTCTAGTTGTAAATTGGAATGCCACTTTTTCATTTAATTGAAGATCTTATGTAATGATGAAACATTAACATATTCCCAAGTGTTGAATCTCAACTCCCAAGTTTATTTGGAGGTGTGAACCTTCAATCATAAACAAAATGTTGAGAGTCATAAAGCTCCAGTTAGTTTGAGGACTCGACCACGTGCCCAAGACTCAAGAAGTAGGGCAGAGATTCCAGACTCAGCTGTAGAGCTAGACGACAACATAACCAGGTTGGTAGGACCTTAGCCACAATTGTGTGGTAACAGCGGCAAGGTATATAAGCTTAGTGACTCTATCTGCTAAGGATGGAAGTGATTATGTACTCTTCCAATTCTGTGTTACTGTGCTATGTGTGATCACGTTGCTGTGCTTGCTCTTGCTGCTGTGTATGTGAATTCCCTCAACAGGTTATGGGCCCACACAACGCGTGAAGGGTAGACAGGGAATTTTCTGTTTGGTAGCTTGGTGTAGCTGAGTTCTTGTTTTGCTTGTTGCTGATGAACAGTGTTGCAAACATGGAGTCTGCTAGCTACGAGAAGGGGCAAATCCAAAAGCTGGACGTCGACAACTATAGTACCTGGTGTGTGGAGATGAAGGCGCTGCTGATTCACAAGAAGATGTGGAAATATGTGGATCCCAGCGTGGCTCTGCCGATACCCAGTGAACGCAATGTTTGGCTTGACAAGTCATTAGAG
>Ga0116231_10009705_pt1 | contig 16002 bp, 17 predicted proteins | sample S1TSphgellanicum_2_FD_89695 | JGI IMG/M metagenome (GOLD analysis project Ga0116231, IMG submission 89695) | Host-associated microbial communities from peat moss isolated from Minnesota, USA - S1T2_Fd - Sphagnum magellanicum MG | ecosystem: Host-associated > Plants > Peat moss > Unclassified...
CGGCATCTGGTCGACGGGGAGTTGATCCTCCTCGGCCGACCGCGATGCACGCTTCTGCGTGTTCGTATATTGTGTGCTTGCTCTCATTGCAATACCGTCGAAGGACCAATCCGGGCCCCCACCATTCGTTCAACGAAGAACTCCAGGTGACCTCGTGCACCTTGTGGCACAGACCACTTATCGGCCCTCGCTGCCAGATTCTTGAGGGCCATGGAGGAAATTGATGCCGGGTACGCGTCCACGACCGCGCTTTGCCGCTGCACCGCGCGCCGGAGGTAGTCGTCATACGGTACGGATCCGGCGAACTCGAGCGTCACATTGAGAAACCGGTCACAGACCCGCGAGATTTTCTGGAATAGCGAGGGCCCTTCCCCCGAGCGGCGCGTCTGGTTGGCGAGAATCTGGAAGCGCTGCACGCCGTGTTCGCGGCTCAGCACCTTGATGAGCGCGTAGGCGTCCGTGATCGAGGCGGGTTCGTCGCAGACGACCACGAGGACGTGCTGGGCGGCTTGCGTGAAGGTGATGACGCTGTCGTGCAGACCTGCGGCGGTGTCGATCACGAGCACGTCGACCCGGTGGTAGAGGTCGCTGAACGCCCGGATCAAACCCGCCTGTTCGGCGACCGACAGATTTGCCATGCGCTTCACGCCGGAGGCGGCGGGGACGATCTGCAGACCATGCGGTCCGGTCACGATCGCATCCTCGAGCCGGCAATCGCCGTTGATCACGTGGCCGAGATGAAAGCGTGTGTGCAGCCCAAGCACGACGTCGACATTGGCGAGGCCGAGGTCGGCGTCGACCAGCATGACGTCGCGGCCCGCCGCTGCCATGGAGATCGCGAGGTTCGTCGAGATCGTGGTCTTGCCGACGCCACCCTTGCCGCCGGTGACGGCAACAACCTTGACCGGCCGCGATTCGTTGAGCCGGTGTAGTTCGTCGATCCTCTCGCGAGGCAGTTTGGCATCATGCATGAGCTTGGCTCCCGCCGAAGTGGCGTGCTAGGTAGGACTCGTCGCGTCTGGAGGGCGCGCGGGCCCCGAGGCGTAGGGCCATGCGCACCAGCCAGATCCGGCGTTGCAGGGCGTCGTGCAGGTCCTCCGGCACCCGCTGACCGTTGCACAGATAGGCGATCGGCAGGCTGTGGCGGATTGCCGTGGACATCACGGCCCCTAAACTGGCGGCCTCGTCCACCTTGGTGAGAATGCAGGCGGAGGGTGAGAGCGGCTGCAATGAGAGCGTGATCTCATCGAGCGCGCGTGCCTCCCCGGGCGCCGGCAAAGCGAGCAGGATGCGCGCGCGGGGCGCGCCCACCTGCAACAGCGACAACTGCTCCGGCAGGCGCGGATCGCGCGGCCCGACCCCCGCGGTATCGATCAGAACCAGACGTCTTTGCTTTAATCGGTCGAGCACTTGTGCCAACTCCTTGCCGCTATTGGCGGCATGCATCGGAACGCCCAGAATGCGGGCGTAGGTGGATAACTGTTCGCGCGCACCGATGCGATGAGCATCGGTACTGATGATGGCGAGGGACTCGATGCCGTGCCGCAGCGCCCAGCGTGCCGCGAGCTTGGCGATCGTGGTCGTCTTGCCGGCTCCGGTCGGCCCGACGATCGCCACGACACCGCCCTCGTGCACCGTCGGATCCGCCGCGAGCGGCAGGTGTTTCGCGAGCAGAGCGGCCGGGATGGCGGCGGGGTCGCGGAGAGACGTGCTAGGTGGCGCAAGTGCGGCGAGTTTCATCGCCACGTCGGGCGCGATGTCGAGCGCCGAGAGTTGTTCGAGCACCCGCACGCGCAGCGGATCATGGACCCGTCGGTCTTTCCAGCTCAGGGTCGCGAGTCCGCTCTCGAGGAGTTGCCGCATGTCGTGCAGCTCACGCCGAAAGTCGTGCATGCCCGGATCCGCGCGGGCGGGTAACACCCCGGGCTGCGAGCTGGCCGCCGCAGTTGCCGCAGCCGCCGGGTTGGGGCACGCTGCCACGGCGAGCGCCGCAACTGCGCCCACCGCCGCCTCGGGCTGCACCGGGGGCGTCGTCCGCTGCGCTCGCGCAGTGTTCATCAGAGTCTCGTCGTAGTCGACCGCTGCGACGACCTCGATGCCTTCGGGAATGCGCCGACTCGACAGAATCACGGCGTCGGGACCCTGTTCGGTACGGACCTGATCGAGTGCGCTGCGCATGCTGGCAGCCGTGTATCGCTTTATCTTCATAATGACCTCAGTGAGTCAAGGTTTCGGTCAACGACCGACCGCGGCTATCACGCGTATGCGCCGGTTCTCGGGAATCTCGTTGTAAGCCAGCACCGCCAGATTCGGCGTCGAGTAGCGCATCAGGCGCGCCACCCAGGGACGCAGCTTCGGCGCGACCAGCAGCACGGCCGGCTCACCGGCCGACTCCTGGCGCCGCGCGCTCTCGGCCAGCGACTGTTGAATGCGGTCGGTAAGACCCGGCTCGAAGCCCGGTCCAGAGTCGGCGGCTTGGACCATCGAGTCCTGCAGCGTCTGCTCCAAGGTCGCATCGAGCGTGATGACCGGAAGCTCGTCGCGCAGTCCGGCGATTCCTTGCACGATGCTGCGCCCCAGGGCGACGCGGACGCCCGCCACGAGTGCGGCCGGATCCTGGGTCTTGGGGGCGAGCTCGGCAAGCGCCTCGCAGACGGTGCGCAGATTACGGATCGGGACCCGCTCCATGAGCAGGCTTTGCAAGACCTTGACGACCACACTCATCGGCAACAATTTCGGCACGAGATCCTCGATCAGTTTCGGTGCCGTCTTGCCGAGACGCGCGAGCAGCTGCTGCACCTCCTCGTGTCCGAGCAATTCGTTTGCGTGCATTTGCAGCAGATGGCTGAGGTGCGTCGCGATGACGCTGCTGGCATCGACGACCGTATAGCCGAGTGACTGCGCCTGTTCGCGGCGCACCTTGTCGATCCACACGGCGGCGAGGCCGAATGCCGGGTCTTTGGTCGCCGCACCGGGTATCACACCGGATACCTGGCCCGGGTTGATTGCCATCTCCTTGTCCGGGAATACTTCCGACTCGCCGACCGGCGCACCCAGGATCGTGATCCGGTAGGAGTTGGGGGCCAGTTCCAGGTTGTCGCGGATGTGCACGGCTTGCACGAGAAAGCCGAGCTCCTCGGAGAGCTTCTTGCGAACTCCCTTGATCCGTCCCATCAATTCGCCGCCTTGGTTGCGATCGACGAGCGGGATCAGCCGGTAACCGACCTCGAGGCCGATCAGATCGATCTGCTCGACATCGTCCCAGGACAGTTCGCGCTGGTCGGCGGGTACCTTGGGCGCAGGCGGGGGAGATGCGGCCACGGCCTTCTCGCCGGCGCGCTTCTTGCCGAGAAAGTAGGCGCCCGTGCCGCACAGCGCCGCCATCGACAGGAACACGAGGTTGGGCATCCCGGGGATGACGCCCAGCAAGGTCAGGATCCCGGAGGTCACGGCGAGGGCCCGCGGCTGGCTCAAGACCTGCGACATGATCTGCTGGCTCATGTCGTGCGGCTTCGATACCCGGGTGACCAGGATCGCGACCGCGACCGAGAGCAGCAGTGCGGGGATCTGGGCGACCAAGCCGTCGCCGATCGTCAGCATCGCATAGGTCTTGGCGGCGTCGGCGATCGACAGGCCGTGCTGCAGCGCACCGATGATCGTGCCGCCGAACAGATTGATGAACACGATCATGATGCCGGCGATCGCGTCGCCGCGAACGAACTTGCTGGCGCCGTCCATCGCGCCGTAGAAATCCGCTTCTTCGCGGATCTCCTGGCGCCGCACGACCGCCTCGGCCTGGGTGATGATGCCGGCGTTGAGATCCGCATCGATCGCCATCTGCCGGCCCGGCATCGCATCCAGCGTGAAGCGCGCACTGACCTCCGCTATGCGTCCGGCGCCCTTGGTGATGACGACGAAGTTGATGATCACGAGCACCGTGAACACGACCATGCCGACGGCGTAGTTGCCGCCGACCACGAACTCGCCGAAGGCGGCGATGACGTTGCCCGCGGCATGCGAACCGGTATGTCCGTTCATGAGCACGATGCGCGTCGAGGCGACGTTGAGGCCGAGCCGCAGCAGCGTCGCACCGAGCAGCACGGTCGGAAAGGTCTGAAACTCCAGCGCGCGGCGCACGTACATCACGGCGAGCAGGATGATCAGCGAGAGGGAGATATTGAAGGTGAAAAAGACGTCGAGCAGGATCGCCGGCAGCGGCAGCACCATCATGGCGAGCACGGTCATGACCAGCAGCGGCACGCCGAAGCCGTTGCGCAGGAATTCCCCGATCATCGCCAAGGTGTTGCGCATGCTCAAGATTCCTCGAATTCGTCGCCGACCTTGGGATCGGGCCGCTGCATGCGCGCGGCCGCGGTCGGATTCAAGGTGCGGATGCGGAATACGTAGGACAGCACTTGCGCCACGGCCATGTACAGGCCCGCCGGGATCTCACTGTCGAGATCGGTGGAGCGGTACAGCGCGCGGGCGAGCTTGGGCGCCGCGAAGATGGGGATGCGGTGCTCTGCGGCGATACGGCGGATATTGAGCGCGACGAGGTCGACGCCCTTGGCGAGCAGCCGCGGCGCCCGCATGCTCGCCGGATCATATTGCAGCGCCACCGCGAAGTGGGTCGGATTGACGATGATGACGTCGGCCTTCGGCACTTTGTGCAGCATGCGTCGGCGCGCGATCGCCTGCTGCATTTGTCGGATGCGGCGTTTGGTTTCCGGACGTCCGTCCGAATCTTTGGCCTCGTCGCGCACCTCCTGGCGTGTCATGCGCATCTGGCGATTGAACTGGAACATCTGCAGCGGCACGTCGATCATCGCGATCAGGGCAAGCGAGGCGGACAGCCAGACGAAGGCGCCGCCGAGCAGACCGGCGCCGGCGCCAATCGCCGCTTTCGGGCTCATGTGGCCGAGGCTGAGCACGCTGTGAAAAACATGCACCGTCACGCCGGTACACACGGCACCTACGACCACGCATTTGAGGATCGCCTTGCCGAGTTCGGACCAGCCGCGCATGCCGAACAGACGCCCAAAACCCGCGATCGGGCTCATGCGTGTGAAGTCCGGCACCAGCGCCTGCGGACTGAAGTTCCAGCCGCCGAGCCCGATCGCCGCCGCGAGCACGAGCGCGATCAGCGTCGCAAAAATCGGCAAGAGGATCAGCCCCATCGAGATCACGGCATTGCTCACGTAGGCGAACATCGATGCCGGATCGGCAAGATCCGCCGGGTCGAATGCGAAGCTGCGCGTCATGACATTGCGCAAGCGTTGGACCATCGATCCGCCGAGCGTGAGCAGCACGACACTGCCGCCGATCATGGTCGCGAAGTTGGTCAGCTCGATCGAGCGCGGCAGCATGCCGCGCTCACGCGCGTCCTGCAGTTTCTTCGCGGTCGGTTCTTCGGTCTTTTCGCCGGTTTCACCCTCGGCCATCAGGGTGTCCCAAGCGCCGGAGCGGCGGCGAGATCGGCCGCCGCCGCCAGGGCGGAGTGCACGACGGCGGACATGCCGGATACGATCCCGTCGAAGCCGACGATGAGCACGAAGAAGCCGGCCAGCATCGTGATCGGGAAGCCGACGCCGAACAGGTTGAGCTGCGGAGCCGCGCGCGTGATGACGCCGAGTGCGGCATTGACGATGATCAGCGCCACGACCGCCGGCAACGCGATCAGCAGCCCGGTTTCGAACAGCTGGGCGCCCCAGGAAACGACATCGGCGAAGAACTGCGGGCCGATGTGCGAGGCGCCGATCGGCAAGGACCGAAAACTGTCGGCGAGCGCGCCGAGAAGGACAAGATGGCCGTCGACCGCGAGATAGATCAGAGTCATGAAGATCATGAACATCTGCCCGAGCACGGTCGTCTGCGCGCCGTGCTGCGGATCGACCATGGTCGCGAAGCCGAGGCCCATGGTCATCGAGACGGTCTGCCCCGCGAGCGTGAGGGCTTCGAAGGCGAGTTGCACGACCAAGCCGATGGCCATGCCGATCAAGATCTCCTGGACGGCCGCAAACGCTCCGTCCCCGGAAAAGATCGACAAATGCGCCGGCTGGACGGCGAGCGGCCCGATCAGGACCACGAGGCCCAGTGTCAGCACGAGCTTGACGCGCGCCGGGACCGTCGGCCCGCTGAGCAGCGGCGCGGTCGTGACGAAACCGCCGATGCGCAGCGCGGGCCACCACATGTGCAGCGCCCAGTGCGTGAGTTCGGCAGCGTCGATGCTGATGGGCTGCATGCGCGCGTCTAGCCGACCATGCCAGGAATACTCGCGTAGATCTCGCGCGTGAAGTCCATGAGCATGCGAATCATCCAGGGCCCCGCTGCGAACAAGGTCAGTACCAGCACCAGCAGCTTCGGGATGAAGCTCAAGGTCGCTTCGTGAATTTGCGTGGCGGCCTGCAGCATGCCGATCGCCAGTCCCACGACCAGGGAGACGAGCAGCATGGGCGCGGCGATCATACCCGTGACGATCAGGGTATGATGTGCGAGGTCCATGATGGTTTCGGGCGTCATTGGTGGAAGCTCGCCGCGAGCGTGCCCATCAGCAGGGTCCAGCCATCCACCAGCACGAACAACATGATCTTGAACGGCAGCGAGATCAGCATCGGCGATAGCATCATCATGCCCATCGACATCAGCACGGTCGCGACGACCAGGTCGATGACCAGAAACGGGATGAAGATCATGAAGCCGATCTGAAATGCGGTCTTCAGCTCACTGGTCATGAACGTCGGGATGAGGACCGACAGCGGTACGTCTTCGGCGGTGGCGAATTGCGGCTTGCCCGAAAGCTTGGAGAACAGCTGCAGGTCGGTCTCGCGCGTCTGGGCCAGCATGAACTTTCGCAGCGGCCGGATCGTCCGGTCGATCGCGACTTCGCCGGCGAGCTGGCCATCCAGGTAGGGTTTGATGCCGCTGGCATAGGCCTCGTTGATGGCCGGGCTCATGACGAAGAAGGTCATGAACAAGGCGAGCGCGGTCAGCACCTGGTTCGATGGCGTCGTCGCCATGCCGAGCGCCTGGCGCACGATCGAGAGGACGATGATGATGCGCGTGAAGGCCGTCATCGCCAGCAACAGTGCCGGCAACAGAGTCAGCACCGTCATCAGAACGAGGATCTGCAGCGACAGCGAATAGGTCTGTACGCCGTCGGCGGCCGTCTTGATAGCGACCGCGGGCAGCACCGCCTGGGCGTGCGCGGCGAACGTCATGAGACTGCCCAGGCAGGCGCCGAGCACCCCAGTCAAGCGACGGGGAATCAGCGTACGGGCGATGCAGGGCATCAGCGTTTGCCGTCGCGAGTCATGAGTTCACGCAGCCGCGACCCGAAATCCGGCGCCCCCGCGGGCTGCGCCAATTCGATCGACTTGGCGAGCGGCGTGAGCGCGACCATGCCGGCGGCGCCGACGCCGACCAGCACCTGGGCGTCGCCGACGCGCACCAGGAATATGCGCTCGCGTGGACCGAGCGCGAGCTGGGCCTCGACCGCGAAGTCGCCGCTGCCGCGCGGTGCCATGACGCGAAACTTCTTGATGAGCCAGGCAAGCAGGAGAATCAGCCCGACGATCAGCAGCAGGCTCAAGGTCACTTGCGCGAGACTACCCGTCGCAGTCGGTGCCGCCGAGCTGAGGCCGCTCATCAGGCGGCCCGTTCCATGCGCTCGGCGGGACTGACAACGTCGGTCAGGCGGATGCCGAATTTCTCCTCGACGACGACCAGCTCGCCGCGTGCGATGCGCACGCCGTTGACCAGCACGTCCAGCGGCTCGGTGGCGAGCCGGTTCAACTCGACGATCGCGCCCGGCGCCAGCTGCAGCAATTCGCGCACCGGCATTTGTAGCCTGCCGACTTCCAGAGACAGCGTCACCATGACTTCGAGGATCAGATTGAGATTCATCTCGGGCGCCACACCGGCGGGCGCATTCGGACCCAAGTCGCCGAACTGGGCGCGTGCGACCGGTGCGGCTTTAGTCGGATCGACCGCGCTCATGTGCCGCCTCGCGTGGTGATCTTGAGGGCGTTGCGCCCCTGCGAAATGCCGAATTTGCCGCGAAACAACAGCACGTCACCGGCGAGCAGCGCGACCTGCTGCGGCGCGGCGATCGGAATGATGTCGCCGGGCGACAGCCGTACGAGTTCGCCTAGGCTGATCTCGGCCTCGGCGAGGATTGCGCGCGCCTCGAGTTCCGCCCACTGCAAGCCCGCGGCCAACGCCGGCGTCCAGGAAACCTTCGGCCGCACGGCGAGCTTGCCACCTTCCGACGCCAGCCCCTCGAGCACCGGGCCGAGCAGCCGCTCGGGCAGCTGCAGCTCGAGGTGACCCTGGAAAGCACCCAAGCTGACCGAGAAGCGCGCCGCGATCAGCCGATCGGGCTCGCCGATCTGTACGAAGCGCGCTTCCGATTCTTGTTTGACGAGTTCCAATTCGATCGCCGCGATGGGGGCCCAAGCCGCGGTCACGTCGGGCGCCAGGGTCTTGACGAGCAAGGCAAGAAAGCGCTGCGCCGCCGGGGCGATCACGGCGGCGGCATCGCCGACTTCGCGTCCGGATCCACCGAAGAAGGCGTCGAGCAGCATCAGCAGCAAGGTGGGTTCGACCGCGACGCTGGCCGTGCCCGGCAGCGGCTTCAAATTGACGATCGCGACGGCCGCCGGAGACGGCAGCGCCGCCTGGGCTTCCCCGGCCGTGGCGCTCTGCAGGCCTTCGAATTGCAGGCTCACGGCACGCGTCAAGAACGCGGACAGGGAGGTACTCGCGCGCCCCGCGAGGTCCCGGCAGATGAACTCCAGCATCGGCAAGCGCGTGCGGCTGAGGCGGCGCGTGGACAAATCGAAGGGGATCGCGGTATCGGTGCTGTTCTTTTCCAACAGCGCGGAGACCTCTTCCTCGGAGATCGCCGCAGCATCGCCGCCGGCATCTGCGCCGGACGGCTCACCGGTGTCCGGCGCGGGCGCGTCCGCCGTGTCGTCGCCCGGCGTTGCGACGCCCGCCCCGTCATCGTTCGGCTCGGCCATCATTGCACGACGAAGCTGGTGAACAGCAGATCGTCGATCGGGGGAGCACCCTCTTTCTTCGTGACGGCGCGGACTTCGGCGAGCGCCTCCTGGCGCAACTTTTCCTTGCCCTCTCGCGACATCAAGCCCTGATAGTCGCGATTACTCATGATCAGCAGCAAGTTGTTGCGGATCAGCGGGACGTTCTTGGTCACGCTGTCGATGGCCTTTTGATCCTTGGACATCGCTTCCATCGAGATCTGCAGGAAGCGAACCGCGGCGCCGTCCTCGAAATTGACGACCAGGGGTGGATCGATCGCGTAGTAGATCTCCCCCTTGGCCTCGGCTTCCTCGCCCTTACCACCGGAGCCGCCGGCCGGCTTGACGGCGATCATCGCGCCGTCGGCGCCCACTTTATAGTCGGGTGCGGGATGCAGCTTCGCATTGACGAAGCCGCCGCCGACGACTGCGCCGAGACTCAGGACGAAGATCCCGATGCCATTGATGAGAGTGCCTATCATCCCGCCGGATTTCTTCGCGTCGGGGGCTTTTGCTGGAGCAGGGGCGTCGGCCATGGTGCTTATCCTCACGCGGCGCCTTTGCCGCACGGGGACTGGAGCAAGTTCTATGCCAGATGCAGCCCCTGGCATTTATCGATGTGGATCAATACCTTAGAGGGCAGGCCTCGGCGCCGCTCGCGTACCGGCGGGCGGCCTCGCCGGTAATTTGACGCGGGCGGCATCTGCCGGGTCAAAACTTCAGCGCCACCCGCAAACCCGGCCGGGCATCGTCGAGTACGAGCCGCGCACCATGCAGCTTGGTGACCGCAGCCACGAGCGACAGTCCGAGACCCGAACCGGGGAATTTTCGCGCCTCGTCGAGGCGCACGCGCCGGCCGAGCACGATCTCGCGCTTTTCGGCGGGAATGCCCGGTCCATCATCCTCGACGACGACCTCGGGGCAGGCGCCGTGTAGGCGCAGCAGGACGCGTATATGCCCCCCCTTGGGCGTGAACTTGATCGCGTTGTCGAGCAGGTTCGCGAGCGCTTGCGCGAGCAGTTGCCGGCTACCCTGCACCTCGGCGCCCGCGATCACGGAGCTCTCCAAGCGAATGCCGCGTTCCTCGGTGACCGGCGCATACAGCTCCACCATGCTGGCCACGAGTTCCGACAGATCGACGGCCTCGCGGGCCACCGTGCCGGTCTCCGCGAGCGCGATCCGCAACAGCGCATCGAGCGTGCTGCGCATGTGGTCGACCTCGCTCGTGACGCGCTCGAGCACGCGCCGTTCGTTCGAGGCGGGCGCGAGCTGCGTCATGGCCGCTTCCGCGGTCGCCTGCAGGCGATTGAGCGGTGTGCGCAGATCGTGGGCGGCGCTGTCGAGGACGGTGCGCATGCCGAGCGTCAGTTGCTCGATCTTGTCGAGCATGCTGTTGATCTCGCGGGCCAGCGAATTCAATTCGTCCTCGGCATCGCGCACCGGCAAGCGCTGCGACAGATCGCCGCGCATGATCTGGGTGGCCACCGCCGAAATGGCCCCCGCCTGCGCGAGGATCCGCCGTCCCATCCAAAAGCCGCCGCCGAGTCCCAAGAGCATCGTCAAGACTACGGCGGCGATGAGTCCGCGCATCATCAGGCTCTTGACGTCCTGCCGCTCCTGTACGTCGTGACCGACCAACATCCGATAGCCGGCGTACACCGGAAAGTTCTCGGCGCGCATCTCGTGCACGCGGGTCTCGTCGCCAAATGGAACCGAGACCTTGAATTGGATCCACTTGCCCTCGTTCGCGGCGCTCTTCGGCCAGGCCGGCACGTTGCCGGCCACGGGGCGCAACTGCGGGTCGACCACGAGATAGACGGCGCCGCGTACGTCTTGGTCCTGCGATCGCTGTTCGATGAGCTCGATGAAATCGCTGCGCGAAAGCACGAGCTCCTGCTCGCGCAGTCCTTGCACCTCGGCCTCGATGAGATTGTCGGTGCTGCTGTCGACGACCTGTGACACGGCAAAATACACGGCGCCGAGCAGCGCGACCACTCCGAGGGCGAAGACGACCGAATAAACCACCGCGATCCGGAACGGCGAGCTGCCCAGCACCCCGAGAAATCGCTGTTCCTGTTCCACTATTCGTCTTCGCGCAAGCTGTATCCCGCACCGCGCACCGTGTGCAGCAGCGGCTTGTCGAAGTCTTTGTCGATCGCCTGGCGCAGGCGGCTGATGTGCACGTCGATGACGTTGGTCTGCGGATCGAAATGATAGTCCCAGACTCCCTCGAGCAGCATGGTGCGCGTCACCACCTGACCGCTGTGACGCATCATGAACTCGAGCAGCTGGAACTCCCGCGCCGTCAGTTCGATCTTCTTGCCGTTGCGCATGACGCGGCGGCTCATCCGATCGAGCTCCAAGTCCGCCAATTTGAGTTTGGTGTTCGCCTCCGCCGAGCCGTTGTCGCCCCGGCGCGCCAGCGCATCGATGCGCGCGAGCAGCTCCGACATATGGTAAGGCTTGGTGAGATAATCGTCGCCGCCGGCGCGCAAGCCCGTGATGCGATCGTCGACCTCTCCGAGCGCGCTCAGGATGAGGACCGGAGTCTTGCGGCCCGTCGCGCGCAGCGACTGCACCAGCGCCAGTCCGTCGAGTTTCGGCAGCATGCGATCGACGATGGCAAGATCCACGGCCGCCGAGGAAGCGAGCTGCAGCCCCTCGAGGCCGTTCACGGCGACGTCCACGGTATGACCAACCTCGGTCAAGGCCTTGGCGAGGACATCGCGCGCGATTTGGTCGTCTTCGACGATCAGAATGTGCATCTTGCGTCTATATTACTGCTCGCGTCGCCTTGTTTGTCAGCCGGGGGGGGGTTGGACCGTTCCCCAATCTCCGCGATAGACTTGCGCGCAATGACACAGCCCGACAGTCAAGATTCCGTTGAGGTGCTGGTGATCGGCGGAGGCCCCGCGGGCGCCACCACCGCCAGCATGCTTGCGGAACGCGGAATTCGCGTGGTGTTGATCGAGAAAGCGCGGCACCCGCGTTTCCACATCGGCGAATCGCTGCTGCCGGCGAATTTGCCGCTGCTCGACCGCCTCGGCGTGGGCGCCCAGGTGCGCGCGATCGGCATGGAAAAGTGGGGGGCCGAATTCATCTCCCCGTGGGACGGGCGGCGCCAGGAATTCGAGTTCGCGGGTTCATGGGATAAATCGATGCCGTTCGCCTATCAAGTCAGGCGCTCGGAGTTCGACACGATCCTGATCCGCCGGGCGGCCGAACTCGGTGCCGAGGTCATCGAGGGTTGCCGCGTGACGGACGTGGAGTTTTCCGCCGACGGCCGGGCGACGCGCGTCCACGCGCAGGACGAGGCCGGCGTGACTCGCTCCTGGTGTCCGAGTTTCGTCGTCGACGCCTCGGGCCGGGATACCGTCCTCGGCAACCGTTTGCAGTCCAAGCAGCGCAATAAGAAGCACAACAGCGCCGCGATCTATGCCCATTTCCAGGGCGCCCGCCGGCACGCCGGCAAGCGCGAGGGCAACATCTCCATCTTCTGGTTCGATCATGGCTGGTTCTGGTTCATCCCGCTCGCCGACGGCGCGACCAGCGTCGGGGCGGTCGTCTGGCCGTCCTACATGAAGACCCGCGCCAAACCGGTTCGCGAGTTCTTCCTCGATACGATCGCGCTGTGCCCGCCGCTCGCGCAGCTGCTCGAGTCGGCGAGCCTCGCCTCCGAGGTCGAGGCGACCGGCAATTATTCCTACGCCTGCGAGCGAACCCACGGCCGCAATTATCTGCTGGTCGGCGACGCCTACGCCTTCATCGATCCGGTGTTCTCCTCGGGCGTGATGCTGGCGATGCAGAGCGGCATGGCCGCCGCCGAGGCGATCGAGGCTTGTCGCACGAATCCGGGGGGCGCGGCGCGTGCCTTGCGCCGCTTCGATCGAGTGATCCGGCACGGACCGAAACAATTTTCTTGGTTCATCTATCGGGTCACGAATCCGACCATGCGCGAGCTGTTCCTCGGGCCGCGCAACCTCTTGCGCATGCAAGAGGCGCTCCTATCGGTGCTCGCCGGCGACATTTTCGGGCGCACGCCGATCTGGGCTTCACTACGTTCGTTCAAGGCCCTCTATTATCTGATCTCGATCGCGCAATGGCGGCGTACACTGCGGGCGGCCCGCCGACGCCGGAGCAACATGGCCCCCGCCGAGGCGCAAAGCATGACCCGCGCTTGATGGCCTGCAAGTGATGGCCTGCATCAGGGGCGACCGCCGCGGCTTCGGGGTCGTCGTCGCCTGGGGCGCGCTCGTCGCGCCCCGGCTCGCGATCGCCACCGAGCAGCCCCTATGGGAGTACGGTCTCGGAGCCGGTGCGGTCGTGCTGACCGACTATCCAGGTGCCTCGAGTTCTCACGCTTATCCCGTGCCCTTCGGCTATCTGCTATACAACGGCAGGTTCTTGAAGTCGGATCGCGACGGCGTACGCGGACTGCTTCTCGACCGAAAATGGCTGGAATTCAGCTTGAGCGGCTACCTCACCCCGCCCGTGCGCAACAACGCAGCCCGCAACGGCATGCCGGAATTACGTTCGACGGTGGAACTCGGGCCCGCCCTGAACGTGCATCTCTTTCGCAGCGAAGAGTCGCGCGTCAAACTCGATCTCAAGCTGCCGCTGCGCAGCGCGCTGACCGTCGCAGCGCCGCCGCGGGCGATCGGCTGGGTGTTCGAACCCAGCCTCGATTTGGACCTGCAAGGCATTCCCCACCTGCCTGGATGGAATCTCGGCCTGCTCGCGGGGCCCATGTTCGCCGACGCCAAGTATCACGATTACTTCTACTCGGTCGCGCCCCAATATGCGCTGCCCTCGCGACCCGAGTATGCGGCTCCCGGCGGCTACTCGGGCACCGAGATCGTCGGCGCGATTTGGCGACGCTTTCCGAGGTTCAAGTTCGCGGCCTACGTGCATTACGACACCCTCGCCGGTGCGAGTTTCGACGCTAGCCCGCTGGTCGAACGCAGACACGATTGGTCGGGGGGCTTCGGGTTCGCCTGGACGATCGGCAGATCGACACAAACCGTCGACGTACCGAACTGAATGGCATGGCGCGCTTTTTCAAGACCCTCTACGAATACACGGCGCTCTATTGTTCGCTCGGCCTCTTGGGCATCATCTGCCTCGTTTGGTCGCTGATCGCGCTGCCCTTATACCTCGTGCTGCCGGAGGCGGCCGGCACGAGCGTGGGCAGGCGCGGCATCATGAGCGGCTTCCGCCTGTACGCATGGGTGTTGTCTGCCACCGGCGCGTACCGCCTCGATTTGCGCGCGATCGATGCGCTGCGCGGCGGTCCGCCCGTGGTGCTCGCCCCGAATCACCCCTGTCTCATCGACGCGTTGCTCATCTTGACCCGCCATCCGAACATCACCTGTGTGATGAAATCGCAGCTCATGAACAACTTGTTTCTCGGCTCGGGCTCACGTCTCGCCCGCTACGTGCGCAACGATTCACCGCGCCAGATGATCAAGGAGTCCGTCACGCACCTGCGCCGTGGCTGCGTGCTGCTGCTATTCCCCGAGGGTACCCGCACGCGCAGCGCGCCGATCAATTCCCTCACCAGCAGCGTCGGTCTGATCGCGAAGCGGGCGCGGGTGCCGGTGCAAACGCTGCTCATCGAAACCGACTCGCCGTTCTTGAGCAAGGGCTGGTCCTTGTTTCGCCGGCCGAGCTTGCCGATTACATATCGCGTACGGCTTGGGCTGCGTTTCGAGGCACCGCTCGACGCCGCTGCGCTGACCGCCGCGCTGGACGCATACTTTCGGGACGCGTTACGGAATGCGATGCAATCGCAGTGGCTCGCGAATGGCTGAAGCGAACCCGCGGCGCTCCGCCACGCATCTGGTGCTGATCCCGAGCTACAACCCCGGTGCGAGAGTGTTCGAGACCGTGGCGGCGGCACGCGCGCACTGGTCTCCGGTCTGGATCGTCACCGATGGCAGCACCGATGGCTCGCCGCAGCGGCTGCTTGGCCTAGCCGCAACCGACCCGGACCTGCAGGTCCTCGTGCGGCCGCGAAACGAGGGCAAGGGAGCGGCGGTGCTGTTCGGTATGCAAGCGGCCCGGGCGCGCGGCTACACGCACGTCCTGACCATGGACTCGGACGGCCAGCATCCCGCGGGGCTGATCGGCGAATTCATGGCGGCCTCGAGCCGCAAACCCGCGGCCATGATCCTCGGGCGTCCGGTGTTTGCTGCCGATGCGCCGCGTCTGCGCGTGAAGGGCCGCGAGATCTCCAACTGGTGGGCAGGCCTCGAGACGCTGTGGGCGGGGATCGACGATTCCCTGTTCGGATTCCGCGTCTATCCGATCGAACCCTTGATCGCGGTGATGCGCGGGCAGCGTTGGATGCGGCGTTTCGACTTCGACGTGGAGGCGGTCGTACGCCTCTGTTGGGCGGGGGTCCCGCCGATCAACATTCCCGCGCCGGTGCGCTACTTCGCGCAGTCCGAAGGCGGCGTTTCACATTTTCATTATTGGCGCGACAACGTGCTGCTGACGTGGATGCACACCCGCCTCGTTCTCGGGATGGTTTGGCGGCTGCCGCGACTGTTGGCGCGGCGGCGGCGCGGCCGAGCGCCTGCCTCAATCGGCTGAGCGCGCGGCCGGAACGGCCGCGGCGCGGGCCGGGGGCGCGGTCGCACAATATTCCGAGAAGATCCCGAGTTCGACATGCCGGCGCGCGCCGAGGAAGCCCGCTTGACATATTGCGCCCAGGATCTCGGTCGGAGAGACGCAGGCATCGATCGTGTCCCAGTAATAGCGCATCAGTTCGGGTGTGTCCCGATGCTGGGCGAGGCCGCGCGCCAGCCAGGGAACGAAACCACGCATATAGGCGCGCAGCAAAGATCGTGCGAGTCGTCCCTCGGGTCGCGTGATTTCGAGCAGACAGAGCAGGCCGCCCGGTACGAGCACGCGTTTGAATTCATTCAGGGCGGCGGGCAGGTCGCCGATGTGGCGAAGCGCA
>Ga0116231_10009707_pt1 | contig 16001 bp, 15 predicted proteins | sample S1TSphgellanicum_2_FD_89695 | JGI IMG/M metagenome (GOLD analysis project Ga0116231, IMG submission 89695) | Host-associated microbial communities from peat moss isolated from Minnesota, USA - S1T2_Fd - Sphagnum magellanicum MG | ecosystem: Host-associated > Plants > Peat moss > Unclassified...
GCTCCACGATGACCGTGACTTTGCGCCCATGGAGCAACATCTCGGTCTCATGGTTGCGTAAGAGGACGCTGCGCACCGCCGGTACCAGCGAATAGAGTCTCGCATTGTGGCGTAAAGTGGCGGGCCGCGACCGATGGAGATGAGCACTATGTCTACGCCACCGCACTATGACGCAAACGCAATGCGCCGCCGTCGCATCGCGACAATCCTGAAGGAGAGACTCTACCGGCCTTGACATGTGGAGCACATGCGTTCAGTCAATTGCCATGACTACCATGATCCAAATTCGCAATGTGCCGGACACAATCCACCGCGAACTTAAGTCACGGGCGGCCCTGTCTGGCATGTCTCTCTCGGATTACCTCCTCAATGAGTTACGTCAGGTCGCCGAGCGGCCAACGATCGATCAACTGCGTGCACGCCTCGACAGCCGCCCGTCCATCACTCTTTCGCTGGCACCCGCCGAAGCGGTCCGAGCTGAGCGCGACGCTCATTGATCGTCGTCGACGCGTCGGCCGTGATCGAGGTGCTCTTGCGTACGCCCGCGGCAAATGCGCTCGAGCGCTCCATGTTCGCGCCGGGGCAGACATTGCACGCGCCGCACTTGCTTGACGTCGAAGTGGCGCAGGTCATTCGCAAATATGCAGCAAGAGGCGAGATCGACGGGGCGCGTGGACGTATGGCAATCGCCGACCTCGCTGCGTTCCGCTTGCAGCGATACCCCCACGATTTTCTGCTGCCGCGGGTTTGGGAATTGCGGGCCAATATCACTGCGTATGACGCGGTCTATGTAGCCTTGGCCGAAGCGCTGGACGCCGCGCTGCTGACACGAGACCACCGTCTGGCGGGAGCCGCTGGCCATCAAGCGCGCGTGGAATTAGTGTAAAGACTTGCCGACTAGCCGATTGCGCGGCAACCAACACATGGCGGGGTAATCGTGGCCTGGCGCGCTGAAGCGTAGTTTTGCGGGCGACGACCGACGATGAGGGGCACTATGTCTACGCGATAGTCCTATAAGATGAAAAAGACATTTTGTCTCCCATGGTTGACACACGTAGACCTGTCGCCTATGATTTACATTTGATCGAAGTCTGCGAGACCAAGACTTTTTCCGAATGGCTTTCTGGCCTCCGGGATGCCAGAGCCAAAGCGGAAGTCGCGCGTCGTGTGCGCCGCCTGGCGCTGGGTAATCCTGGCGACGTCAAGCCGGTTGGCGAAGGCGTAAGCGAACTTCGAATTCATTATGGCCCGGGGTACAGGGTCTATTACGTGCAGCGCGGGAGTGTTCTGATCATCCTGCTCTGCGGTGGCGACAAGACGGGCCAAGCTAAGGACATCGCCATGGCTCTGAAGCTGGCGAAGGGGGTTTGAAATGACCATCGAGACCCGGCCGTTCGATCCGGCCGCCTACCTGGATAGTGCCGACGCGATGCTCGCCTATCTCGACGGCGCCTTTGCGGATGGCGACGCCGGCGAAATCGCCGATGCGTTGGGCGTGGTCGCCCGCGCACGCGGCATGTCTCAGCTTGCCGAGGAAACCGGTTTGACCCGGCAGTCGCTTTACAAAGCGCTGAGCAGTGATGGAAACCCGGAGTTCGCGACCGTCCTGAAGGTCATTCGTGCGCTCGGATTCCGTCTCCAATGCGAACCTGCGTCAGCCGCCTGAAATGTCGCAGCTACGGCTGAGACAGCGTGTTTTCGGATACCATTGGCGGAAGGAGTGGGATTCGAACCCACGGTACGCTTTCACGCACACACGCTTTCCAAGCGTGCGCCTTAAGCCGCTCGGCCATCCTTCCAACGCGGCGGCAAACTAGGCGGGGCGGATGGCACTGGCAACCCGGGCGAAGCGGAAGAACGTCAGGGCGCGTGACCGGCCGGTTGTGACCTTTGCCGCAGTTTCGGGATTACGGAAAATCGGATAGGTCGTACAGAAGCGTGGCTACGGCGTCGGCGTGCGCAGGGAGGCGACCGGCAGCTTTCTGGAGCGCGCCGGTTGTGGCCAGGCGGGTGGTGCTGAGGCGGGTGACTGCGTCCACGCCGGCACGCAAGGTTACGAAGCCGCTCCTGGCCTCCTCCAGCGATCGAAGGAGTGCGGCAATCTCCTCAGCTTGCTGGCCAACGGCGTTCGATAAGGCCAGGCCGAGCTCGTGCTGCGCGGTAACCCAGGCGCCTATATCATTGGCCGTGCGCAGGGCGGTGGCGACCTGGGCGGACATCCCGGCCGCCTCATCACGCAGCGCGGCCGTGGCGGCGAGTGTGGCCTGTGCCAGATCGCGGATGCCGGCCGCCCCGCTCACGCCGGGCGATTGCCCGAGTGTGCTGGCCCGCTGCAGCAGATCCTCGATATGCTCGAGCCCGGCGAGCAGCTTGGTAGAGCTGTCGTCCAAAGCGGCTGCGCCGCGCTGCCCGGCAAAAGCCTGGTCCGACACGCTGACCGCAGCCTCGGTCACCCGGCGTAGCTCAGCCGTGGTGGCCGCAACCGCGCCGGTGAGCGAGACCAAATGCTGTTCCGCGCGGATGATGGCCGATTCTGTCGCGGCGCAGGCGGCGCCGGCCTGCTGGCCGCCGGCATCAAGATTCCGGGCAATCGCCTCGATCTCGCTGGAGGCTTCGTTGAGCACATCGGCATCATGATAAAGCGCCCTTATGATGGATTGTGCCTGAGCGCGGACCTCGTGCAAGGCCGCTGCGTAGTGATCGCAAGGCTCGGCGCGGCCGGACGGCGGCGCGTTCAGACGCTCCACGTGCCCGACCAGCGCCTCGACCAGCCCCGCAATGCCGCGTGCCGGGGTTTCTGCCGGGGCCAGCCGCACGGCGCGGCCCGAGCTGTGCATGCCGAGCCGGCGGCCAACAGCCTCCAGAATCAACGCCGCGCCAAACCGCTCCCACCCCGAGACAGTTTTTGTCAGCACGATGCCCATGAGGGACGCGGCCAGCAGCACGGCGAAGCCGGCCCTGGCCAGCCCCGCGATGTCGAGGACGGGACCGTTGAGCCAGGCGCCAAGCCAGATTGCGGCGCTGGCCAGGATGGCGAGGCCGGAGCAGATCAGGTCGAGCTGCCGCGCAAGGCGGGCGCCCCCAGTGTCGGGGCTGGGCATGGAACCGAGAAAGGGGCCAGGTGTCATGATCTGCATGAGGCGGGCTCCAGCGGCATGAACGAAAGGTTGCTCTATGGGCTGGGAGATGTTGAAGAATGGTGAAAGGGTGCCGGGGGGCGACGTGCGCTTGCGCGCCGATGAGTGCTTGCCTGTTTGTGCCCGGCGTGCCTGCCCGGATGTGTCCTGCCTGTTCCCACACCCAGACCATTGGAATTCGCGCCGCATGAAGATGTTTCTGATCGCCCTGGCCCTGTGTTTCTCCGCCGCCGCGCGGGCGAGCGAAAGCGGGTCGCTTTCCGCCGAATATACCGGCTATTCGCATGGGCTGACGGTGCTGAAGCTCAGCGGCAGCCTGACGCTGACGCCTTCGGGCTATGCCGTGCACATCACCTATCATACGGCCGGCATGATCGGGATGCTGGTGCATAGCGATAACGACACGGCGAGCACGGGCACATTCCAGGGCAAGACGGCCGTGCCCCAGGTATTTTGGGGCAGCGGTCATTTGCGGGGCACGGCGCGCATGACCCGGATCGACTATGTGGGCGGCAATCCGGTGGTGCGCGCGTTGTCGCCGCCGGTGGAGCAGGAGCGCACGCCGATCCCAGTGGCCGAGACAGCGCATACGATCGATACGTTGAGTGCGATTGCCGTGCTGATCCGGCAAGTGGCGCATGATGACACGTGCGACGGGACGGTGACGACCTTCGATGGCAGGCGACTTTCCCAGCAGACGGCGCATCGGACGGGTGACGAGGTGTTGCCGGCGACGGATCGGTCGATATTCGCCGGCCGCGCGTTGCGCTGCGATTTCGAGGGCCGGCAATTGGGCGGGTTCGTGCGCAACGAGGATGAGGACGATCTGCGTAAGCCCCGCCATGGCACGGCCTGGCTCGCCGAGATGGTGCCGGGGGCGCCGCCGGTGCCGGTGAAGGTGATTTTTGAGAACAAGGTTTTGGGGCAGGTGACGCTTTACATCACGGCGGTCAGCGGGGGGTCTTCTTCTGCGGTGGCACAATGCTGCGCGGCGCAGCGCGACGCGGTGCGGTAGGGTGTGAGGAAGACTCTTCTTTTTCTGAAGAAAAAGAAGCAAAAAGACTTTTATTCTTGCGCCTGCGAATTGAGTCGGGCTTGTCTGCGAAGGCCGGAGCAGCGGAGAGATAAAAGTCTTTTGGTTCTTTTCTTCAGAAAAGAACAGTTTTCCTTTATTTTTCCGACCCTGGCGCCGGGATAGAGGGCGCCTCAGATAGGTTGCAATAGAAGGAGTGTAGGATCGATGCTGAACCCGATTGCGCCGCTCAAACTCGCCGACCCCGATCTGCTGCGGCAGGCCAATCTGATCGACGGTGAATGGGTGCAGGCCGATAGCGGGCGCATGGTGGCGGTGCGCAATCCGGCCAATGGGGAGGTGGTGGGCGAGGTGCCGAGCATGGGCCGGGCCGAGACGCGCCGCGCCATCGAGGCTGCCTTCCGCGCCCAAAAGGCCTGGCGCAGGTTGACGGCCAAGGAGCGCCAGAAGCCGCTGCGAAAAATGTTCGACCTGATGATGGCGAACCAGGAGGATCTGGCGCTGATCATGACCGCCGAGCAGGGCAAGCCTCTGGCCGAGGCGCGGGGCGAGATCGCTTATGCGGCGAGTTTCATCGAGTTCTTCGCCGAGGAAGCCAAGCGCGTTTATGGCGACACGATTCCGCAGCATTTGGCCGGGCGGCGCATTATCGTTCAGAAGGAACCGATCGGCGTATTCGCCGCCATCACGCCGTGGAATTTTCCGGCTGCCATGATCACGCGCAAGGCCGGGCCGGGCTGGGCGGCGGGCTGCACGGGTGTGATCCGCCCGGCGACGCAAACGCCGTTTTCCGCGCTTGCACTGGGCGTATTGGCGGCGCGCGCGGGATTGCCGGCTGGTGTGTGCAACATTCTCACTGGCCCGGCCACCGAGATCGGCGCGGAGATGACGGAAAATGCCTTGGTGCGCAAATTGACGTTTACGGGCAGCACGTCGGTCGGCGCGAAACTATTGGCGCAATGTGCGCCGACCATCAAGAAGACCAGCATGGAGCTGGGCGGCAACGCGCCGTTCATCGTGTTCGATGATGCCGATCTGGACGAGGCGGTGAAGGGCGCGTTGGCCAGCAAATACCGCAATACTGGCCAGACCTGCGTGTGCGCCAACCGGCTGCTGGTGCAGGACGGTGTGTTCGACGCTTTTACTGAAAAACTGAAAGTCGCTGTGCTGGGGCTAAAGGTTGGCAACGGCATGGAGGAAGGTGTGACGCAGGGCCCGTTGATCAATGGCGATGCGGTGAAGAAGGTGGAGGCGCATGTCGCCGACGCGCTGGAGAGGGGGGCGCGCGTGATCACCGGCGGCAAGCCTCATGCGCTGGGCGGCAATTTCTATGAGCCGACCATCCTGGCCGACGTGCCGCGCTCGGCCGATATTTTTAGGGACGAGACTTTTGGGCCGGTCGCACCCCTATTCCGCTTTTCCACGGAGGCGGAGGCGATCGAGATGGCGAATGACACGGAATTTGGTCTGGCGGCCTATTTTTACACGCGCGATGTGGGCCGCGTTTTCCGCGTGGCGGAGGCGATCGAGGCCGGCATTATCGGCATCAATGAGGGCATCATTTCCACCGAGGTGGCACCTTTCGGCGGCGTGAAATCGTCTGGTCTCGGAAGGGAGGGATCGAAATACGGCATCGAGGATTATTTGGAGATCAAGTATCTGGCACTCGGGGGAATTTGAAACGGATAGATTTTAGATGCGCAGAACATAAAAGTCTTTTTGCTTCTTTTTCTTCAGAAAAAGAAGAGTCTTATACCAGGCTCGGCGGTTTTTGACTCTTGCCCGGCTGGGAACCCTCACCCTTCCCACCGCTGCGCGGTGGGGCCCTTCCCTCTCCCGCAAGCGGGCGAGGGAGTTTTGCATCGGTCAAACTCAAGTGAGGTTGGTATTATTCTTCCTTAAGGCAAAGATGCAAGCGCGCGCTGCGGGAACCACGACACGTCTCTTGGCGCGACGTTTATCTTAGGGGGATCGTGTGCCGCGGAGGTGGTGGGTTGAAGCCCAACCTACGGCTGGCCAAGCGGTTCAATGCCAAAGTGCATTGCGCCTTACGGCAGGCAGATGGGGCAGGGCTTCGCAGTCTTTGCGAGAGCTCCGTGCCCGATCTGATCAGGCTGCTACGTTCATGCTTTCTGGTGCGTTGAGAGCGGAGGCGGCGAGGGCTGCCTGGCTGTTGGGGTCGCGCATCATGTAGCCCCTGCCCCAGACCGTGCCGATGAGATTGCCGGCACCGGCCTGCGCCAGTTTTTTGCGCAGCTTGCAGATGAACACGTCGATGATTTTCATTTCCGGTTCGTCGATGCCGCCATAGAGGTGGTTCAGGAACGCTTCCTTGGTGAGCACCATGCCGCGGCGCAGGACAAGCAATTCCAGGATGGCGTATTCCTTTCCGGTGAGATGCACCGGCTGACCGTCGGCCTGCACCTCGCGGCTATCAAGGTTCAGTGTGAGCGGACCTATCTTCAAGACAGGCTGGCTGTAGCCCTTGCTGCGCCGGATCACCGCCTGGATGCGGGCGATCAGCTCGGCCTTGTCGAAGGGTTTGGTGATGTAGTCGTCGGCGCCCATGCCGAAACCCTTCACCTTCGCGTTGGGCCGGTTCAGGCCGGACAGGATCAGAACCGGCGTTTCAACACGGCTCGCCCGCATGCGGCGCACCACCTCGAACCCTTCCATGTCCGGCAACATGAGGTCGAGTACAACAATGTCGTAATCATAATGGCGCACAAGCTCGAGCGCTTCCTCCCCGGTGTCGGTCTGGTCGCAGATCGCCCCATGGCTTCGAAGCATCATCGCAATGGCACGTGCAGCGTTGGCATCGTCTTCAACCACTAAAACTCGCATTGCCCTCTCCTGTTTGCTGACAGGTTAGAAATACCACTTTAACGGGTGTTTCGCTACCGTTTTTTTTGCAGGTTGTGCAGAAAAATCGAAAAAACCGTGGTTTGCTTACGTTAATTATCTCCAAACCGTAGATGAGTTTACAATTTTAGATTAAAGTGTGAGGGCGAGGTAAATGAAGCCAGGCCACGACACTGCGATCGTATGTGGAAGCCTCGCCGCCATCCCGCCTCTGCGGATTTTCGGCAAGGTCTCCGCCGTGGGCGCCCTCTCGCTCGAATGCGCGGGGCTCTCGCATCACCTCGCCGTCGGCGATCGCGTGTGGATCGAGATGCGTGGCCGAGCCGCCATGCTGGCCGAGATCGTGGGGGCTGGGGCGCATGGCCTGCGCGCCGCCCCTTTCGGCAGCACGCAGGGCCTGCGCACGGGCGCGCGGGTGCGGGCGGTGCTCGGCGCCGAGGCCAATGGCCTTGCACCTTGCGACGCCTGGCTCGGCCGCGTGGTCGATCCGCTCGGCCAGCCAGCGGATGGGCTGGGGCCGGTGCCGCGCGGCGAGAGGCCACGCGATGTGCGATCGCCGCCGCCGCCGGCGATCGCGCGGGCGCGCCTGGGGCCGCCGATCGATCTCGGCGTGCGTGTGCTGAACTGTTTCGCCACCTGCCGCACCGGCCAGCGGCTCGGCCTGTTCGCAGGCTCCGGGGTGGGCAAGAGCACGCTGCTCTCCATGCTCGCCCGTTATACGCAGTGCGACGTGGCCGTGCTCGCCTTGGTCGGCGAGCGAGGGCGGGAAGTTCGGGAATTTCTGGAGGACGACCTTGGCGCGGAGGGCCTGGCGCGCTCGGTGGTGGTGGTTGCCACGTCCGACTCGCCGCCGCTGATGCGCCGCGAGGCCGCCTATGCCGCCATGACGGTTGCCGAGCATTTTTGTGCCGAGGGCAAATCCGTCCTTCTTCTTATGGACAGCGTCACCCGCTTCTGTCTCGCGTTGCGCGAATTGGGCCTGGCGGCCGGCGAGCCGCCGGCCACCCGCGGCTATCCGCCGAGCGTGTTCGCCGAGTTGCCGCTGCTGCTGGAACGTGCCGGCCCCGGCGAGATGCGGCCCGATGGCAGCGCGGGCCAGATCACCGCCATGTTCACTGTGCTCGTCGAGGGCGGCGACCACGACGAGCCGGTGGCCGATGCGGTGCGCGGCATACTGGACGGCCATGTGGTGCTGGACCGCCGGATCGGCGAAGGCGGACGGTATCCGGCGGTCGATATATTGCGCAGCCTGTCGCGCGCCGCCTCCGGCTGCCTGGATGCGGCGCAGACCGCGCTGGTGCGCGATGCGCGCGCCGCTTTCGCCTTGTATGCGGACATGGCCGACATGGTGAAGCTGGGTGCGGCCAAGCCGGGCGCCGATCCTGCGCTCGACCGGGCCATGCGCATCGTTCCGCGCATCGAGGCGATGCTCACCCAGGGTCGGAGCGAAAATACCGGCATCGCCGAGAGCTTTGCCCGCCTGGCCGCCGCGATGAAGGAGGGCTGATGGCCGATACGCTGGCCAAGCTTGCCCGCCTGCGTCGCCTGGAGGCTGAGGCTGCCAAGCGCGACCTTGCGGCCGCTGCCGGGCACGAGCGCCAGGCGCAGCGCGCGCTTATCCAGGCGCAGGCATCTGTGGCAGTTGAGGCGCGTGTTTCTGTGCCTGCGGCGCCCGGCGCTTTCGCGGCCTGGCTGCCCGCGGCCGCGCAGGCGATTGCCCGCTGCAAAGCGGCAGAGGCCGAGGCGGCGCGCGCGCGGGCCTTGGCCCGCGAGGTGCTCGCCCAGCGCCTGGCTGCGCAAAAGGCCGTGGATACCGTGCTCGCGGCGCGCACTGAACAGGAGCGGGTGGAAGCCAACCGCCGCGAGGAGCGCTCACGCGACGTTTCGCGGAGAAAGGAATAATGTCCTTTTGCTTCTTTTCTTGTAACTGGCGAGGATCTCGTCCACCGCCACGCCAGCCGGCGAAACACAAGGAAGGGAAACCGCAGATGAACGCGGGTAAACGCAGATGCTAACGCTTTGACCCTCGTTCGAGGCCAAAGGATCGGCGGCCTCACACGCCATGGCCGACCGCTCGCAGCAGTTTGCGGCCAGAATCGGCTGGCAATCAGTATCTGCGTTTATCTGCGTTCATCTGCGGTTTCAGACCTCTTGCGTGCCACTGCCACACAAGCCGGGCGGATGGGCGTACATGGTGCAACAGATCTGGGCAGTTACCTTTTCTTCAGAAGAAGAGTCTTCCTGCTGAGTTTCGCTGTGGGGCACCGCCCCGCACCCCGGCGCTCCTCATAAGGGGAGGGAAAAGTACAAAGCGGCCTATGTTTTTTCAGCGTGCCAGGGCGCGGCCGCGGCCCAGGGCGATGCCGTGCGAAACGGCCCAGCGTATGTCGCTGGCGCGATCGAGGCCGGTCATGACAAGGTCCGTGCCGGCCGGGATGAGGCCGAGCAGCGTATCGGGTGCCGCCATGATGTCGGGCGCGAGCTTTGTTTGCAGGTAATTAAACCCGCAGGCCGGCAGATCGAGCACTTGCAGGAGGGGCAGCGCCGCGCCGACCAGGGCGAGGCGGTAGCCGCGCGAGCGGGCGAAATTGCGGGCGAACTGGAATGAGGCGGGATCGGCCAGCATGTCGGCCGGCCGGATATTGATGATCACCGCGCCGCGCAGGCTGACCGGCAGCGCATCGTCGAAGCGCAGGAAATCCGGCCCCAGGATCGTTGCCACGTTCAGGCTGATGCCGAGCGTGCCAATTCCCTGCACATCCTTCGGGACGCTGAGCATGGACAACATGCGCCGGTCGAGCGTGCGCGTGAGTCGCCTGAAAAGCCATGGGTCGGCCTTGAGGCCGCGATCGGGTGTGAGAGCCGCGCCCAGTGCATGCACGGCAAAATAACGCTCTTCCCACACCGGCTCGGTTTCGATCCTTGCAAGCCTGGCGGAGGGCGGGCCGGCCGGGATCAGCCGCATGATGGTGCGCCAGCGTGCATATTGCGCCAGATCGGCCTGCACCAGCGCCGCCTCCAGCCCGGCCAGTTGCTGTACATCGAGCGGCGTGGCGGGCGGCGGCGGATGGCCTGGGCTTTCCTCGATCAGTTCGTCCAGCAGCCAGACCGCCTGTTGCGGCAGATCGTACAGGCTCACCAGTTCGCCGAGCGCCGGTGCCTCGCCATCCGGCTGGTCCGAGAGCAGAAGCTCCAGCGATTCCATGACTTGCGTCAGTTCGCTGCCGCCCCGGCTGCGCCAGACGATGGCGATGCGTCCGCGGCTGAGCTCGAAAAATTGCGCGCGATCAGCCCCGGCCAGGCTTCCCAGCGCCTCGCGCGCCAGGCGCAGATGGTGGGGTTTGGCGAGGGAGGGGGGAAAACGGTCGATATGCAGGAGCAGGGCGCGGCGGCTGGCGCCTGCCAGTTCGCTTTGCCGCAGCACTTCGCGCAGCGCCTCGGCCTGATCGCCCCGGGCGGTGCTCACTGCCGGCCGTCTCCGCCCTGTGGCCCGGAATGGGGGCCGATCGAGGCGGTATCGAGCAGGGCGGGGTTGGTGCAGCCGGCCCTGCCGGCGATGCCTTGGCTGCTGGCGCGCCCCACGCATTGGCGCAGCGTGCAGGCGGGCGCGCCGGGGCAGCCGGCCATGCGCGCGGCGGCCTGTGCGTGGTCGAAGAAGGCGCCCTGAAACCGGCTGATCCCGCGCGCCTGGCCCCAGGCGACCGCCTGCTCCGAATCGACACCCTGCAGCACGATCCGGTTCAGCCCGATGGCCACCAGCGAGGTGGACAGCCCGCCATTCGGATCGGCCGCCGCATCGGCCATGGGCTGCGACCACACGAGTTTCACTGCATCAGGCAACAGTTTCGCGGGCTGCACCAGTGTCAGCGTGGCGGCATCCAGCGGCCCAAGGATCAGCTCGAATCCCGCAAGGTCGAGCAGGCTGCGCACATGGTCCAGCAATTCCAGGTCCACGCAGGCCTGCATCATCGGCACCTCGATGCCCATACGCAGGCCGGCCGCGCAGGCGAGGCGCGACATGCGCGCGAAGCCGGGTGACAGGATCGCCTCCAGGCTGAGGCCGACATGAATGGGCAGGTTGCCGCGCAGGGCCGCCCGGCTGAGCCGCCCCTCGGCGCGCAGATCGTCGTGCAGCACGCGCAGCAGGCGCGTATCGAGCCGGGCAGAGAAATGGTGCAGCAAATAGGGGTCGGTCAGTGCCTCCGTAATCACCGGACGCAGATTCAGCGCCGCGAGCGAAACCCCCAGTTGGCGGAACGAGGGTTTGAGGCGGTCCGCGAGCGCGAGCTTGCGATCGGGGCTGAGCGCCATGCCCGTTTGCTGCACGATCAGTTCGGCGAGCGGCGCCTGTGCCGCGATTTCCTCCAGGGCGGCGAGGCTCAGCGCGCTGGCCGGCATCGTTTCGCCGGCCGGCCCCTGTTTCGCATCCTTGGGGGGGGCGGATGCACCGGATAGTCCGGCGACATAGGCGCGAAACGGCCCGGGGTCTTCATCGAGGCGCCAGAACGAGATCAGGCGCGCGGGGTCTGGCACATCGGCCACGAAAAGCCGCGCCAGCGTGGCTTTCAACTGGGCCGGTGCGCCCGCCGAATCGCCCTGTTGGTCACGCGGGATGGAGCAGAACAGCGCCAGATCCTGGTTCTGCAGCACGAGCACATGGCCGTTGGCGCGCTGGGCGCAATCCTGCAGCAGCACGCGCGCCACCCGCATGTGGTGCGATCGCGGCGCGGGCGCGGCAAGGCGCGAGAGGTGCAGCACGAGCACGAGCTTGTCCTGCGGTGCGCGCAGCCAGCGTTCCGCCATATCGGCCAGCGCCCGGTCTGCCCCCAGGTTCACCGGAAAGCCCGCGGCCCCCGGTGCTGTGGGCGGGATGCCCTGGCGCGCGAGCCCGGCCTCTAGCATGCAGCGCCCGTCCGGCGATGCGCCAAGAGCCGCAGGAAAGCTTCTCGCGGCGGATTTTGGATGGGCTGCCTCACAATGAATACGAAAGCGTTATGGAATAGCGGTCTGGCCGGTGTTCAGCTTCTCCGGTTCCTGCTCTAAGATGCCGCCAAGATGATTGATTCGACGTTAGCGCCCGGAATTTTGCGCGAAGGCTTGCGCATCTATGCGATCGGCGACGTGCATGGCTGCCTGGACCGGCTGGTGAGCCTGCATTGGGCGATCACTGCCGATCTTGCGGCGCATCCGGTGGCGGAGAGCGTTCTGATCCATATGGGCGATTACGTCGACCGGGGGCCCGACAGCGCCGGCGTGATCTGGCTGCTCACCGGCACGGTCGCGCCGCCGGTGACCCGCCGCGTCGACCTGATGGGCAACCATGAGGTGATGATGCTGGAGGCGCTGAACGGCAGCCCGCGCGCCGCGGAAAGCTGGCTGGAGAATGGCGGCTATTCCACCCTGGAAAGCTACCATGTGCCGGCCAGCGCCACCCCGGCCGAATGGGCGCAGGCGGTGCCGCTGGCGCACCGGCAATGGCTGAAGACCCGCGACCTGCTGCACCCTGAGGACGGCTACCTGTTTGTCCATGCCGGCATCCGCCCTGGGCGCGCCATCGGCCGGCAGCGGCCCGAAGACCTGCTCTGGATCCGCGACCCTTTCCTCACGAGCCAGGACAAGCACCCCCTGGTGGTCGTGCATGGCCACACGCCACGTGCGGAGCCGGACATCCAACGCAACCGCATCGGCATCGACACCGGTGCCGTGATGGGCGGCACCTTGACGTGCCTGGTGTTGGAAGAAGACCGGATGCGGTTCCTGACAGCGTAGCAGCTGTCAGCTTTCAGCCGTCAGACATCAGATTTTCTGTTCCGAGGACTGAAAGCTGACAGCTGACGACTGAATCCCTTGCTTCCGCCAACTGGCGCCGATACGCATAGCAAGATGACTTCCGACGCAAGTACGACCTTGGACGAGGAACTGGCCGAAGCCATACCGCGGCTGACCCGGGCCAGCGTTCTCGTGGTCGGTGACGCCATGCTCGACCGCTATGTGTTCGGCACCGTCTCCCGCATCAGCCCCGAAGCGCCCGTGCCGGTGCTGGGCGTGGACCGCGAACTCGCCGTGCCTGGCGGCGCCGGCAACGTTGTGCGCAACCTGACCGCGCTGGGTGCGGCCGTCGCCTTCGTATCGGTGGTGGGCGATGACCAGGCCGGCTCCGACCTGACCGGCCTGATCGGCGGCCAGCCGAATGTGGAGCCCTGGCTGCTGGTGCAGGGCGGCCGCTGTACCACGGTGAAAACCCGCTTCGTCGCGGGCGGCCAGCAATTGCTGCGCTCCGACCAGGAAATGACCGGCCCGATCCACCCCAAGCTCGCCGACCGCATGCTGCGCATCGCCGGTGACGCGCTGGCGGCCACCACCGTGACCGTGCTGTCCGACTATCGCAAGGGCGTTCTGGCCGGTGACGTCGCCGGCAGGATCATCCAGCTCGCCCGCGCGGCCGGCCGCAAGGTGGTGGTGGATCCGGCCGGCGCCGATTACGACCGCTATGCCGGCGCCGACATCGTTGTGCCAAGCTTGCGTGACCTCGAATCGGTGACTGGCATGGCGGTAAACTCGGAGGCGAGGATCGCCGCCGCCGCCGCCTGGCTGCGCACGGCGCACGGGTTCGATGCCGTGGTGGTCAATCGCGGTGCCGATGGCCTTTCTCTTGTTACAAGCAGCGAAGCGCTGCATCTGGCGCCGGCGGTGAGCGAGGTTTTCGACCTCTCCGGCGCCGGCGACACGGTTGTTTCCGCCCTTGCCGCGGGCTTGGCGATTGGCCTTTCACTGCGGGTCGCGGTGCGGCTGGCCAATCTTGCCATGGGTGTGGCGGCCGGCCAGCCCGGCATGGCGGTGGCGCAGGGCACCGACCTGCTTGCGATGCTGACTCCACAGGGCCGCGCCCTGCGGAAAATCGTGGCGACCGAGGTGGCGGTGGAGCAGGTGGATCGCTGGCGGCGGCTCGGCCTGCGCACCGCGCTGATCACCGCGACACCGCGCCGCTTCAGCCGTACGCGGCTGGATACGGCACGCGCGACCTGCGACCGGCTGGTACTCGGCCTTGAATCGTCGGGCGGCGAAACCGGGGATGACAGCGTCAAGCGCACGCTTTCGGAGGCAGCCGGCCTCGGCTCGGTTGATCTGATCTGCGTTTTCCAGGAGGGCGCGGAAACCGACACGCTGCTGCAATTGCGGCCGGACCTGCTGATCGATGCCGCCCCTGGCCCTGCGCTGGCCGAGCTGGTTCAGGGCTGGGGCGGCGAGATCGTCGCCGGATAACCGGGCGACCACCAGGAATAAAAGTCTTTTGGCTTCTTTTTCTTCAGAAAAAGAAGAGTCTTGTTCTTTTCTGAAGAAAAGAACCAAAAGACTTTTAGTTCCTGGCGCTGGTTCCAAGATCCGGGACTTGGCCGGAAAATGAATGGTGTTCCAAGAGGTTGACGGCTGGAAGGGGAGGGTGAGCAAGTACAGTTTTTCTTGTTCCTATCCCAGCCGATCGATGCTCGCGGCCAAAAGCAGGTCGCGTTCCGAAAGCCCGCCGGCATCGTGGGTGGTCAGCGTAATGACCAGGCGATTGTACACATTCTCCCATTCCGGGTGGTGGTCCTGCGCCTCCGCGAGCAGGGCGACACGTGACATGAAGCCCCAGGCCTGGCTGAAATCGGTGAATTTGTAGGTTTTGCGGATGGCGTCCCTATCTTGCAGCAGGGACCAGCCTGGCAGGGACTCGCTCAGGCTGTCGCGCTGGGCCTGTGTCAGTCTTGCCGGCATTTCTATCCTCCAATGGGAAGGCGGTTCGCATGCCAGTCTACACCACGCCGCCGACGGAAGACGACATCCTTGTGCTTGCCGAGCAGGCGTTGGAGGCCCTGCCCGCCGGCCTGTCGCGTCATGTGAAGGGGGTGGCCATTCTGGTGGAGGACCTGGCCGATGACGACACGATCGAGACTCTGGGCCTGGAAAACCCGTGGGAGCTGACCGGATTGTATCGCGGCATTCCGCTGACCGAGCGCAGCATTTCCGATCCGGTGCCATTCCCCGACACGATCGTTCTTTACCGCGATGCGATCCTGGTTGAATGGGTGGATACGGGCGAGGATCTGTTCCGCCTGGTGTCGAGCGTTCTGGTGCATGAGATCGCCCACCATTTCGGCTACAGCGATGCCGATATCGAACGCATCGAGGCCGATTTGCGCGGGGGGTGATTTCTTTAGAAGAAAGAATCTCCTTTTTCTGAAGAAAAAGAAGCAAAAAGACTTTTAATCCTACGCCCCTGTCCACAATGCGGCGCCCACCCACAAAATCCGTGGCACCCCACAAAATCGCCCATAACCTCGCTTTTCCACACGGGGGTGTAACAAAATGCGATCGACCAAGCTGGCAGCCATCGGCGCTCTCCTCGCCCTGACAACCGCCCGAGCCCAAACCCCACCCCCGCCCCCCCAAAACGCCGCCGCCCTGGAAGAAGTCACCGTCACCGCCCAACGCCGCGCGCAAAACCTCCAAAACGTCCCGATCGCCGTCACCGCGCTGTCAGCGAAGGACATCGCCCAGCAACAAGTCAACGAAACGGCCGACATACCCCGCCTCGTCCCCAACATGTTCGCCAACAATGTGGTGGGCACCGGATCCGGCAACGTCTACTTCCTCCGAGGCCTCGGCCAAACCGAAAGCTTCCCCACCTTCGACCCGCAAGTCGGCACCTATGTCGACGATATATATATTGGCCGGGAAAGCGGCTCCAATTTCGGCCTCTATGACGTCAGCCAAATCCAGGTCCTGCGCGGCCCGCAAGGCACCCTCTTCGGCCGAAACTCCACCGGCGGCGCGATCGTCATCACGCTGGCCAAACCCGCCGCCGATTTCGGCGGCTACCTCGACATTGGCTACGGCGCCGACAACCGCGTTTTCGGTCGCGGTGCCATCAACATGCCCATCAGCCCCGACCTGCTCACCAAACTCTCCTTCTACGGCATCCGCGACGA
>Ga0116231_10009708_pt1 | contig 16000 bp, 12 predicted proteins | sample S1TSphgellanicum_2_FD_89695 | JGI IMG/M metagenome (GOLD analysis project Ga0116231, IMG submission 89695) | Host-associated microbial communities from peat moss isolated from Minnesota, USA - S1T2_Fd - Sphagnum magellanicum MG | ecosystem: Host-associated > Plants > Peat moss > Unclassified...
CCAGATAACTGGGTAAATAACACAGCTTCTTAGGCCCCAATGCTCTAACCTCATCCTGTATCACTTTGTGCATGATGAAAGCCCAATTGATCTCCCTCTCTCCTGACCACGAAGCTATGACAGTATTGGCCCACTTTACTAGTATATAACTAGGCTTTTTGGGATGGAGAATTGGTATCAAAAAATGAAAGAGCATCATCAGCTTGAGATCCTTGCACTGTGAGATCTTGTAACCATGTGAGACTACTCTATCCTATGCAAAATATAGGCAGAGCAATGTTTGGAAAGACCTCACCTGAACTTCAATGGGAGCCACTACTGAAGAAGCTAAGGAAATCATGCATGCAAGAGGGGACGGTTGAAGAGAAGTTATATGGGTGTTTGAAGCTTGGCTATGATCTCCTGGCTGAGGATGATTGGCGCTTGAAGGAGTGTTTTCTTTACTTTGCAGCATTTCCTGAAGATTCTGAGATTCTTTTTGAAGACATTTTGTGGCATTGGATAGGGAAGGGGTTGGTTCCTGGACACGATGGAGATGATCCTAGAGCAGATGCATTTTCCTTGTTAAAGAAGTTGTGGGAGCGATCATTCATTGAGTCAGATGAAGAGGTTGTGTTAGATGAAGAGGATTTACTGACATTCAAGGTAAATAAGGTGATGAGACAGTTGGCTTACATATTGGAAAATGATAGTGGCACACCCCTTCCACAACAGCTTTATCTTTGTCGAGCAGGTCAAAATTTGGAAGAATTCCCACAAGAGTGGAAAGCTGAGGTAGGGAGTACTTACTTCAGCTCTTGATACATAATTGAATTTGTTATACACGATCCATGTTATGAGGTTGCTATTAGCAAATTCTTGGACTTTCGATCTTGTATTAACAAGTCATGTTCATGAATGCAGACTGCTGTTCATCAGCTATGGCCGCCTCCTGGAGACATGCGGAAAACAGAAATGAACATTCTGTTTTTCCATGGCTACGCTCAAGATCCGGATGGATGGAAGAGTGCGTGGACACAGCACAAGCACCCTGATGTGTGTTGGCCAGAGAAGTGGCTACCCGCTGACTTAGACTTTGATGTCTGGGTGCTGTTCATGTCATATTATGGTCAATTATGTGCCACTGATGTCGTCAATGTCCTCTTCAAAACTCTTGTCATCAGGTATGCATCTGTCATGACATAGATAATTTAGGTCGGGTGTTCTGTCTGATTGGATTCCCGTTGGATTACTGGATGACTGGAAACCAACTGGTGGGTCCAGTACATCAAGCTGCAATGATGAAGTGGATTACAAATTATGATTCTAAGCCCATATGTCCTTTGGCCGGGACATTGATGTGTGTCTGTGCAGGGACGAATGGCATCTATGCAAGAATCATCAACCGCTTGTGCTGGTAGGCCGTGGCTTTGGAACACTAGTGCTAGATAACTTGTTTGTGAAGGCCATGGAAGAGGTGGTGACTAGCCCCACAGAGGCAGGGGCATTTGTGAGGAATGTGAGAGGTGTTACCTTATATGGAGACAAAGTCAAGAGCTATAAAATTGAAAAGTTTTTCGGGGGGAGGTCGGAGCACATCAAACGAGTTGCAACCTTCATTCCCAAATTGCACCATGCTGTTTTCATTACACAAGGGAGCATACTCATTAATCGTGCCATCTATGGAAAGAACCTCACATGAGATGTACGTATATACAGCACTTACACCAATTCGGAAAGCTCTTGTGGTCTAATATGTCTCTGATATTCTCATTCCTGTATGGACCACAACATCTACGTGGTTCTACCTGTGGATAATTTTAATGAACTTGAGTTATGCATAGGTGGTGGGAATGGATCCATGGCAATGGATTAAAGAGGACATATGGGATGTCTGGGACCCTGAAGTCCAGTGGAAACCTGAAAGCAAACAGAGTCGAGGCTACAATCTGCTTCTGGAATCATGTCAAATTGTGGTGAGTGCTTTAGTACCACTTGTTCTCAGCTACAATAACTTCCTACTGTCTTCTACAAGTTCAATAAAAGCATTGGTTTGCTCAACAATTTTCCTCTTGCAGACAGGGCTTCTGTAGAGAAGAGGCGCCCACAATCTTGTTATCAATCACATTTCTTTGTTTGTAGTTACTATATGTTTTTGGTCATTGGGTCACCTCTAGTCTGAATAAAATTGCTAGAAACGTTCAATTAAAGCTTGTACTTTAGGTCATGTAACCTCTGACACAAGAAGTGTTGGTCTAAATTCAACATACAAAAGAAGGTGATGTTGCCCCAAATGCCAAGTCTAACTATAAGAATGGTCACAATGTTCGGTAAACTATCTAGCCTCAAAAAGTGGAATGTGGACCTTTTGAACCCTAGGCTAACAAATGGGCACTTTCACTCAGTGTTGCTCAAATTAGGAAGGCTTGACACCTTGTAAGCACATGATGAAAGCATTTTCCAACAATATAATTTTTTCGGCTAACTGTCATTTAGTTGTCTAATGTATAGGAGAAAATACTAATTGCAAACACCTCGTTTTTGTGGTAAAACAAGATCCATGTATGCCACAAATCTAAATCTACAAATTTTTGTTGTTTGAGAGTTTACATGAAATTTCAAAAGTGGTAATAAGTTGGTTTGTCTTGCTTCAGTACCAATTGAGGCTATACGCGCAATATTAGAACACCTTCAACAAAAGTTGGACAACATTACTACGGCATGTGATATTTCAAATTACTCTGACTCTATGTTTGAGAATGAGTTCACATACTTGCGACGCAATGGAATTGAAGGGGCCAAGATCTTGATTGTCCAACGTATGCTTGCGACAGTGGGTGTAGATGTTGAGCAGCACATGGTTGCGAAAAAGTCTGATGATGGTGAACAGCTTGAGAATGAAAGAAAGCTTGCTATTTTGAAGTTCACTGTTGCAAGGTTCTGTGAAAGTGATGAATGGCATATGGTTCCTAAAATGAAGGAATCTGCTATGCAACATAAAGTTGAGAGCAGTCTAAATGATGTTGTGCATGGAATTTCCCCATTGAGTGACGATGTTGTGAATGAGAAAATGCAGAGAGAGAGGGAAAGAGAGAGGGAAAGAGAGAGCGAAAGAGAGACGAGGGAAAGAGAGAGGGAAAGAGAGAGTTACTATTCAGACAGTGAAGCCTTTCGTAGAGATGGTAATGATACTGTCCCCATTCACTTTCCTAGCATCAGGGAACAAAGTATTATGAGTGTCAAGCAGCTTCAACAATTGGCTTGTAACATGCGACCTGGAGAAAATCTGCCACAAGAAGATGTACAGGAGCAATTGATGGCACACATGGCACAAGTTCTACATGGGGGAAAACTAATTGTTACTGCGAAGATACTTGAAGGCAAGATACAGTTTCTCTTTGGAAATGCCAAAAGCATGGCCCAAATTGTGGGGGTGGGACTTGATTTTGCAACAGTTTCCTTGACTCGCCAAAATGTGATAGTTGTAGAGGGTATCACTGAATTGGAGTGGACCAGATTATGGGGAGAAGTGTTCCTTGGGGAAAGTTTGTTTGAAAACCCAATTTTCATGGAGAAGGTGGTAATCTCTCCACCTGATCATGAAAAGCCACAAGGTTCACATGTAAATGCATTGTCACAAGTTGCAATGTTTTTCATGATACAAAAGTTCCTGGAAAATGTGGATGTTGGAAAGGTATACAACCAAGTAGTCAGAGGTGTAACAACTACAATGATAGAAGAGAATCAGTCTGATATTGGGCAGGTCCATGCTAAAAGTGTCAATGACCCTAGCACAGGAATCTTGGGATTTAACTTGTGGGATTACTTATCAAGGTTGCAAATCACGAGGGGGCTTGGCAGTGGCACAAGAGATACTAGTGGAGAGGGGGGTAGTCATCTTGGAGGTACAGATACTCCTAGTGAAGGAGACAAGGATCAGGGTGGTGATGGCGGGGAGGACGATGACAATCGCAAAGGTCAAGGAGCAAAGGGAAAAGAAATACAGCAAAATAACCAACGGGATGTTCTTGTGACAGTTCATACAGGTTATCAACATGGGGTCTGGAATAGGAACCCTGTACCTGAACAGCTAGAGGATAGTGACATAGACCCTATACCTGAACAGCTAAAGAAAAGCTACACAACCCCAATTTTAACATTTTTGTTTAAAAAAACAGAAAAGCAGCAATCAAACACAATAGAGTCCAAAATTAATGTGAGCTGTGGCATGAACACAACTTCACTGGACCAAGTAAACCATTGCTCAAAACGTTTTGGTTGGTGTCAAAACCATCTACATGTATCGCTCCAATGTTTGGGATGTGATGCTGCAACACTTTATGAAAGCAGTTTAGTAGGAATGCAAGATTTGAAGGACACCTTCATGGAGCAGACACAAGCCACTTCTTCTCAAGCCACATTCGGAGTGACTGGTGGATTCCATGGCTTTGCTTCTGCATCAGCTTCTTTTACCAAACCTTTAGCATCAACTTTGCAGTCAAACCAAAGGGTGACAGAAACACCATCTGAGTTCATAAGTGGCACTGGATTTCAACCAGAGTGTCATGATCTTGGAGGTCCAACACCAATTTTAAGGTATGATTTCAATTTTCAGCCGGAGCTTCCAACAAACATGTTCCCTGATGGATCTGATCAGGCGAAGTATCATGGCATGCGCTGTACAGTTTATCCATGTTTCAAAGGTGTTTGGGGCTTGTTGAGTCAAGATGAAGCATGCGAATACGAGTTCCGAGTGGAAAGGCATGTATGTGAGTTGGTTTGTGTTGCCCAGTCCCAATGGTCTCCAAATCCTAAGACATGGGGACGAGGCAAACAAAAGCTCCTGTGTAACTGTAACAAAATGTTGCAGACATACAAGGTGACACTCTACATCAACCACAAGATGTCAAACATTGGAACACTCCAAGAGTTTGGAACAGACACACTTTGGAAAGGCAACCCAAAGAATGCATTGATGGAGCTAAGTGTGGATCCCAGCGGTCGTGGCTCTGATGGAGCTTCCTCTAGCACTCAGTAATTGCTGTTGTGTGCTCTAAAATGAGAGAGCTGCTGGAGTGATTTGGTCTTGTACAATGTTGCGGGGGAAAAAATCAATACAACATTGAGGCTAGATCTTTGAAAGGGAACAGTGGAGATGTACATTCACCACTTCAAGGACTCCAAAAGGTTGCAAAAATGACAACAAAAGAAAGAGGTGACAGAAGAGTCACCACACCTTACATTGAATTTTTGTCACAAGAATTGCAATGTCCTTCTCTGTCATTACTTTTCTAGCCTTTATTTGCACAAGTATTTACCACCTTTGATGGATGTGGTAGTGATGAAGGTATGCATGACTATATGCATGTGATGTTGGTCTGCAAGACTATGCCTATGACCAATTGTACCAAATGGTTTGGTTTCTTGTCAACTATAGTATGGACATAGTGATTTAACACAAGGTTCCTTGCCCCATTTTTGCCTCTTCCCCAATACTACATGACTTGGAAGAATTGCCCACCAGTTTTGAAGCTTGCCCTCCTAATTGTCATATTATGCAGCATTGGCACATTGTTGAACCAATGTTGGTGTCCTGACTCCCTCTTACCACTAGCACTGTGCCATTCATATGAAAATGTTGCATCCAGTTTTTGTAGCAGGATGAATATCAATGTCAAGGAGTTGAAACCTCTTGTGAAAGAATTACAAGATTTCCTTTGTAATGAAGAAAGCTATGGAAATATGCTGTGCATGCAAGAAATTCCCACATATTCTTACAGGCTTGATATAAAGGATTGAAGCTTTTTCATCTTCTGTGAAAATATCAAGCATGAGATTTAAAAGCTCAAAGTTGCAAAAAGGGGAGCTGGCAAGCACATTGCAAAGATGGAAAGCAGATGTGTTCTAGAGTTTCATCAGACAATTGATGCTTGCTAGAAATGGCAATTAAAGGTTCCACAACTTAACAACAAATTTGTTCTTGAACTTTTAGCTATAATACATCCTTTTGGCTGAAAGTCATGAATTCATCTTCTCTATATATCATTTCTGTAAACATTTTGGGTACCCATTCTTGTAACTTGAGAAAAAATATATCAGCAATCAAGTCTCATGATCCACAATTCTGTTTCATGCAAGCAATGCCTGTCCATCATTGTGGCGAACTAAGGACCCTAAGACATATGGCCATGTCTGTGAAGAGCTCCATTACCCCTTTCTGCCAAGAAGAAGCAGAATTCAACAGCTGAAATAATCTTGGCATGAAGGATAGAGGAAAGGAATTGGAGCACTGTGCATTGGCCCCAGAAGTTCCAGCAGCTAGGCCTCTTTGCAAGACAGAATAGGATGTGCACAATAAATTATTTCTAGTGCTAAATCACATGTCTCTCTGTCATTTGTTTGTCCAAAAGCTCATTTCATAGATGCCACTTGAGAACTCTAGTCTTTTGTTTGGGTGGTTCAAGCACCTCAAAAAGCTCTAGGTCTACTGTAATCTTCACTCCAAGTTGCTTAGGAATGACTTATGTTAAAGGTCTTCTTCTTTGGTTTCATTATGTTGGATAGTATAATTGGCATGGTGGTTTGGCTGTACATTAGTTTGCAGCTGAAATTTAAACTAGCTCATTAGAAAGATCTTCAATAGTGTCGTATTCTATTGAATACATCCTCTAGAGCAAACTAACAAACTCTTGCAAGAGATATGAGTAGCGGAATGGGCACAGATGAGTTGCATGTTCTAGTTAAGAAAACATATTTTAGAATCATCTCCAATTAGGGCCAAATCTTGGCATTAATTTGCATGATTGGTTCATAATTGTAGATGCACTAACTAATGTAAATGAAAAAGAAAAAAGGACCCATGCTTTCCCCACATTCATCTCTGTTCAGTTCAGTCCTCTAAGGTGGATAATGGGACCACTTTTACAAGGTTACTCCTTGGGAAATTTCTGCTCCATGAAATGTGTCTCGCTCGAGTTGCCTGACAAACGACCTTTTCCTAGGTGCTCATAATGTCAATGATACATCCTTTCCCTAGGAATTTCTCTCTCTTGCACCACCACAGCTTGTGCATTTCTTGGTGGAACAATTCCAGTCGTCAATCCGCTTGCAATGGCCCAAAATTCATGGAGCCAGGAGCACCGGGGTTTTCTTTTTTCAAGTGTGTGGTGTAGCCGAACTGGCCATCATCCACAAGAAGATTTAGCCAAATCTGGCTATGGACCAGGTATTAAAGCAAAAAAACAATTTTTTATAATTTTTGCACCCCTTCTGGAACCTGTTGTAGAGATATGCTGATTTATTTTTGTTCTTTTGAAATCTGATGAATGATGGCTTTTATTTTGTTACAGAAATCTGCGGATGTGGAAATTATTTTCTCTAGTTAAAAAAAAAGAAAATTTGTGGCTAGGGCAAAATGATGATGAGGTTGGGAAGTTACTTGGACAGAAGATGGTGGATGAAATTGGTTCATTGTTCCCATGCCTTAAATTTTTTGTAATACCTAGGGTTGCAATGCCCATTTCTAGGGTGCACCATGTCCAAAAATGTTCCATAATGTAGCACATTGGCACCTAGGTTTGATATACTACCCCTCACAATTCCCCCAAATTGACAATAGTATGAAAAAAAAAAGATATATATAAAATCAATTGGAGCTTTTTTGGTTCATTACATTTTCAATGTTGTTCCTCATCATGTTCCCAATGAACCAAATAGATTCTTGGGGACCAAAAAGGTTGAATCTCATGCACCATCTTTTGTCCAAATTTGCCTTGATTTCATTATGGAGCACAACCTAAAAAACTTGAAAACCAATAATAAAGTTGTCCATACATTGGTCAAGGATAATGACCGAAGTCTATGTTTGCTCGGTTCACATGATGGGATGAAGTATTACATCAAAAATCTACTCTTAAGGCGAACATGGCTCAAACTATAGAAATCATCCTCAACTTGGCATGAATTAAGTTTATGTCAAATTTTCTACCCATGCAAACCCAAATGAAGTATGTGTCTTACATAAACTCAAGTGCTTCATGCTTGCATGAGCTTAGGGATTTTTTATTTTTTTAATTAACTCAAGAAACACCAAAATAGTTGTAAAGGGAGAAGATGAAGGTGTATAGGAAAGAAAGACGTGAAAGAGGTTTGCAACATTGAGGAGAAAGTGCATTGGAAATGGATGACATTGGAACCAACAATTTTGGAATGAGTGCCATGGATTTATGGATTTACAGCATGAAACAACCCATGGTGTTTTGAAGAATAGTTTGTGCAACAATTCCAATTTTGAGCTTTGTAATAACACATTTGTAACATTTTAAAAAAAGAATGCATTCATTATTGAACATTTATAAGAAAATTGTTTATGGATTGGGCCATCAATAATGAGGTGTTTTTGTCAAATATACAAAGGTTGGCATAAGATTGTGGTGAATCCTTGAATGAAATGCTTTAAACATTCTAAAATATCATAACATCTTCTATTGTTGCACAATTATTGTAGTTGAAGGATTTCTTAATGAGTCTTTCAAACAATGTTCACAATTTGAAACCTTGTTTGTTAAATCATTTCAACAATTAACATTTTGGTTTTGAATACAACCATGTAAACAATAATTCAAATAACTCTAACCGTAATTTTAAATCACTAAACTTTCATTTTAAACTTGAAATATTAAACCCTAATGTGAAACCTTGAAAATTAGACCCTAAACTTTAATTAGAACTTTTAACCATTTAATATCAACTTGAAAGCTTAAAATAAAAACTTGAAAACCTAAAGGGTAACCCTAAAGCGTATAAAACAAAATTAAGACCCCAACCCTAAACTTGAAAATCAAACCTCATTTATAACTAAAAATACATATGAAATAAGATTTTTACCTATGAATCTGATGTGGGTTCTTATGCTAGAAGATCATAAGAGAAGCTCATTCATTGAACTTTTAGAACACAAAATTTGTTAAACTCTTGAATAATCCTTGTGTTGAGTTCACATTGTAATCAATATGTCCCAAACATCACAACAAGGTCCATGGATTGTCCCATCCCTTCCTCCATCTCATGTGGAGTAAAAAATCATTGGAATTATAAGCCATTCTTGACATCATTTGGAAGATCATGAGATATTTTGATCTACATCTTTAAGGATCTCTACATCACTTGAAGTAAAAGTAAAACCATCATTGCTTTAAGAGGTTGAAGAAAACATCTTTCAAGTGCTTAAATGAAAATAAGACTAGATATATTAAAATTATCTATTCTTTATTACTTGCCATGAGAATCTAAATCTACAAGTTCTAACCTAAATCTGGTTCGAACCTTTTGGCATTGATTTTTTATTTCCTTGTTTTACATACACAAAAACATGAGATGAAAACAACATTTTTCATCTTTATTTTTAGTCTATGGTTATGTCTTTTAATTTTCATTTTTAACTCCAATATTCTACACAAGCATAAAACATGTTAAGTTTCAAATTTTCAAAACCTTAAAAATCAGACCATATTTAAAGACCTTAACCCTAAACCCTAAATGTTTAAAACACAACCCTAAAACCTAAAAAACCAAACATTCAAACTTGCATAAAACTTGTCCTAACCCCAAACCGTAAAATGCTAGACTAACCCTATCCATATAGTCAATAACCATAGCCATGTACCCATAACCAATAACCAACCAATACCTATAGTCACTTGTCAATAACCAATACCCAATACCCATAATCAATTGCCAATTACCAATACCCATGGCCAATAGCCATATAACTACTATCCACATAGCCATGTGGCCTATGGCCCCCATACCCTCTAGCCCCCATAGGTGGGCAACTTGTAGTTGACCAAAAAAAACAATTGTTGTGCCTAGTTTGGGGATCCTATACTAAGTTTCCCCCATTTTGGTCCCTTTATTTGGACACCATCCAAATAACACAACTTAAGGAAAAAGATAAAAAAGAGGTGGCAAGAGTGGTGCCCAACTAGCTTCCACTTTACGCATATCTTTAACATCTATTCCTAACACTTGGTAAAGGAATTGTGTTGTTAGGATACCAAATTTGTAGGGCACAAGATTGTTGATATCTATAGAAAAAGTTGAATTAAAAAAAAAAGTTAATGCAAACATTAGAAGAGTTGCATAATACAAGAAATATTTATTTATTTCACCTATCTATATATATGGATGTCTTGAAATTAATGGTGCAAAACATCAAATGGAGGTGTGTAGGTAAATATGTTATAACTTTTTATATACCTATTAAAATTTGTAACCAAGAATAATGTTGGGCAAGTTAGTCTTATGAACATAGGAATGATGAAAAATAAAAAAGCTATCAAATCCACCCCAAAAAAAATTGACCAAGCTTTCATGCAAAACATAAAAAGGTCAATGAACTACACTTCATGGATAAAATAAAATCATAGATGATATTTCTTGGATGAACTTTATGAATTAATGTAATGTGATCCATGTTAATTATTTGGGGGTACTTTCCAAGTTCAGATTTATTTTTTTGCAATGGGTTTCCATGATTGGCCCATCATAAAAAAATTTGAAACTTTGGAACTCCCCCCACAAAGAAGTATTCATTCCAAACACAAAAACAAAGTTTGAATATTTGCCCAACCGTGATTTGTTATTTTGTCTTGTAGAGATGAAACATGGTGCATGATCATGTAAAAAGCTCATTAATTATTTGGAAATTGGACTAAATACCCAATGACCCAATAATATCACAGAATCATATAAAATGAACTATCGAGATTGGTGGATTTGGCAACATACACTTCACAATTGGACTTTGTGATTTGATAATAAAATCAATTTGGTTTGGTGATTTGGTGAAGTGGACTTGTGACACAACTAAAATGAACTTTTCAAAACCAAACAGATTGTATTCCATATTCTAAATGAACATTTATGAAATATCATTCATGAATTTCATGGTCTTAAATCTCATTCAAAGCGGCTTAAATTCCACATTGATTATAAAGATTGACCACAAGCACAAAATTGGAGTTTCAAACTTTTCAAATTCCTCTCAAAATGCCATTCCAAAAACATTTTAAAGGTTATTTGAAAAGTTCTTCCTAAGTTTTTAAAAACTATGAAATCCACCATAAATAGAACGAAAAAAAAGACAAAGGGTTGAGCCCTCTTCTAAAATTTGGGAATTGGTGAAAATTGGGTAGTATTCACTTTTGGTGTAGAATGTTTGGTAGCAAACAAATGGATTTCAGGCATTGGGTAGCCTGTAAGGTAATTTGAAGAGCCTTTCAAGTGGTCTGCTAAATTTGGTGAATTGGCCATGTAATTTATAAACAATATGGAGTTAGCAAATTGGCAATGTGCAATCAACAATTTGGTGATGTGGACTTATGAACTTGGTGAGCTCATGAAATGGATGTGAACTTGGCAAAAAATTAAATTAAAATCAACTTGGCAATTTAATTAAGCAAATGATATTCCATAAAAATGAAAAATAAGTGGAACCCATATTCATATAAACACAAGTTGTTTGTGTAGGGTAAGTCCTCTAGGTGGGGTGGCAAAGGTGCAAATCACAAGCGAATTTAGGATCGAAACTATGTATGTTTATTACATAACTATAGAACTTTATGTTTTTGTTTGCATAAATATTCTCTTACCTTTTTATTTTATATGTATAATTAATATGCCACACCATTTTCCTAACATGGATTTCACACACACATAAATTATGCCAAAATTATTCAAGACTAAAATCTTAATCCCTTTCACAATTCTATTTCATGAAGCTTTGCACTTCATACAACAACTTGTTTTCCTCAAGTGAAGGTGTTTTCAAAGGTTGTAAACACTCATTTATGTACTAACCAAAAAGAAACTAAATAAGAAATTTCCTAAAGTCTACACATCACATGGTTCTTCATGTGAATCAACATGCACATTAATGTGGAAAAAACTTTCCACATGAATTATTATATGTGAATTAATGCACATTAATGTGCAAAAAACTTTTCACACGACTTTTCACATGAATTATCATGTGTGAGTCAAGCACATCAATTAAAACTATAACCAAATCATAATTAAATTATGAAATTCAACTAACAAGTAAATCACCAAACTTAACCATGAAGTAATTACATAGGTAATAGTTTAATTACATCGTGTTATAGGGACATTTTCAAAATAAAGGGTGTAACATGAACTGTTAGTTGAGTTTGACCTTGCATGTCAAGAGTGTCCCCCACCCATGGGTTTTGCCCATTTTAAAACATGGGACAAGGGTTATTATGAGCCTATATACATACAAATATCATGATGCATAAGAAGGGAAAGTATGTAGCTTAAGATGGGTCAAGACTTGTGAAAGTCCCTTCTTACACAATGTACTTTGGATGATCCAAATTGTCACATAATTAGCATAACACAAAAAAATGAAACTTACATGTTTTGGGCTAGGATCAATCACACATTTAAAATTTGATGTTTATGTGAGTTACATTCAAAGAGGAACACATAAAGATGATATCATTATATTTGCCATAAAGTTTCAATGTATGGCACCAATGCATTTATGGATTTTGTATTTTCATACACAAGGACATGATGCCCAACTTTCAAAATGTGAAAATGGTGAAAAATTGAACTCTTTTTTTCATTTTCTTAATTCAAGTGTTGTCATTGACCTATTTTATTATAGTAAACATGCTATTGAACTTTGTATTGGGTTAAATTCTATTTGTGCCAACAATATTTGGTGTAATATTTTTTTTTTCACCTTATACTAGGGCAAATCCTTCTTAATTTATATTTCCCCTCATGCTTTAAAACAAAATTTAGTTAAAAAGTTAGCAACAATAGCTTATGGCTTCCAAGTTTTGACGGTAGAACACACTTTGCACTTCACAACACGCAAGATTTCATATCCAATGAAAATGTTTTGTGCCCAAGGCATCCTAGAAGCCCATTCAAACTAAAATTCTATTGTCTAATCATATGTTATAAGTCTTTTGGTTTTTTAATGGAAGGGAGGGTTACAAAATAAAAATACGAGTTCATGGATAGACAAAAACACATGAGAGATGTGATTGGAGAAAAATAAAAAAGTACTATCCATTGGAATTATGGGATTTGAATTCACAACTTTTTTTATATACATTACATCTTTTACCTTGGATCATCAACACATTATGAACAACCTTTTTTTCTTGGTGATTTGAGTTAAGGAGAAAAAATAATTTATGGGAATAATTTATTGTTTATTCCTTTGATTAAAAAATCGTCATTTCTTAAAATAATTATGAAAAAAAATTTGGTCATAATTAGACTTTTTTTTATCCTAGGGTAGTTAGTTGCCACATTTAAATTATTTATGAATTTTAGCACAATTTTTTTTTAAATTACTACCATGAATGTGTCATTAAAAAAATTGAAAATACAGACCATGATCATGAAGGAGTTTTGTGAGTTCTTTAGTTTATTTAAAAAGTTGTCAAATTTTCAGATATTCAATTAGGATTTTCTGAGTAATGTCTTTTTGTTACAAGATTTGTTGTTTTTTTGACAAAAAAATTGGTAAAATTTATTAATTTTTCTTTATTTTGGAATATTTTGCATAATTTTCAGTACCACAAAATTGAAAAAAAACCCTTGGCCTTGAGCCCATTTCTTTGGATGTTAAAATATTTGAACTACTTGTTTTAAACAAAATATAATCATTGTGATAAGTTGGGTTGGTCTTGTTTAATAAGTAATTCACTTGCGAATAGGATCTTCCAAAGAATTACTATATATTTAAAATATTTTTACTGGGGAAGATGTTCAAACTAGTGTTGGGCAATTACTAAACCCTAGTTCAAAATTAACTTGATTTTCAACCAAAAAATTGGTTAGGTAGCATGTAAGGTGTTATCTCAATTTCTAGATATCAAATTTGGGATACTTGGTTTATTAAGAATATCATGTTTTTGTGAAATAAATATTTTTGATACCTAAATAGGTTATATGAATAACCTTTAGGTTTATTTCTTAGGGGTCTAAAAGGAAAGAATTTAAGTTTAGTTAAGGTCTTAAGGTGGAGACATGGTGTAGGTTTAAGGTTAAGGAGGTGTTATTTTTGTTGCATGGGAAGTGGGATTATGTGTGTGTTTATCATCACATTGTCCTTTGAATTTCTTGTTTTTAAAGTATGTTTGCAGATGTTCATGATGTTGTTGGTGTTCATTTTGTTGTAATGCAAATCATGTTGTTAATATTCATTGTGTTGTTAATTATGTGTATTGTGTTGTTACAAATGTTCATTATGTTATTAATCTTCCCTATGCTGGTGGTGTTCATCATGTTTCTTGTATTCATTACATGTTGTTGTAAGTGTTTATCAAATTGTTAGTGTTTGTCATGTTGTTGGTGTTCATTGTGTTGCTAATGTTTGTCATGTTTTTTGGTGTTTTTTGTGTTGTTGTAAATACTTATTATGTAATTGGTGCTCATTGTTTTTGTCAACATTTTTTAATATGGCCATTGTTGTTCATCATGTTATTGTTATTATTCAATGTCATGTTGTTTTCCTCGTTTTGTGGTTGGTATTACCTTTACCCTTGCATTGTCCTACTCATTAGAGTTTTGTTGGAGTAGAAGGTTGTTGGTTCTTTATAGCTTTGACAAAAACTTTACATTTCAAGGATGGTCATTTTCTACCCAAATTGTGCATTTTTTGTTGATTTTGATATTTATTTTCTTATATTGAAAATAGTGTGTTCAAAATGCATTTGGATTTTTTTGTGGAAAAATAATTTGCAAATTGAAGACATTGGTTGCAACCTTGAACTTTTGCATTGCATTCTTAAAAGACATTTTGAAACAGTTTTGCACTTGCATGTTTTTATTAACCTTGGGCTCTTTTTTTGCATTATATTTTTTGTGAAAAATAACCATATTTGTGAATGATTTGCAAGTGCATTTGTCTTCTCTCATATTATGAAAAATTATTATTATTTGATTGTTTGGTTTCCTTAGCTTTAATATATTAACATATTTTGAAAATGGAACCAATTTTTTTTAACAAGGGATGTGATTTGTTCATGAATGAAAGTGAAATAAAAATGGAAAGAAGAACTAAAGGTGAGAGGTATGAATAAAGTTTAAGTTCTTAGTTGAAAAAAATGATCACTAGTTTTAAAAATCCATTAGAAAGACTACTTACAAAAGAAAGGTTTATATTAAATGTCAATGAAATCTCCAATTTTTTTGGCATTTAGCTTCTTACAAAAAGGATAATGTGCATGAGAAAAAAATTGTGGAAAATTTGGGTTTATTAATTGTCAAAAACCATTTGCCCATTCAATTTGTTGATAGTATTTGGTTGAAACGTTTGGTAATGCAATTATACCTTGATGTTGTTTTCCTTCCTAGAAAAACCTATAGTCAATAAGTGTTACCAAACTTGGTTGAGAAGACAAAATAAACATATGTCTTACAAATTTTTGTAGAATGTGTTTTTACTACTATAAGTTTTGATTTGTAGATGTCCAAAGGGGCTGTCGCAACCCCACTTTGGCCAAGTGTGGGGGTGAAGCCCAACACTTGGAAAAGTTGAAGGTTCGGAGTCTTCCGGGACTCCCGAATGTTCAGAGCTCGACAGCAAGGGGCAAAACACCTCGCATTGAGGTGTTCTTGGTGTCATTGGAAAGGTCTTGAAACGTAAATATCGAAAATGCCCTCGCATTGGCAATTCAGACATCTGCAGCCCAAGTTATGGGCAAAAGAAGGGCCGGGAGTCAAACTAGCAGTTTGACTCCCGACCACTAAAAGTCAGGAATCAACCTCTTCTCGACATCCGATTTGAGCGTGTGACATGGCGTTGAAAAGATCTCGACGAGCGCTACAACTTTGTTTTAGACCTCGTCGTGATCGGAGGTCAGGGCGAGAAGATATGACCTCCCAAAGTCCCGGGACTCCAACCGGGACGATTTCAGGACAATTTCGGGACTCCAACTTGGGAGTCCCGGGAATTTGTGCCATTTGGATGTAG
>Ga0116231_10009709_pt1 | contig 16000 bp, 10 predicted proteins | sample S1TSphgellanicum_2_FD_89695 | JGI IMG/M metagenome (GOLD analysis project Ga0116231, IMG submission 89695) | Host-associated microbial communities from peat moss isolated from Minnesota, USA - S1T2_Fd - Sphagnum magellanicum MG | ecosystem: Host-associated > Plants > Peat moss > Unclassified...
AGCTGGGAAGTTACACATGGGTGGGATGGACCGTGGGGGGGGGGAGGGGGAACCGGTGGGTGAGGAGGCGAGAGACCATTGGACAAAGAATAAACAATATTGCCGTGTGCCTGTTGCCGAGCCCATCCGACTCTAAAGGACGTTGCTTTGGGGGGGACGGACAGGGAGGGGTCCGTTGGTGGAGACATATTTTTTCACACTGAAAAATGGGGCCCTCCAGCTCCTTTGAGCGCCCTTCTTTTTCTTTTGGGGGTTTTCTTTCTTCGGCAAATATCTGTTTCAAGGAGTGATGAAAAAATTGGAGATAAGGCACACTAGCAAGGGAGGGTTTGGGTTTGTAAGGTCTCTTATAGGGTTTATAGGGTCCCTCAACCTTGGGATGAATGGATGAATGAGTGGATGGATGGATGGATGCCTCCTTCCTCCATATTTTAGCCGGGCTTTTATTTTAGCTCTGACTTAGTGGGTGTTTCAAGTTTGAAATAACCTTACGACCACTTGAAATGTGCCACACTTGAAAACCGTCTGTGCCTTGCAGGCACGGGTTACCACTAGTAAATAATATTTACACAACTACATTGAAATTTCATTTAAAACTCCTTTCAAAACAATCAAACTCCATTTGTGCCAAAAGAGACCAACTTGTTAACAATATTATTTGTAAGAATACCTCCATTGAATTGCGAAAAATGAACTAAAATTCATGTAAGGTTATCCAAGTTGGAGCCATCAACAATCTTCTCCATAATAAACAAAATAACATTATTACAAAAACATGTTTTCATTCCACTGTGTAATCCACCCAACATCCATAATGGGAAAACATTGTTTCATGATTGACAATATTTTAACATATTTCTATAATTTTAAATGACTATAAGAACATGTTTGACAAATAGAATGACAAGAAGTATTGCAACACCCCCAAATTCAAGATATTGGGACAATCTATCACCTAGGAAGTCACCCTTTGAACGAACATATTTGGTCTATAATTGAATAATCATTTTATCCACCCATTCAATGAGATCTTTCTTCACATAAAATTCTAAACTACTTTATTTTCATGAATGTTATTGTTATTGCCCGTTGATGCAAAAAAACAACAATTTGATAGTGATTCTCCTTCATTTATTGCAAATGCAAAAGATCTAGTTATATTCCTTACTTCTTCTAGCTTTTATAAATATAATCCCACAAACATGTTTTTTGATGAAATCCCCTTACAATTGAGGATGAATCAATCTAGTATATTAACAATCCATCAAGAGGTAGGATCAACCATATAATCAAAAGACTCCATTCTTGAATTGAATATTCTCATTGTTGTTGACACTTGCACATTTAATGACCCTTCTACATCACAACCACGATCAACCCAAATCCACATATCATATGAAGTATAAACATAATAATCACCTAGACAATACTACAATGTGAATATCATAGTTATAAATTGTTATTTCAATGTGAAATTTTATTACTTATGTTTCCATTTTCAATAACAATTGAAACCTCTATTGTGATGTTGAACTCCAACATATTTCTACATCTAATGTGAACAATAGTAGAAAACCATTACTTTTCATAACAAATGAGTAAATTGTGGTTATGATGCACAAAACATTAGAAAGAAAAAACATCTACTTATTTCTTGATGGCATATATGGATGTTTAGAATACCTAAATAAAACTTTGGTTTTACAATGAAACTCAATTTGAGCATTTGATTAAATTTAGTTTTGACACATGATGGAATAATTAGTTTAATTGATTTCCTTGATAGAGCTTCAACAAAACATAAGAATTTCCCACACATTTAATTACAAATTGTTTCATGCCTTGTAACAAGAGGCTTAAAAAGCAAAAAAATAACCTCGTGGCAAACAATTATATTACTTGAAAATAAATCTTATAAAAAGACTCACTATTAATTTTTTCACCAAAGGGTGTGTTTGCTAAAGATACATTAATGGAAGGTTAAATGCCAATGTAGACAAGAAGATTTGGTAAAAATTGATAATGAATTGACAAGGGAAGACTTTGGTAAGGGGGTGATATTCATTTTTGGATTTTTAGAAAATGTGAATAAAAAAAATTAAGTCCCATACATTGGATGTTGGGTTAAAATTATAATTTAATTAGGATGTTTCCATGGTATGGCGTAGACAAAAGGTAATCACAATTTTGACATTTTTCACTACAACACATTTTTATGTGTCTTTATAAATATTAAAGATGTAGTTGGGTTGAATGTTGTTTTTATCATTCTACAAAAATAAAATGAAAATTTCAAATTAATGAAAAATAATATTTTTCTATTAAATAAGGTGTTTTAAATAACATTTATAAAATTATTGGTGTACAATTACATAAAGATATAATTATGAATCAATTTCATATTCATGGTTTATATTCATGGTTTTATTTTTAAAGCCCAAAACAATTTAATGTGACTTTTAGAAAAATTCAAAATGAGTGAAATTTTATGTGTTACTACTATATGTACTTTTAATTTTGACACAAAGTGTGTACACAATACCACGGAAACACCCATTAATTCTATGATAAGGCTATGTTTATTACGAAAATCACAATATAATTAATATATAAGATATATTTTAATCCATGACATTAGAATATATATATTCAACATTTAGGTATCAATTGTTAGTAGGTACAATTAATAAATTTGGAATTCTTATAATTTTTTCCATTTGTTTGTTTTTCTTTTGCACCATTTATTGATTATCAATGGAAGTTTTATTTAATTGATGATTATTCCCATGGGAAACCAATTTGTTCAAACACGTCTTAAGATAATAATTGTACTTTGATTTAGGTGTTTTTATCTTTCATTCACGATTTAAATATGGTATGTTATTTAACTTATTAAATATTTGATTGTTGAGTTCATATATCTTTGTGAATTATTTCACAAGGTTTGCAAAACAGTGGTATTTGGTCACAATGAATCATCAACAACATCAACATTATATGCAAAATTAAAAACACCATAATAAATCTTTCATGTGAGGTGTTAAACATGTAATATTGCAAAATCATAAGAATTTTGTTAGGTTAGGTTTTTGTTATGTTTCTATTTTTCAAAAACTAATTGAGAATTAAACTTGCATTGACCAATATTAGTATATCAAATGATAAGTTATATTAGCATTATTTTGTTGTTGTTGAAACCCATAATCTTATGTGTGTAAGTTGTAATGGAAATCGTATCAATCATTTTTTTTAAAAGCCAAGTTGCCTATATAGGGAAATAGATTGTTGAAAGACATTGAGGTAGTCATTTTTGCATGTCCTCACTCACTAAGCAAGTGATCCACGTTTGAAATAACAATCTTGATTTCCTTTTAAACTCCAAGCTTACTAAAAATAAAATTTGTAATGAATGTAAGGTATTGAAATTGCATACAAACAAAAAAATCATTAAATATAAGGTGGATAGAATATGTGCATATTAAAGAAATAAATAATAATATGGTGTGGAAAGACAAAATCCTTTGCTACATTAGATTCACAATTCTCAATTACGATACATAAAAATAAACATAAATGCAATTGATGCAAGTAGATATGCAAATCTTCACATTAGGTGCTCCTGTGTTGATCTTCCAATCAACAAGTCTAAGAATTTGACCAACAAAATAAATCTAGTTGTATTGGAAAAAAAAAGGATTTTTCCATTTGGAAAAAATAGAATTTTAAAAATGACATTTTAGGAAAAAACTATCAATTCGCATTTCTTACTCCCTATCAAAGGTAGATAACTCGTACAAACTGGAAAGTAGAAAAGATGTCATGGGACGGTATGGCATTGCATGGCAAATTCTAGAAAGCTAGGATTACAAAGACATGAACAAATGGGTGAATCAAAAGAAAAAAGACAAATCACAATAAGGGGCTAGCCATATGCTTGCTTGTGACATCATATTTGACAACTTTGGAATGACAACTTTGCAAGCTTAGAAAGATATTAAAGTTGCAAATCAATTGCTCAAGAATGCAGATTAGATTTATAAAGAACTTGGAAAAAACTTGTCACACATTAGCTATCTCCAACAAACATAGTTTGCAAGTTGTTTGGTAAGGAGTTGGTGAACATATGAACTCCAACAGTGATGCAATGACCGGAATCAAGGTTTGCTTGTGGAGAATCAAAATTTGAAAGAGGTGAGTGTATTATTCTTTCCTAAAGAGTTTGGAGCATGGATTAAGTCTATGAGTGAAAAACATTAATGGGACTTGTGCATTTCTTCCACCAAACACTTTGTTTAAATCCCATCACTAAATTGAACCTTGCACTTTTTGGTTTCCTTGAGGCACCCATTGTGGCCAAATAAGACACAAGCCAAAGAGATAGACCACACAAGAAGAGAAAACACAAGAATTCGTCAATGATTGGGGTTCATTACAATAACCTACTAGAAGATGGGAAGCACGAAAAAACATGGGAGACCAAGCAAACAACAATTAGTTTAGTGGAAGGAAAAGAAACTCATCTCCATGTGTGATTTTGTAGTGATTAATTGCCACCTTCATTGTAGGTAATCCCACCACTTGACTAGAACCTCAAGCTTTCAATTGAAATGTGTCACAGTTTTGCACAAACCTTCACAAGCCTCTAATGCTCAAGCAAACAAGGACATTTGAGAGTCAAAACTAGAAATTTGATGCATTCTCTTCATGAAATTATCATGTCTATATAGAGAAGCAAATAGGGTTTAAGGTTGAATAACTTAACAATATTGCCTTTAAGTAGGAGCTGCAACAAGAAATAATTGACTACATCACCACAATTGAGATGACACAAAGTCTAGACCAAGATTATGGAGGTTGCAAGTTTGCACTAAGGCTTGTTTAGAATCCATAAATTGCTTCTTGACATTTGAATATATTTTTCGCAATTACTTAATGCTGCTTGATGCTCATTGCCTTCCATCTCATAATTAAATTATGAACATTTTAAAACTTTCAAGTTTCCCAAAGCATCAAATTCTTCAGTACTATGCAACAAGTAAAAAATTTAAGGAAAAATTAGTTTGATGTTGCAATGAAGCCATTCATGCTTGCAAGGATGTCCTTTGTTCACCTTACTACCCAAACTCAGCAAGTAAGTTACTGGCTGAATTGCATGCCTTGTGTCAGTGGCTGATAAATCGCTATATCCTGAATCATGCCCAACTCCAGCTAGCAACCCTATGACAGAATTTAGTTCGGCTCAGAAATAAACTGTAATGTCAGGAGGGAGAAAAGCTGAATGCTATATCCCAGCCAACCCCATTTGAGACAAGAACATGACATGACACAATGATGTCACTGGTCTCATTTGAAATCATACCAGTTACAGGCCATAGGCCATCCATATCCAATAACATCTAAGCCTCAAGACTTTTAGAGGCATAGCAAAGTGAGAATAATTGAATTCAGGAGGAGAAAGAAGAGCTCCAAAGAGACATTTTAGCAGCAATGTATTTTTCACCAATATCGCTCCTCAGCAATACATACAACATCCCAGCAAAAGCTCTAGGGAGTCTCAGCGGTATCGCTTCAAAGAAAGTGAGTTGTTGCGTTTCCAGGTGGCACGCACTGAAGGGCGAGCCTTTGTGTACAAGTGACCCTTACCACGCAGACCACGATGCTTCTTGCCAGCTGATGTCAATCCTCGGAGCTCCCGATGCTTATGAACTGGATTGACAATCCAGTTGATACGAGGGTCTTTACGAATCACAGAGTGTGCTGTGTCAATCAGAATCACCTCAAAGTACTTGTATGTTGAATCCTACAAACAGCCAATCAAAGGTTGCAACTGATGAAAGGTAATAAACAGTAAATATTCACATGTGTGGAATTGCAGAGAAATCTACATAACAACAATCTTAAGACAACATGACATCTAGTGCAATCATAACCTTATGAGACTCGCCCTCAAAGCATCAGACCATCACTTTCACCACAAATAACAGTGACAAGTTGCCATCCCTGAATATTCATATACACAAGCAGATGGCAATGCAATCTTTGGTTGGGACACAAAGCTAACGCACAAAAATTGCTCAGATTTGATGACAGACTTCAAGGCCACGTCTTCTCATCAGAAAACATCCACCATCAAGAACAGCACCTAAATACTCTACAATAAACAAAATGAATCCATTTGAATCAAACATTGAAGAATACCTGGTTAATCCAATATGAGTTGAGAACTCTAAGACCTCCAAGCTTGCGCCCTGCACGCTCCTCAGCCACAGACCGCAGATTACGCTGGAACTTCAACTGGGTAATACCCTGATTTTTGGGTTTCCCATACACAATACCCTTGCTCACAGGCCTCTTCCTGCCCCCTCTGCGCACTCGAATGCGGTAGACTACGTAGCCCTGCACCGAGGGAACGATTCTTTTTTCAAAAAATTAGAGACACGGGATAGACATTGGCTCTCTAAGTCACGTATTTTGCAGCACATACCTGGATTAACAAGAGATAGACGAGGTGGAAGAGCTGGGGAAAACAAAACCTGCTTAGCCTTGAATCCGAGGCGCCGGGCTTTGTCAGGCCGCGTGGGCCGTGTAATGCGCACAATGCCGGGCAACTGCCTGTACTCCCAACATCTCACTCGCAGCAGAAACCGAAGCACGTCCGACTGCTTCTTCCTCCAAAGCTCCTCAACATACTTATACGCACCTGCATATAGAAACAGACGGAAAGACCAAGACCCAACCCCAGCCCCCAAATTCAGAGCTCTGAGCACCAAACCCTAATATCTCCACACAGAAAGAAAATCCTTCCACAAGCCAACAAAACGCTAGATTCTCAAAAACTCAACGTCGAATTCCCGCAAAACAAATGCAAGCGAACCAAAACAAAGCATTCCAGACGCGGCAGTACACATACCCATCGCTGCGCAAGAAGAGAACGGAGCAAGCAAGAAAGAGCGAAGGCAGCAGCATCGATCCTCACACGAAAGGAACAACAGAGCGCCGCCAGGAACCCATTTTGCCCTAATCTCTAACCCTAATTCTTTGCCGACTGGGACACTAAATCCTGGCCTTTCGATTGTAAGGATCGCCAAAGTGGTACGGAAGTACTAGCCGTTGGATAGGCTTGAATAGCTCACGTGTGGTATGTCATTTAATCCGGATAAATAGCACAATGTACACCCTTTCGGTATGCGGGGATGTAGCTCAGATGGTAGAGCGCTCGCTTAGCATGCAAGAGGTATGGGGATCGATACCCCACTTCTCCATAGAAACGCTTTTTTCATTGTTTTATGGATGAATATTTGTAGTTTCCAAACAGGAAAAAAATGTTTTGACATTTATGGACCTCTCATGAGTATTTTGGGGTTGTCGTTTATATATTTAAAAAACTATAGTGGGAATTTTTTTTTTTTCTCTCTCTCATTTTATTTTATGGACATGTCTGAAAGAAACTTGTTTGAATTGCTTAACATTGTAGTTACAAAAGTGGGGGGGAAAAAAAAAAAAATCTTCATTACCCAAATTTTGAACCCTTGTATTGACATGTTCCCCTAGTGTTTATTTTGAATTTTTTTCAATTTTGTGATGTTTTTGCGCATTGTGGCAATCATCCACAACGAGATTTAGCCACCACGTTTGGCTATAAATCAGCTATGAAATTAAAATTCTTTTGTATCCTCACTACTTGCTTGAATAAATGTGTAGAAACTTGGCAATTTTAAAGAATTTATTTATTGATTTATGACAAATTTTGAGTGAAAAAAAACACCAATTTCACACACAAAGTTTTTTTAAGGAAAAAAATTGGTTGCACCTTAGTTCAAAAAGGGAATAAGAAATAAATCGTTGCCCTTATTGCCATTGTTGTAACATGTCAATTTGAGTCAATTATGGGACATTTAAATGTTATTTAGGGGACTACTTGGGGTCTACCTTAGGAGACACCTACGAACCTACTTAGGTTATGGAATAACTAAAGACTACTTAGGGGGCTAAGTGGAGCCTACTTATGGGGCTAGCTGGGGATTTCTTACATTAAAAAATATTTAAGGATAATTTCAAGGGCTACTTAAGGTTGATTCATAGTGTGAAAGGGATTATCTAATGTTTAATAGGGGGCTACATAGGTATATTGTAAGCTAGTTTTGAAAAGGGATCACTTCTAACAAGTCATTATAGTTTTTGAATAGTAATCTTCACTTTGATGGACTTTATGGATATGTCAAAAAAGTGGATGAATGAATCTAGTGAGGACCAAAAACATGCCCAAAGTAACAATTATTTTAAGGACAACTTTAATGTCTTTCTTTCACTTTTTTGAAAAAAGTTCCAACCCTAATTATCTTTTCCCACATTTTTCATGTTCAAATGGTAATGGTTCAAATATTTACTCTATTCATAGCATCATTTTTGCAAATAAAATTTCACCAAAATGCCAAACAAAGAGTAGAAGGGGATTTTTTTTCACAATATTCCTGTTTTTTTAATTACTTAAATAAGTTTTTCTTGGCCACATTTGGATTTGATTTGGTAGAATGTTTAAATTAAAATTTTAAACTATTTAAACATGTTTTTAAAACCTATATCCAACTAAAGTTAAATCCTTCTTGAGATGCTACCCAATGATGCACCATTAGAAAATTGAAAAAATAACATTGATTCATAAGATAAGGATAATGATAAATATTTCATTATTTATCCTATACATGCAATACAAATATAAATGTATAAATGTAAGGTAAAAAATAAATTCATAAAGACTATTGGAATCGTAAACATTTGCATATCTAATGAACACCAATTGGACTAGGAATGCAACAACACATTCATTTATTAGAACATATATCAAAGTAAAATAGGAATTCAAGTGAATGATCCAAGTATCCAACACATTCTCAAAACCATCTTTGCACAAGTCAATGACAATTATTTCCCCATGATGGACCCAAATCAATCACGTTCCATATTTACTTTACATTGTGAATTTAAATAAATACCAAGTAATACACAATTCCATCATTTTCTTAATCCAATGTAGTTAAACTCAAAAAATAAAAATAAAAATTTAAGCAATAGCAATCATCAACATGATGCTACCAAAGATTAAAAGAACTTGAATTAAAAAATCATTATGGTTGTTATATTATGCCCAAATTTGACAAAATATGCCCAACCTTGGATATTCTTGAATATTGTAAAACCTAACAACTTCAATAATTCCAAACTTTTGCTCTACAATTGTAAAACTTTCTATTGCAAGACTTAGTCAATTTGCTTAGGCATATTTTCATCACCTTGAATACCTACTACATGGGAAAAAAATAATATCAACATGCAACTTTGCAATGAGATTGGAGAGAAAGTTACATAACAATATTTTCCAACATACTAATAAAATGGCCATAATCTTATGAGAAGTGTTCACAATTTTAAACATAATTTTTGAATTTTATGATAATTCAATTATGACAATTTATAAATGAAAACAATGGAATTCAAACATGATTTTGTAAAAATATATGGAATAACAAATTGTGTTGATTTTGTTGTTTCTAAAGTCTATAGCTTGATTGCATCCCAACTTGAGAATACCACCTCAAAAATCCATGTGAATGGAGCCAAGTTGGCATACCACCTCAAAAATCCATGTGAATTTCTAAAACTAACTACTTTAATGGTTTGTGTGAAGTCCAATTAACTTCAACATTCACTAAATCTTACATTTATTGCTCAATATTCCTTCCTTGGCTTGAACTTGAAGGACCTACTTTAATCGAGAAAACATGATAATGTAGTTCAATAGTATTGAAACATTTGTAATGATTACACCTAAAATTTGAAAATTTTTAGGTGAAACTACAAGATAGCCTCAAATAGGCCTCCTCCATCATTGAGCTTACATGTTCCACTTATGCATGTTGAAGCTTATAGAAAAAGGCATAACAAGTTTCTTTTAATTCCTTGAGTGTACCAACAATGTTTCCATCAAGTTTTTTCAATTTGGTGATGGTTATGTGCCTTCTTCTTTCCCCCATTACCTTAAAATATTCTTTTGAACATCAATTCCCTCTGGTGCATGGTTGAATTGAGATACCTTCTACCTCTATGTTTTTCAAAACCTTCATTTTCTCCTTGAGGTTTCATACCACCTTTCATAAACGTTTATTGGGTAGAATGGAGTTTTTTTCTGGTCATCATTTTTGTTTTTGTTAATTTTATTGCCTTACCTTTACAAATTTCCTTATAAAATTTGATTACCTTGCACATCTTTGCCAATAAGGACTCATTCAACCAATGTATGGATGTCACCATCTTTACTACATATATCACATAGATCTCTATTTGGATATATGTAAATCGTGGAATTTGGGTAACCTAGTTATTGTCAAGGAAAAAGGTTGTCGGATAAAAAAAAGAATAAGGAAAAAGATGAAACATGTGAAAGTAAGACTTGTTTATCGTCTACCTACTATCTTATAACAACTATCGTCATGCAACAACTATTGTATTGCAACAATTACCGTCATGCAACAAACTTGAAAAAAAACCCACAATCACCTATGGACCTTTGATATGTATTGCTTATTGTCTACAACATTTGCAAACCCTTTGTAATTATTGCTTATCATCTGTAATGCTTGTAAACCCTTTGTGGTTATTGCGAACTGTCTATAGCAATGTTATTTTCCTTGCAAACCTCATATCTCATGTCTACTTCTTTGTTGTTGCCTTCCAATGGTAACTACTATCTTGTGGCACAAGGTATTTTCTATTCTAAAAACAAAAAACAAAGAGAGAATATCCTATTGCTCTTGTAAATGAAACAAAAAACTACTACATAAAACATAACAAAACATTAGGCAATCTTAACGTGTATTACCTTCCCCCATTATCTAATATTCTCCAAGTAGAACAAAATAAAAAAAATGTTAGACTTTCAACCATTTTCCATTGCAGGAATTAAAATATAAAATATTTCCATGCTTTCTACTTCTAGTTCCAATGTCACATACACAATTTTTCCTCAATAGAACTATCCTAACCACATCCAATCTAACATAATACAAAGGAATGATCAACAATCCTTCTCCGCAAAGGACAAATAAGGAACCTAAAATGGATATTCACCACACGAAGGTTGATGCCTTATTTTCTTAAATTTGTTTTATTTTTAAAAATCTTCTTATCTTTCTAAATTTCATTATCCTAATCCCTTCCACACATACTAGTTAAAGGAAATGTATCCATCACTTATCCACTTGGACTAATAAACTTAGATGGTTTCACCCCTAGTAAATAGGAGATGGTAAATAGGATATTTACCATTAGTAACTAAATAATTATTAAGATGGCTTTCTAAATAAACTAAATTAGGATATTATTTATAATAATTAATATTATTTATATTAGAATTCCTCATAAAATTAACTTTTGATTATTTTGTCCCATGAAGGTAGTTCATTGTATTGACAACACTATTGTCTTTTAACACCCATGGTGTTTAACCAACATAGGACAATTTTCTATGGTTAACAATGTTTTTAATTTCGTGATGCATTTTCTTTTCACTTGTCACCACATCAGTTTGGTGTGATTGATAAAGGTGAATGTGAGGTTATGGTTCACGATATTTGAGTTGTTTTAGATGTTCATCTTGATTGGGTGGTGCTTTAGGTGGACATTGGGAATGCCTTAAACTCCATTTCACGTAATGCCATTTTCCAAAAGTTTTGGGCGGTAAAAGGCCAATTATCATAACTTTTTCCTTTCATTCATGGTTTTTATGTTTAAGATTCTCCTTTGTTGTTTAATCATCATTTTCCTTCAAGAGATTTGTTTGTTGTCCATTCATCTATTGGTGTGCACTAAGGCAATATACTCTTTAAGCCCTTTTTCATTTGTGCCCATTTTTGTGTTTTGTGTTGTTCTTGCGTTTTTCCTTCTTGTATCTTCCCCGCCTTGGCTCATGACACCCACATCCTTAGCCCCACTTCTATTGTCTCTTTTGTTTTTGATCATTTTTTCTCCAAGTTTTTCATGGGGTTAATTGTTCTTTTTTGTAAGTGTTCAATTTGGTTCCCTTTAGGCCTCCCTCTTAGGTTTTCATCTCCTAATTTTTGTTGCCCCCTTGATGGCATGAGGGTTTTAGGTGTACCTTTGGTTCTACTTCTTTCCCCTCTTCCTTTTTATGAGCCACTTTAGACAAATATGTTCACCACGTAGAAACATTTTTGAGGTTGGGGGATGTTCATGTTGCTTTTGGTATTATTTTTTTGGTGTTTTGCTAGAGGCCTTCCTATTTGCTACATTTTTTTTTCCCTTTTCAGGCTTTTGGCATTAACTAATGTCTTTTGATTCGATCCTTGTGGGGTTTTTGGGAGGCTCCTAGGCCATGGTTTTTTTGAGTGCCCTCAAGTTCCCTTAGTGTGTCAATAGTTTTCTTTCCCCATTTCTTTTGGGGGGTTGGCTTCACCTACTTTGATGTTATTGTGCTAACAATTTATTTTGGGAGTTAGGATCTTGTTGCCCCTATCATTGCCTTGAGATTCTTGGTAGATTTTCTTCTGTTCTTGTTGGAGGTGATAAGTGCGAGCAATTCAAGTTCACTCGCATTCCAAGCTCACTTGAGGTTAATGTGGGAACTTCTTCCTATAGTGGTAGCGTCATGCATAGCTTCTTTGAGCAGCTTGAAGAAAGGGGTGTAAAAAAAGATGTAGATTGACTTTAGAAGAACATTTCAAAAAGATTAAACACGACCATTCCTTTTCCAACATCTTTTCTAACTTGCTTACAAATTTACATTGTGCACATTTGAGGTCTTGCACAAGGTCGAGAATGGGCGCCTAGTTGTTTGCCCGCCCAATCATCTTTTTTTTTGTTGGGCTTTAGACATTTTTTCCTTCGTGATGCGCACTAGGTTGGGCCTCCCCCATCCATGGGCCCTTGGTTTGTCAAATTACATTTGTGGCCAAGCTTTAGAGCCACGGGGATTCACCTCCTTCATTGTGTTCATGTTGGGGAAAGGATGATGTCCCATAATGCCATTACATCCATCATGAAAGATGTAGTTGAGCAAACCCATGTTTTTCCATCACCTACCTTCTAATCCTCATGTTGGTGGGTTGATCACATTTTGATTTTGGCTGATGGCATTTGCACGTTGGCCTTGGTAACCAATTATGTAGGAAATAGTTTTCATATATAGGTAGATGGCTAGGAAAATAGGTAATTTCTAGGTAAGTAGATGGTTTATACATAGGTAATGGTTGTTTTGGCTATTTACTTACTCATAACTTGCTTGTGGGTTGTTAGTAGGTAGGTAAAAAAAACAACAATTGAGTTCCCATGTAACCCAACTGTTTAATGTCATCACCACCACTTCCCTCCTTGTTTGATCCTCCACTCCTTCAAACCTTAAGTTTAGATCATTAAACATTTTCTTTCTAAAATTTCTCGAACTTTTATTCTTTCTTTTTCTTGACTCTTTTTGTGTTTGTTGTCTACATCATCATTAAGGACCACCAATCACGTGCAGCTGCAACATCAATAGGATGGTATTAGTAGTAGAAAGGTGGTAGTTGCTTCTATTATGCTCCTCCCAACTGCCACATGCATCTCCAAAATTACTCCTCCTCACTGGCTTTTTTTTCTTTTTAAGATACAAGAGCCATCTCTTCTTTTTCTTCAAGGCTAAGGTTGGTTTCTTCACTACTATTCCATCCTATTCTCTCTCCTCCTTTATTGTGAAGTGCTTGATCTTTGTTGCATCATTTTTATTTCATCCTCACACATTCAAGTGACCCCAAGCTAATTGTCTTAGGCCCTAAGCCAATTGTTTTAGGTCCTAACACAATGTCCTAATCCAAAAGGCCCATGAGCACCCTAAGCCAAAAACCCTAAGCCAAGCATACTTAGCAAGAGGTCCAAAGTCCCGTGAGCACCCTAAGCCAAATGTCTTGTAAAAACACAAAGCCAATTGTCGTTAGGCCTACTTTGAAGTCATCCTATGCCACAAAACCCAAAAACATGGGTTCAAAATAAATGAGTTTTGGCCTAGTGTTAGACACCGAGCCACAAAGTTTGAGCACAAGCCAAATCATGTTTTGGCCTGGGCATTAGAATATTCTTAAATGTTTTGACATAGGGTTAAAATATTGTTGAGCATTTTGGCTTAAGGTTGACTTCTTTTTTGGCATCTGGGCCTCAGGTTGGCCACTTTGGCCTAGTCCTAGGGTTAAAACCAGTACAGCTCTCTTTGTGTTCCCTAAGTGTTCCCTTGTTGTCTTATTGTACCTCTCTGATTTTTCATCCCTGGGTTAGACTTTCCATGACATTTGAATTAATGTCCATCACAAAGGATTTCATGTATCATCCACTTTCTCCTTTCACAATCTGCATTTTTCGTCCACTCTATTTCCTGCATCTCAACTTTGTCAGATCCTATTGTTCATGGCCTCCATTTCATCCATTGCCTTTCCTCAACTTTCATTTCATCCATAAATTTCAACATGAACTGGAAGCAACATTGTCTTACAAAAAAACTACAATGAGATCAATCCTCAAAGTTCTTCTGCATGAGCAACCTCTCAACTCTCCCAAATTCCAAAAGCTTGCTGATTTCATGCTTCTCTGACATGACACAATTATGACATCCTTTCAAATGTTCCATGAAACTGCAGATAAACTCCAAGTTGCCAAAGAAATGAACAAAACCATTTTCAAGCAAGTATTCATTATCTGGTGGGTTGAATAGAATCAATCTGCTTTTGCAATTTCCCCTGATGTGGCTGGGCTTGCTGTGTTTTCCTTCACGAATCTGCATTCCATGGAATTTCATCAAAGCATCAGCCACTCTGAATTCCAAATGAAAAGATTTAGCTTTCTCAAATCCTCAGAACACAAACTATGCTGCTTACAACAGCAGTCTCCACAACACCTGATGGTTGAGGTTGGGGCCACCAACCAAGAACAAATGATACGATCTATCATACCTTGACAAATCAAAGCACTTTACAAAAGAGAATATGAACCATGTTCAAGACATTTGGCAAACTGACCTGGCAAGTTTCTCCTTTGATGATTGAAGGATGTGAAGAGCTGTCACCAGGAACAAGATGAAACCTGCCAACCCCAGATGGATTGAATACACCTATGAGCATAATGTATGATCCACCTCAAACACATGGAGGTAGCCAGATGTGTGTAGCTTCAGTTTAAGTAAAACAAAGACCAAAACAACAACTGGAGTGTGCGCTACTTCACAAGAGTCACAATATCTAGGTGCACATCTTTAATCTTGGGAGTAGCAAACTGCCATCAGTCTTCCTTGACATCATCAGATGCCAGCAGTGTGAATGACTGTGTAACAAGGTCAAAATTGGACATATAGAGATACAAAACCCTCTGCCCTGAGTTGTCCACATTACAGAAGTACCAGAAAACTCAGCTATGATGCTGCAGAACCTCAAGAGGCATAGCTAATCTGAAAACTCTCATGCATATAACAAGATCTATGCTATTGCAACAACAGAATCATGAGAAGTTGCAAGTTTTCCATGGTGATACAAAGTTTAAAGTGTGCATCCACTGGATGTTTATCCACTTACCGGACCCGAAGAGAACAAAGAGGCCCCCTGCCACATTGATTTCGGACTTTTCCACCCTGCATAAGTGAAATAAAGTGCACTATGTCACTGCTGGAGTTATGGAGGCTGTCAAAAGCACAAGCAACTGCACACATATTTGTACATGTAGCACAAGCACATGTTCCGCTACTCAAACAGTCAAAAAAATTCAGTTCTTCAAGCACTCCAAACTTTGATCCAACACACAGGCCTATTGCAAGGGTTATTCATAAAATAAGATGAATAAGACACCTACATGCCCAAAAACAGCTCCAGATGTTCACTTAAATATGGATTTAGGTGTGATCTTCTATGCAACTAAGTTCTGCATCCACTAGATTTCTAATCCCATCACTCATGGATGACATCACATTGGAACA
>Ga0116231_10009710_pt1 | contig 15997 bp, 13 predicted proteins | sample S1TSphgellanicum_2_FD_89695 | JGI IMG/M metagenome (GOLD analysis project Ga0116231, IMG submission 89695) | Host-associated microbial communities from peat moss isolated from Minnesota, USA - S1T2_Fd - Sphagnum magellanicum MG | ecosystem: Host-associated > Plants > Peat moss > Unclassified...
AAAATAATAATTAAAATTTAAAATAAAAAATTTAAATATTTACACAAAAAAAAAATTTGATTTTAAAAGATGAAAAAGTAAAATGGGAAGCGTTTTTTTTTTTTTTTTTGGGCAAAATTTCGCATTGTGGCAACAAATGTTTTTGGAAGTATTTATTTATTTATTTATTTTTGTGTAAATAAATTCGAAAACATTTGCTAACATTTTCGAAACCCAAAAATATTGGAGGAAAAAACCCCAGAAAAGAAAAAAAAAAATGGAAATAGTTTTTTATTGAAGTGTAAATTGGAAAAAAATTGCTAAAATTCCCGAAGCCAACAAAATGGGAGGAAACCTCCCCCCCCCGGCCCCCCCCCAAAAAAAAAACCCTGACCACGGGTAGGAGGATGGTTTGCAAAATCGCTTTCGGGCAAACCGAAAGAAAACATTTCCGTCTGACCGTCGTCAAACACGACCTACCATTCTCGGTGTGCCTGTATTGTGTCGGAGAGGAGGTGCAGGAGTCGCTCGCTGGCTGGCTGCCGCTGCGGGGAAGAAATGGCGGAATAAGGAGCGGCGCGCGAGGGGGAAGGACGATATCGAGACGCCAAGGCTCGGAAGCTCCGAAGGTGGAAGAAAAAAGAGAGAAGGAACTCTCGCTTCTGCGAAGTGGAAGCGGGAGAAAAGATGCAAGGACAAGGGAGGTCGAGAGCAGGGATGAGGGGACGCGGAGGAATGATAGGAGGAGGAGGAGGAGGGTACCAGTATCATCGTCAACAACAACAACCCGGGGTGATGTATCCGTTAGGCTGGGAATTCCAGCATCTGGCGTACGCACAACAAGCGCAGCAGCATGTGCAAGCGTTGGTGCAGCCTATGTATGGAAGAGCAGCAGCAGCAGGTCCGTCGCAGCGAGGTTTTTTGCCGTTAGGAGTTCAAGGTGCGGGGATCTTGAAACCGCCAGCAGGTCTTCCGCAAGGGCCTCTCTTGTATGGCCGAGGGCATGCTCGTGGACAGCAGAGGGGCCGAGGTTGGGGTGGTCTGTTCATTTGCCTCTGTTTTTTTTTCTGGATTAGGGTTTTTGTTATAGAGGGGATGAGTAGTTCTTCGCGCAATCCGTTCTTAAAAACAAGCGTTTCGTTCTGGTCCCTTGGCTTCGGCAAGGGTGTCAGGAGTCATGCTACGTACAGAGTTTTTCTTTTCCTTGTCAAGGCATCCACCATATGCTGAAGTAGGGGAACATAAATCTTTTGTTACAGCAAGCTGCTGAAGGGTTTCTGAAGCGGCTTAGATCAGGAACCAGAGGAAAAAAAAAGAAAAAAAGTCTTATAAGAGGACTGAAGATGGTCTTCTTGCAGAAATGGATGTCACTTAAATGTCTTAAGAACGTCTTTGCAGGACATTTGAGAAATGCCTCTCAATGTTGATACCAAAACTCTGGTTCTCTGTAAGAATGGTGTCTCAGATTCAGGTCCCAGAAGACAAACCTAATTTTTCTTTCCTGTCATTTCTACCTCCAATATATGAACTCCAAAGGCATTTTGCATTCGTGAATGTCTGCTGAGTGGCAACTACTACCAACCAAAACAAGATTCATCATCTACTTGTAAAGATTGGTGGGTGTCAATTCAAAGAAATGCAGGGTACTCCAGAGTTGGGTCAGTAAGGCTTTATCTGCTGCTCAGATCATGTCTTTGCTCTGGCTATGAGGGGTTAAATAAGACATCACTTTAACCTGTCCTGGAGTTGAGATTGTCTGCTGCATGGTCTAATATGATAGGTGGGCGAGGTCGTGACAAGGATCGCAAGCCTCTGACAAAGGAAGCACTTGATGCTGACCTGGATGCAGTAAGTTCTTTCTTCATTTCTTGGAGTGTTGCCTTCTACCCTCACTTCACCATCAACTGGATTTTGGGAGCTTGCTATAACTGTGAGAGAGTGTGGCAACAACATCCTGTCATAATTAAATAGCTTGATTTTGCTGCAAGTTCCAATCTCCTTGTTACAATGCATCACAATCGAATCAGTGAACAATGTGACAACCTGAGGACTCCATGACAGGTAGGAGAAATATCTGTCTAGAATTTGCAAAGAATCATGTGTCAGGGTTCTCAACTTCAGATTCTATTATGATCTTGAGGGCACATGTGCTTCTTTGCCCCTTTAGATTCTGGAATGTGTTGGCTACAAATCCAACATAGTGATGCAAGCATTTGCATATGTGATGAAGGCGTGAACTAAAGGCCTTCATAAGGTTGATAGTTTTAGGGCCCCTGTTAGGATTGCATGCCTAGTGACATCCTCCATTGATGTTTGACAGTGGCGCATGAAAGACAAGAAGTTTGGAGGTGACTCGCTGGATGCCGACCTGGACAAGTACTGGAAGAAGAAGGAGGAGGAACCTGACAAACAAGGTTTGTTTGACTGTCTGGCTTCATGCAGTTTGATCAAGTCAGGGTTTTACAGTTTTTGTTGCTCCAAGTCTTCTTTGTGTATAACATATGCTGTGTGCACCAGATGGAGAAGAGATATTGGAGACAGTACCACCAGTGGAAGCAAATGATACATCTAAATTGGGTGCTTCAGATTCTGTACAGTTGGTTACTAAGAAGCCATCTGGGGCAAGGACAATTGACCGCAACAGCAGTGTTGATAAGGAGCGTCCATCAGCCACAAGGAAAGAAGGGCCCACAAAGGGTGTTGATGTCAAGCTGTAGGTGTGGCTCATGTATGGTCATGTCACAGGAACCATCTCTGCCACATTGATTCTCTTAGGGTAAATGGTGGAGAGTAACTACTGATTCTGCCTGTTGTGGGAGCTATACCTGAGGTTATTTGCTTAAAAGGAAGGAGTTGTTTAGTTCGCCTCTCTGGTTAAATCTGATGAGCTGATCTAAACCTGTGTGCTGGTTGAGGACTGGCAGTGCTGCAATAGCAAGAGATATGATTTTACCCCTGCATTTAAAGAGTCTACCCTTCTTTCTGAAAGAAAAAACAGGAGAAATGCCCTCATTTGCTGGTGCCTTTGACTTCATGATGATGTAGTGTTCAGGTCATTAATGAAGTAGAAAGGTGGATGGTGCCTTTCAGTGTGGAGTTATACTCCAAAGGTTAGTTTGGTGTACTGTAGTTGAACATGTAGACTGAAGCCCTTTTTGAACCCGGCTTCAGAGTAGAGGACAAGGGTAGCAGTGATGGGTTTCACATCTTGTCTAGGCTTTCTGTTTGTACCACAAGCAAATCTCAGTAATTTTTGCTACCGTAATTTTAATTTAAAGAGATTCAACAAGTCCTGTGTCCAATTTTGATGACTACTCTGTTGCCTGTTTATATTTTGCTTTGTGCCCTTTCTTCTTATGTAGGGTTGGTGCAAGTGAGCTGAACCACATGCATTGACCAATTTGTGGTTGTTGGCAATTTGGTTTGTGGGTGTAATGGTTTCTTTGGTTGAGCAGGGCTTCAAATTAGCAAGGGGTGATTATCATTTTGTTTCTTGTTGGTGTTTTCTGCAACAAATAAATAGTATCGTGTGTCAGTTGCCTTGTCTTATTTGACCTGATTGTGTGTTATTAAGTGTAACCACTAAACTTATTTTTTCAAAAATGATGTTTTCAAAATTACAAATTAAGTCGATGTTGAAAATATTTGGTGTATTTATATTCTTAATATATCACTGGACAATGTGCATAGCAACTCAACATGATGAATGTAGAATATTGCAAATCACATCTTCAAAATGGTAACAAACACATTAAGGATTTGATTAATTAGTCTTGATTTGTCACACAAATTGGTCCTGTCTTCCTTTGGACTACCCAAAGGTGGATTGGGGATTCATTAGACCGTGTCTACAGTTTATACTGATATTAGGCAGTTCACAAAATTAAGGTGAGGACCCTTCCAGCTTTCAGCCAGTTCTCACTTTGAAAACCACAAGGTATCATGGTGCCACCATTGGTGATACCCAGACTAAAATCTGTGCTGCTTGTTCTCATTGAGAATTGCCCATATGAGAACCATCTTAATTTTTGTTGAAAAGAACCACCCAGGGTATTTAGAAAACCCATAGGTGGTTCTCAATTATAGGGGTCTAGTTTAGGGTTTACACAGTGGTGTTATCTTGCAAAGTGTCTATTGTTGTGAAGGGCAAACTCACATGTGTGACTAAAAGTTACTTTTGCTGCCATGTTCATGGTGCTTTGATTGGTGGTGGTTGTAGGATGATTTTATTCAGCTTCAGCTTTGTAGCAAACAGCTTTCTTTAGCAAACTGGCTTGGTCTGTGTATGTGATTTTGTGTAGATTTTGTTTTTTGTGAGATTTTGTAGTGTCATAACTTATCATTGGTTTGCAATACTGGAATAATATGCACCATTATCTGGCATGGCACTGCTATCTGATGACATTTGTGTTATCATTTTGCTAAGATCTACAAACAGGTTGTCCTCCGTTGAGGTTTGTGATTTTGCAATCCATGAGAAGGCAGGAACACGAAGATGCTCATATGTGCAAAACATAGAGTCACTTGCAAAGGGGAAGTCAAAAAAGATTCAAACTCATATTATTAGGTTGATGGCACTGAAAGTTTCAGAAGCAATTCTCAGATCAAACAAGACCGTCATGACCAGTATCTATGAAACTGCAGAGAAATCTCCACAACAGGACCATGACGACAGTTTTAACAACTAGATTAGAAAGCAATGATTAATTCCAACAATTTAGCAATCCAAATTGCTGTTCTGAACAAGTGAGGACAAATAATGGAGCAGATTTAGAGAAGCTGCATGGTTCAATTTGAGATGGATGACTTCTGATCACGATAACAGTAGTCTGAGACTCTAATGAGTTTTACACAGGATTCTAATCCTCAGTCAAATATTCCTATGGTTTGTTCCATAGATCACTCTTACTAAGTGCAACTTGTACAATTGATCTCAACCCTTACATCTTGCCATGGAAAGGGCATGAGTTTCAGAACAGGAAAACCTAAGGCGCAGGAGATCTTCTGTTCTTGCTTGGCCACCGACCTCAACCTCAAAAATGCCATAGATACAGATATGCAGCAAAACATGTCTTCGATGCTGCATGTTCAGCAAAGCTAGTGCAAGAACTCTCTGTCCAATCTGGCCCATGCACTGTCCTTAGTGTAAGCTGGTTCCAAAAACCAGGTGTATCATATCAATAAGGTCTGATTCTCAAACTTTTGCCTCAATGGCCAAACTGGTAGACACAACCACGCCATCTACATCATATGTGCGCACTAACCTGCGTCTTTGTCCAGGAGAATCAATCCATGAGAATTCAAAGTTGAATGATTGTGCCCGCCCCACACTTCGACCAACACTGCCTGGACAGGTCAGAGCCTTTCCTCCTGGCAGAAGGGTGGTTAACAGCCCTCCATCAAACCGTAACACTGCACCTGTTGATGTTCCTCGCAAACGAATCTTTGTACCTGCTCCACTGCTTGATATTATCTCCTGCAAAGATCAGAAGATTAAGGGGTCAAGGCTGGTGTCTATCAATGAAAAAATACAGAGTTTTAAACACACCACAGACACATCCAATATCCCACTTCAAAACATTTGCAAGTTTTTGTTAGCAAGATGGGGATATTTGGGGTAGCACCTGCAGAAATTTGCCAGATTCCTCTTTTTCAAAAACCACTTGAACATTACTTTCAACTATGGTGGCACTATAAATCCCAGTCCTCCTTGTCACCAATCGTCCAGACCATGTCCCAAGCAATGCATGGATCCTTTTTGAGGCTTCATCAACTGGCTCCGTCTGTGACTCGTCAAAAGTGCTGTTGTCTTTGCTCTCATGGAAGACTCCAATAACATCAAGAAAACCCCTTGGATCAAGTACATGGAATGCCCTCACCCGACTATTTGCATCCTGAGAATACAGACAGCTCTCACACACCAAAGCTGGCCTTCGAGAGGGTAGCTTGACTCCTCTGTACATGGAAATGGAGGATCAGTAGGTGTGCAGTCATACAGACAAAACCCTGTACTCCACTCAATGCAACAATGTTCTGCTACCAAACCTAGAATGACAAGCACAATATAAGAATTCACCTCCTCAAAAAGTAGAATAAGGCAGTAGAATATCCTAAGCATCGTTCCCAACAGAACAGCAACTTATTGCAATGAGTTACTTAGGGCAAAACCTCTAGAGGGGCAGTGGGGGGGCTGAACATCACTACATTCATTCATGCTCCATGCCTAGTACAACTACTGTTGTTGTCTTCACAACAGGGATCCACAGTTGCTAGGATTCTTTGGACACAGCCTATGAAGGGGAAGTCCTTATTGCATTTGTTGACCCTACCACCCCTTGCACAACTAATGGGGCATACCTGAACAAAAGGGAGAGCTTACTTTGGAAACTCCTCCTGTTCGTCATTATCTTCTCCCAGCACACCAACCCTCAAAACCTTGTCCAACATCTCTGCTGTCTGGTGCGAAACTGTATATGCCTTCTCCCCAGGAAAGAAGCCAACCTGCAATAGAACACATGCCAGTCTGAGCTAGATAAACAACACCACATTTTTTGCATTTATTGATTTTCTTGGTACCTTGAATACTCTACTGGAGGCAGGCTAACTGAGATTTGTTTCTATATAGGACCAGCCAGGTCCACAATTTCACACCGATGTTTAAACTTGAAACACAAGTATGTCTTGATACTTTCTGTCCTAGGGTTTAAGGGTCCCTTTCTTGACATAGGGTTCAAGGGGCTTTTTACATAAACCTCTGGCTAAAGCCTTGGCAATGTAATTACAACACCAAAAACAAACTATCAAGTTTTGATACATAAACATCATCATGGTGCTTCTTTCTATTACAAAACTTGAGTGCACTCTTTGTGTGGATTTTTAGACACATGTGATGCTACTGGCTGCAGGTTAAGGTTTGGAACCTAAGAAAAGGAAAGAAAACCCCTTGCTTAATTGAAACACAACTCACCTGCTGTCGCCTATCAAATGTGAGGAGATTAGTCTCATCTAACTTGAACTCCTCCCAAACAGGCTCACTATCATCTTCATCTGTCACTGTGGTTTTCGACCCTGCCTGTTTGACCTTCAGCCTGTCAATTAACAAGAGGATTCCCCTTGAGATCCACTGCCACTGTCAGGTAATACTAATCTTGATCACTGCAATTCCAATTCAAACAGATCTTCTAACTCAAGATTCGTTGTACAGTACTGAGAACTGGATTACAGTGGTACCACACATAGCCAGAAGCACATATAAGGAATGTGAACCAATATAGAAGTTTTACAGCGTTTTGCTCTCCAAGCTAGCTACAAGAAAACTGTGAAGGCAGTGACTGGATTTCAGCCCCCAAGAGCTTCACAAGAAGAAGAAGAAGCTGCAGGAACAAAATGGCATCAAGGCAGAATGTACAAATGACTCACGTCTGCAGAAGGCTGATATTAGAACCTCTGCCATAAGAGTGAGCGGTCACCTTCGTCGGGATGCATTGCAACCTGTTGCCTAATACATCATATTGCTGCACAAAAACCACAACCTGTCACTAGTCTGCATTGTTCAGTTCTATAGCACCTCCCTCCTCTTCTTCACAAACAGGAGTAATTCGGACGCAAGCAAAAGCACTAATGAAAGTGCTTAAGAACATTGCGACATCTAGTATAGCAGGAATACACAAGAGCAGAATAAGCGCAAGAGATGGCGTACAGTAAACGTGCCACTCCAAGAGCCAGTGTTTATATGAACGAACTCTTCCAATGCAGCCAAGTCCCGGGCTTCCGCATCTTCTTCTTCTCCACCGTCCCCGTTGCTATGCGCAGCGGCCTCGGAAGATGCAGCTTGGCTGCACCGGACGCTAGAAGAGAATTGCGTAACTTCTTCTGCTGCTCGCGGCCGCTTCCAAGCTCCATGATGAATCTCTCTTCCAATTCTCTCGCCACCGCCGCCAGGCCGGCGCAGTTGCGTTATCCACGACGTCCGCTGCTGCTGCTGCAAACTGCAGCAAAGTCCTTGGAATAAATTTCCGCCTATTGGAAACTGCTGCAGCTGGAGAAGAAGAGAAGGACGAAGACGACGACATGTTGTGAGAGGCCGCGAGAACAGCACTGAGGACGAGCAAAGCGAAGCCGCGCCGCGCACGCCCAGCACCTTGCTGGAAGGCTCCATGCCACGAGACTCCTCTTGTGGCGCGATGCCGGCGTTTTTGTCTTCTCTCTCTCTCTCTCTCTCTCTCTCTCTCTCTAAGCGCGCAGCAAAAGCACGCCAACTCCAACGAATCCCCTCCACATCCGTTCACCCTACTAGCGAAGATAAGGTTCATCAAGTGAGAAACTGCAATGTGCATCCCCCTCCCTCCCTCGCCCATGTTTTCCATCTTCCATCCTCGCTCACTCTTGGGGATTCAGGTAGGTGCAAGGTTCAACACAGCAAGCCAGCATGATTTAGTACTCTGCAATCTCTGATTCTGGTGCTCTGCAAGCAAGCTCTGTTTTTGGCACCCTGCAAGCTTTGATTTTTGGTACTCTGCAAGCTCTGACTTTGGTGCTCTGCAAGCAAGCTCTGTTTTTGGTAACCTGCAAGCTTTGATTTTTGGTACTCTGCAAGCTTTGATTTGGATTTCTAACCTGGTTGCAAAAAGTCTTAAACTCTGTAGCAAAGCAATATTTTTTCTTTGTAGCAATCTCTTCAGCCTCCTTGCTTGAGGGAGACCATATTTTGCATTTTGCAAACAGATTTAATCATCGCTTGGATTTGGTTTCACAGGTCACAGACCAACAACAATAACAACCCCGGATGTTTCTTTCTTCACCAGGAATGGAGCTAATTTCAAAACAGACTCAGCAGATCATGTGTGCATGCAGAATCAAGGACCCAACTGAGCACTACTAGTCTTTTGGTTTTGTACAACAATAAATGGATTGGAATACAATCCCCATCGCTGCAAACCAGGAAAGCTCTATAAAACAATTGTCAGAGACCTCTCCTTTGTAGATATGAAGGAGAAACATGACCTTATCCATACAAAGGAACCAAAGTCATACTGTAGCAACCAAGCAAAATCTACCTCCTCCTCCTCCTCCTCCTCCTCCTCCTTCCATGCTTCACAACCAACAAAAAGATGTATAGATATGTAGTCCAAGATCTTCTAATCCTATGTGAGTTTAGCAACGACTTGTATGCTTGTGGGAGTACTCCAAGTTTCACTGGTATCTGTGACAAGCTCTGGAAATGATTCAGTGATTGATATTGTGGTTGATGTAGGGTTGGCAGAAAGAAGGATGTGCTTTCACCTTCTTTTCATTGCATACCAACTCCTGAAGCACTTTGTAGCAAAGGAGCCTCTGTTTTCGACAACTAGCAACCTTCTTCAAACAACATACTAAGACAATCTGCACCATGAGTACAGGATTCTGCAAGAATTCAGATGACATTTTTCCTTTGGCAAAAGGCAGGCTCAGGGAGTGTAGATAAGAGACCAACCAGTAGCAGCACCATAGACATGCCTTGCCGATCAGCATTGTAATTCATCTCATTCTTCTGTTTGAGTATTTATGCCATTTCTCAGGAGCTAAAGGATGGCTTGGATCCAACACAAAGAGTGGTCAGCACTAACAAGTGCACTGGAGGCAAGTTTCTCCACAATCTTCAAGTCAAAACTACTGACTCCATTACACCCAAACCCCAAGCCACTTACTTACTTCTTGGACCTGGCCATTTGTTGCAGATCCTCATATTCAAGCTTGAGATTGCATCACCTTTGCCAGTCTTTTGCATGGGATTTTTGGTGAATCCTATGGTTGCACCTGTTCCAATAGTATGACCAACTGGGGTTCATTCACACAGATTCCAAGTACTACAGTATGGAGGTATATATCAGCAAGCCTATTACTATGAGCTCCTCGGAAACCTTGAGACAAAACAAAGGGAAAGAAGAGGCAAGACATACCTCATCAGCTACAAATTGAATGAATATGGAACAAGTGAATGCCACAGACCTCTGAGTCAGTTCGGTCCCAATCATGCTTTGGAGCACAAATGGCAACAGCAAGAAATCACTCCCTGTTATGATGAGGATCCTGTTTTAATTTTCAAAGTAGAGCTGCATCCAACAAAATCAATCAGTGCACATCTTTGAGGGGTAAAAAAACATAATTGCATGTGCACAAGTGCTTGTACATATGTTTAGCTCAACTGAAAGAGGATACATTCAACATGTGTGGATTCTCAAGCTGAACTCCTTGAAGGCTGAAATAAATTTGTGACATGGTCTGGCAATTTGTATGCAAAGTAAATAGGTTTGTGATTTGATCAACAGGCTTCTATTGTTCCTGAAAGACATTGGGAATTAGCAAAATTACACCAAACATAATCAAGTTGTGAACCATAAATTGTAGTGTTTTGTTGAAATTGAAGTATCATTTTGTATTGTGACATGAATTGGGTTAAATTTTGTGTATCTTTATTTTTGTTATCTAGCATATTCACATTGAAATCTCCTCAGACAAAAGTTGGAAATTTTTGGGGAAGACTGAGCATGGTTTGTTTTTAGTGCATTGAAAAAATGTGTTAATTGTAATGTAGGGGGTTTTGATATAGCAATAACACGAATTACACGTTGACTTCAATTGTTGAAAGTTGCTGTAATTATTTTTGAACCTAGGTAAACATTGGTATTTGTTGAGTACAAATTCATATGCTTATTGTATAATAACATGGTACCCATATTACCATACACCATAAGAGACTAATAGTTTTTTGTATGTGGTAGGGAGTGGATGATGTCAAAATCTTTGGACTTCAGTCTTGTTTTGTTGAGACAAATAATATGGGATCATTTTAGGTTGTGATCATTGTCAATATCAGCAACATGAAGTGGTAGAGACCTAGTGTTTAATGATTGGATTATGGTATGTGTTTTACGAAGTAGTGACAATCTTATTATTGTTAATTTCCATGCAACTTCTGTGTGAAGCTGATGCATTTCTTCCATTACACAAACATCAACCCTAAATTATTTTTTTGCAAGGGAACCAATAAATATAGGATTTTTTTAATACAATTTCAAGATAATAATGTATATGTAAGGCCATGATGTGTTGTTCCAGTTGGGTCAAATGCCACATGATCTAATGTGAAACCTTGTGATCTATGAATTGTGCAACAAAAGGAGGTTGTATAGGAAATTGTGTACAAGTGATCAAATAGTTCGAAATTAACACCTATTTAGATTTCTTTGGAGATGGGTTGGATAGGTGTTGAAGTGTGTTCAATTTTTGTTAAATATAAATGTTGAATTTTAGCTTACATATATTAATACCTATTTTTGAATTTGAAAATTGAATCCATATAAGAGATTCATTATTGGGGAATGATGTTGCAAATTTAAATATACCACTAGCACCATTGAAAAGTTCATCATGTGTGGCATAGTTTCCAGCACATAGTTCAACAAACATTCCCAATTTCAAATGTATTTGACAATGTAAACTTATAGTATGGTTGGGATTTTCTTGTAGTTTAAAATGCAAAGGACATGCGTTATGATGATGATCTTTTGCATTAAAAACATACTCTCATCCATTGGCAGTCGAAATACATATTCATTTCATATGTTTGTGGCTTTATTTGTGTAATATAAGTAGGGGAATTGGAGGTCGTTTGGGGCCATTTTAAAACATATTGCATTAAATGTAGATATATCATTTTAGTGTGTGTGGAAGTACAAAATCTATTTAAAATGTTCACAAATTGTTCATATGTTTGTTGCATAACTTGATGCAATTCATAGCATCAAATATGATTGAACCAAAAGTTTTTTGCTAAACAATTTAAGGAGTTTCACTTTGGTTTAAAGACTCAAGAGTCACGAGTTAGAGGTACTTGATGCAAGTCACCAATAATAATGATATCTAAATTACCAAAGAAATGTTGGTACGTTCGTTTAATGGCTCTAAGTCTATAATCTATGAAAGAAAATATTTTATTACCAATGAAGGATATTTCATCAAGGACCAATAAATTGAAATCACTATGTGTTTTTGATAAAATGTTTAAATTTTTAGATGTCAAAGATGGTAAATGTTTGCAATTTAAGGGAATATTTAATGTTAAATGGATTATGGTGCCATCTATATTAAAGGTTATTTTACTAATGTAGGCCATGAGTAGTGTTTTTTGTTTTAGTGAATCAACATGTATTTGCTTATTGTAATGACGTATTAGGCCTTGTATAATGAGGAATATTGTAAATATTTTGCTAGTACCAACTTCATTTGTCAAAAACAAATGAATTGGTTTATTAGGTTGTGTCCTTTTAATGTATATGCAACCATCAAAGATTGTTCGTTGTTCTAAATTTAATTTTCAAGCAATTTTATAAAAAAATCTGGAATGATATCATTCTTTTTTGAAAGGTGTTTGGAATAGTGGATAAAATTGTTTGTGGCTGAATATGTGTGTCTAGTGCTATATCATAAGCTTCAACATTGGAATTATTTGTAATTGGTGTTAATGTTGTTTGATCAATTACAAATTATTTTTTTGTCTATCCATATGTTTTTATTGTTGACACAAGCTAAATCCTGAACTTTAGTTTCTAAGCAAAACCATTTGTTCAAGTTTTTGTTCAAATTTGGAAATTGATATATCAACTTTGATCTTGTTTGTATGATGGATTTTTCATGGGTCATGTATGTAAAATGTCGGGTGGATGATTGAATGTCTTTGTTATGAAAGTAGGTAAAGTACATTGTTTTTGGATGTACATGCATTACAGACAGGGATTGATCATTGGACATTGGCAGTTTGAATTTTGAATTTTTGTTAAATTTTGATTCATGTTGATGGTGATTTGGGGACTTGCCCAAAGGAGGGAGTTCTAGGAAAATGAAGAACATTTTTGAACACATGGTTTTGGAGTAAGGATATAAATGTAAATACTTTGTAGCAGAAACTATAGATTATGTTTTGGAATACCACAAATTTAATCTTGTTGTTTGATTACATTTCAATAGAACATGGAATTTTTTCTTATATTTTGATTGAAGTTTTTAATAACCTAGGGAAGTATAGACTTTTGCAGTGAACTCCACATTCATATTATTGTGTGAATTATCTGTAATATCAAAAGTATCATGAAATGAATTATGTTTCTAGTTTTATACATTGTATTCTAAAATACAGATTCTGGTTACCTGAAATAACCATGAATCCGGTGTTTTAATGGACTGTAGACACATGTGTTTAGAACCAGTCCATAAATTGGGAAGGTGTGAATATTGTAGTGCAAATTTGTTGTTTTAGTAAGTGTGGAGTAATTCAAAAGGAATTTAATTGACATCTACCATTTGGCAACCATCTTTTAGGGGAATTTTTTCTGTTTTTTTATAGGACAAGAAGGTTTTTTTCATTTTCCATTGTTTATACTATAAATGAAGGTGTTTAGAAAAGTATTTTAGTTTTCAATTCTGATTTTAAAAGGGTATGTTAAAAAACACCAAAGGTTTAAACGATTGAAGTCGTAAGGACTACAAAACAATTTATAGACTCTAAAGAAAAAAAGATTGTGAAATAAAATCAATTGAATGGTGATTTGGAGTTTATAGTGGCAATTGGATTTGGAAGCAAATTGTTAAGGTCCTGAAGGACAAACAGAAAACATTCATGAAAATGGAAAGGAATATGTGCAAATTATAAAAATATCATATCAAAATCTAATGTTGGACAAAGGAGTTCTGAATATAAAAGACAAACCTGCAGGACACAAATTGTTTTTACCACAAGAGGTGGTAAGGTGTGAAGTATGGATTGGTGGTTTTCAAAAAAGGCACAATTACAAACGATGATCTCCATGGAGATAGATGAAATTGAATACTCACCCAAATGAATGGGTGTAATATACTTCGTAGCTATAATTTGTAGTTTAGAATCGTAGAGATCAAGACGGAATAGGGACTTCTATAATACCTAATTAAGCGTAGGAAATCTCAAGTCCAAAATTGGTAACTAGCCAAGGAAGGGATAATACAGGAGATATACAATTTAGGTTTGTGTGTATCAGTCTCCATCTCCAAATTATTATGAACTATAAGAAGATTGGGAAGTAGAAAAAAACACCAATATCAATGTGTTGAAGAGATTGAAGAAAATTACCTAAAATCATCTAAATATGCAGAGGCACAAATGAATGTGTTGGATGAAATACCACAACCATATTCACATCAAGGAAATCCAAAGTTGGATCAGACAAGGTATATAACTGAAATTAGGGATGATGAATATGTGGATTCAGAAATAGTCAAATTACTTTCAAGAGTTTGTGCATTATATGAGGAAAAAGGACATGTAATCATGGATTGTCCTTTTGTGCCTTTTCACATTAAAGCATGCACTGATAGACATGTGGAGTTATAAAATGTGACAAAAACATTAATGGATCAATCATAGGAGCATGAACTAAGAATTCCTATAGTCTAGAACAAATTGAAAGGCATGGAGTTAAGAGGTTAATCGAGACCATAAAGTCGATAGATTTATTCATCCATTCAATTTAGGAACATAATAGCAAAGGTGTATTCACATCTGCATTCTACACCACAAAGGATACTAATGGGTAACCACAAGATGGGGCATTGTCAAATTCAAGTTAACTCAATTTCACCAAGAGTGTTAGAAGTGTCAATTGCAAAAATTTGGAGATAACCTGTTAAAATCAAGGTCATTCAATCGTTTAATTCTATAATACCAACTACAAGAGTGGAAATTTTTTTGGCACCTAACATAAATTCTATCAAAGGTGGAATATTAATTGGATTTGTAACAAACTTGGGTCGTGGATTAGGAAGGGTCTTGGTGGGAAGGAATTTGAGTAAAAGTTCAAAACTACCAACAACAACTATTAAAGTTGTTGCACCTTAGACGACGTTTACCAATCCTATAATGACTATTCGTGTGACCAAGATTATAAATCAACCACTAATGAATTCAATAATTGTCGAAAAACACATAAATATAAATGCTGAAAATCTAAAAGGAGGATATCATAAACCATCTATCGTAATTGCAAAAATGCCTGATCACAAAAATGGTCATTTTGTAAGGCCAAATAGGGTAGCTCTTAAATACCTTGACTTAAAAAATTTTTGTTGATCCAGATGCTCATGAAGACTAATGTGAAAATCTTTTAATAATATACCATAAATGTGTTCAACTATACATTAAGAGATACAACATTGGATTGGTGCCACAATTACATGTCAAATTTTCTTGACTATACTTTTTCAAAACTTACATAGGCACTTTGCAAATGTCATTAGAAGATTCAAAATGATGAGCAAATATACATGGAGTTGAAAAACATGAAACAAAGACTAAAAAGGTGGACGTTTATTATGAAAAGATTCAAAAGTTGGCTCATGTTTACAAGTACCAACCACATACAATTTTTTCCTCAAATCACCAACATGTTTAATCCCAACAGGAAAAGCCAATTTTAATTTTTTTTTTTTTTAATTTTAAAATTTTAGAACGGAAACTTGGATAAAAACAAGGTCTTGGGCATGTCCAATTGTAGCTGGAGGTCCTTGGTTCCTGGTTCCAATTTTGGCCAATTCCCAGTTCCAGTTATGAAATTGCTTTTTCAAATTTTAGAACTGGCCATCTGTGTGAATCAACCAAAACTGGAACCGGCCAAAACTAGTTATTACAAGTGTAGAATGGTTATTTGATTTTGTTAATAAACCCGATCGTTGTATGATGTGTCAAGATCTGGGAAACAAACCCCTGACATTGGAAATGTTTCTTTTGCAGACCAAAATCCTATCTCCAGCCAAGAACCCATCTCCAGTAAGGATAGCCATTGGGTAGAGGATGGTGAGCTTAGGCGAGAAGGGAATAAAAGGAAGCGAGAGACTGATAGGAGCGGCATTGAGGCTAAGGGACACTCTAGTCATGATAATCGCATGACAAAGCACAAGTTACACAAGGAGGCAGACTGGGATTTGGGGGATCGAGGCCATGAAGCAAAGG
>Ga0116231_10009712_pt1 | contig 15991 bp, 11 predicted proteins | sample S1TSphgellanicum_2_FD_89695 | JGI IMG/M metagenome (GOLD analysis project Ga0116231, IMG submission 89695) | Host-associated microbial communities from peat moss isolated from Minnesota, USA - S1T2_Fd - Sphagnum magellanicum MG | ecosystem: Host-associated > Plants > Peat moss > Unclassified...
TAGATTATCAAGCTTGAATCTGCATCCAAAAACCAACCACAAAGGGTTAGTTAGCATTCGGGAACACCCTTGGGTGTTGGGACAAGCCACGGGCACTTTGACACACAAGACTCACCACGGCCCGAACTTGGGGGAAGCCACCACCTTCCCCCATATAGTATTCTTTGCGTCTCACCGCGGAGGCTACATCCGAATGGCTCTTTTTCCTGGGACTCCCAAGCAGGAGTGCCGAAATTGTCCCGGGTTGGAGTCCCGGGACTTTGGACGCTCATAACTCTTTGCCCCGAATTCGGATCGGGACGAGGTCTAAACCAAAGTTGTAGCTCTCCTCGAGATCTTTTCAACGCCATGTCGCACTCCTTCAGGTGATGTCGGGAAAAGGTCGATTAGCGACTTTTTGTGGTCAGGAGTCAAACTGGTAGTTTGACTCCCGACCCTTCTTTTGCCCATAACTTGGGCTGCAGATGTCCAAATGGCACATGCAAGGAAATTTTTGGCATCTACACTTCAAGACCTTTTCATTAATATAAAGAACACCTCAATGCGAGGTGTTTTGGCCCTTGAACTCGAGCTCTGAATTTTTGGGAGTCCCGGCGGACTCCAACTTCCCACTTTTGGGAGTGTGAGTTTCATCCTCACACTTATCCCAAAGTGGGGTTGCGACATCGAAGGAGATAACGAGCTACAAGCTTGTTGTCAAGTGTTGCTATTGTTTTTTTTTTTTTTTTGGGTACATTGCAGCTTTGCAAAGAAGACAACTACACACCTGGCACATTGTTGTTTTTGTGCAGTTTGTGGGTGAAAAGGAGGAGGACAACAACAATGCCTAGTGTGTCATTGTTTTTCTTTTACTATGGTGCAATTTGCAAGCGAAGAGGAGGAAGAGGACCCTCCTCATCATCATTGTGTTTTTTTTTTTTTTTGGCTATAGCATTCTATGAAAAGGATGATGACAATGCTTAGCACATCATTGTTCTTTTTTTCTTACTTCAATGAAATTTGTAAGCAAAAAGCAGGATGATGATGACAACGCTCTCAATGCATTATCATTTTTTTTCTTGCTACAACACAACTTTGTGAAAAGGAAGAAGATTTATAACCTATGCATTGTCTTTTTTTTTGCTACAATGCAACCTTATGTAAAGGAGGAAGCGTGCTTGCTTCTTTTGTTTTCTTTTGTTATTACCTTTAACCTAACTCACATTAGCAAAACACAATAAAATTTTATGTTCTTGTGTTGTCTTGTGTGTTGTTTGTGTTTTTGGTAAATGCAAACATGAAAGAGAGGAAGGACTGATGCCTCTAATTAACAAGCCTCGGTTGAATTTGTAGATGGCATGGGAGGTGCAATGAATGAAGAAGATTTGGAGACAAGGGTAATTGGACAACAAGCGCAAATTGGTGTTGAAGATGTGCGTGCATTGACTTTGAATGGGAATATTGAAAAGCAAGTGCAAGTTGGTCTTGAAGTTGGGGAAACGTCTACAATAGATGTTAATAAAATTGAGGTTGAGTTGCAAAAAAAATATTGACATGATGAAGGAGCAAGAAATTGTAGTTTCTAATGCAATGTCGGAACAAAAAAATGCAAATGAGGATGTTAAACTTCATGCTAAAATTGATGGAGGTGACATATTGAACCTTATTTATTATAATTAATTGCCCCACCCATCTTCTCAAGTAGACATGATGGGTGGGTTTTTTTTTGTCAAAATATTGGTTACAATACCTTCATTAATTGTGGTATTTAAACCTTTGCCCACCTTCCTTCTCAATGTGAGAGGGTGGGTGGGGCATTTTTTTTTGTCTAAGTATTTAAGCATTACCTCAAGGCTTTGTAGGTGATATTGTCTTTTTTTAGGTTAGCTTCATTTCTTGCAAATTTGAACATTGGGTTCTAACAATGACCTCATCTTTTCTTTTTGATTTTTAAAATCTTTTTATGCAATACCCTCATTGTGTGTTTTTTATCTTTTGTTTTTTATGCAATACCCTCATATTTAGTTTTTGATGTTTTATCTATCTATGCAATACTCTCATCATGTAAGGGTTAACCTTCATCCAAAATGTTAATTCTCACATTAGGTTTTTTGTTTTTGTTATTTTGGTTTTAGATGTGTTTGCCCTTCTCTTGGTTGCCCTATAAAATGTACATTGAGCAAAGGATGGTACCAAGTTTGTTTTTAGGGTTGATAAGCGCAATGTGACCTACACCCCCAAGTACAACTTGGTACACCATTTGCAGACATGTCACAATGTTACTTTGGAGCTCGGCAAGCCCAAACACCCATTTATCCAAGAGGAGGGCTTGAGGCATCAAGACCATGTGGCCACGAATGCACAAGTTTTGAATAACCCAATGCCTTGATTTCGTTGCAACAAACAAAAGTCAATTGCTAGGGCTAGGAGGCATGCAAACTTGGAATGGGAAAGATTCCAAGTTGTCATGGGGGACACACCTAAGGTTCCTTAACCCACATTTGTCAAATTAGCTTTTAGTGCCATCTTTGATATTCTTAGCATGACTACATGGAGTGTGGGGTCCATCCCATTCAATGTGCAGGCCAAGGTGGAACGTTATGAGGACTTGGCAATTATGATTCAAGCAACTCAAATTGGGTATGCAAAGGCATTCAAAGGTGCTTGGAATGAGCATGATCAAAAAAATGCATCCAATAAAATAATGCAACAGAAGGAGATTGGCTTTGTTACGTAATACCATGAACAAGAAATGAATCACGGTTGGTAAGTTTTAATAATGCCTTACTTTATTTTATTTTCATTTTAGGTTTTAGGTCACATATGCCATATTCTTTTTTTTTGTTGGTTGTTTTAGGGTTCAAGGCACCATTAGGAAGGTGTTTGTGGTCGATGTTGTGCATGCAACATTGGCCAATCGAAGTGTATTTAGGTGTCGACACACCCAAGATGCATAGGTTGCCACAACATGTTACAAGAGGGCAAATGGGATCCCATCCCCTTCTCATACTGACACAAATAGCCCATGGTTTATTTCCATTTTGGTTAGGCTACTATTTTGGACTTCAACATGTTAAGGTAGCATTTTATGTTTGAGTCAACCACATATTTACCATTATCACATGTTTCCCATTTTACTTAGGGTTTGGTTTCAATTTGAACATTTTTGTAACACATGTTACCCAACTTTTGTTATTTGTGGCATTTTATTTTATTTTTGCACCATCTTGTGTCAATGGTTATAAATATAATTCAACACATGAAAAAAATAAACCATACTTTATGAAATTATCAAATAAAACATTCTAGTATTGCATCAAATTAAAAAACCTTTATTTACTCCCAATTTTTTTAAATTCAAACATAAAAGGAAAACAATATTTGCACCATATTATGACAATATTTTAAACCATGATACAAATGAATATATTTTAAAATATTTATTCCATGTTCAATATATCATGCCATACATAATGATTAAAATAACCAAGGATATTGCAAAGTTGGTCATGTTGATGGTAGAAGGTATAACTTAAACAAAGTTATGAAGTTTAAATGTAATACACACATCTTATTGTGATGATTTCATTAAACATGAATCATAAGAATTTTAAATATGTGATTCCCACCCAATATATAATGAAATTCATGTTTTCAAAATATTTGTTCACCTTATAATATGATTTAATATATATAACTAATAAGTATCCTTAAATACCTTTAAGGTATATTGGAAAAGAAACATGACACAAGCATTTCAAAAAATGAAATGCCCATGTTCATAACGGATTTTTTATAATAATGCCTCATAAAATTGTACATTACGTAAGTGTACCTCCAAATACATTAAGAAAACCCTTTCAAGGGTGTAATTTTGTAAACATTTACCAAAAATATTGAAATCATTGCTTAAGGATTTCTATTTAAGATTTGTAAAAAAAAAAAAAACTACAAATGGAGTTGTTTTTATATGATATTATTATTAACATATTGATATACATAACATAAAAATTTGAAATTAGTCTAATGAATTATAATACCCAAAATGAATTTTAAAATAATTGTAACCATTGGGGTGAAATCACGGTCAAGGGAGCTTGGGGGCCAAGGTAAAAGTTTTTTTGCAAGGATTGCACATGACATGTGTCATTTTTTGCATTGGTTTATAACTTAAAATTATATATTTTAGATGCCCCATTTCACATTGCATTTTAGATATAAATACATTTTGATTAAAAATTGATTTTATATCATGTATATTATGCATTCATGCCCTCTATCACATATATATGAACAATTTTTGTTAAACTCACATTATCAAAATCCTTAATTTTCAAGGTCAAAAACATTTTTGAACCAAATGTGTTCAAAGGGTTGTAAAAACAATTTTCAAAATGACAAGTTAGTAAATTTAAACTTCTTAGAAAACCATGCATTGTAATAGTGGGTTCTTGTTGTGCATTTTGTTCAGTTTGTGAACCATGTAAAAAGGTGTTAAATATTCCATAATGGATTATGTTCCACTGTGAATGTAACACCTTGTGCAAAGCCATGTGATTTTGTTGTAAGGTTTGATGAACATTGGCTTAATTATAGGGAAAATATAACATAACCTTGCTTTTATTTTCTATTCAAGAATAAGCTAATGGTAAATATCGTCATTATTTTTTTGAGAGGTTGTGGGTTTGAAATTAGTGTGGGATATAAAGGGGGGAAATCCTACCTAACAAATCAAGGAAAACCACATAGGGTGAAAAAAGACAAGCGTGAACAAAACTCATTAAAGGTGTATTTAACATCTCCCTATGGAACCAATAACCTTTGCATAGGGCAATCTTAAGATTACCCTTAGATGGCCATGTCCTTTTACTTGCAATTGGTTTTGGCATCTTTATTGTTTAAAAAAAATTAGTGTGATATAGATTATCATTTGCTTGCACCAATTTTGGTTTTGTAGATTCCAAGTGCAATGTGAATAAAAAATGGGGGAATATTAATCGCACTTTGGAAGGGACCTTGGTTGAACATGTTACCATGTGATGGAACAATACCATTCCTTACTATACATGACATACTCCTAGGTGGATCAAGCTTTAATAAGCTTATTTTAATTTTTCACTAATGATATTAAAACTTAAAATTTTAAAAAAAATGATTTTAGATGTTTTTAGTCACTAAAAGCGAGGAAAAAATTGCCAAATTCATATATGCAATTTTCATTATGTTGCTAAACATATAGAACAATGATTAAAGACTTATATTTTATTATGGTTTTTTGTTGGATTGAAAAACTCTCCTAGGGATGACCAATTTTTTTACATCTTCCAATGAATGATTGCCATTTTAGCTACCCAAAAAATTCCTAAAAAAACATTAGGCTTTAAGGTCAAAGCAAGATAAATTGCAACCCAAATTCACCTTGTCTACTTGCAATGCAATCGATTGAAAGTAGCATGAAAACCCATCATAAAAATAATTATACGTTGAATGTTTTGATTTGAATAACCAAAAAAAGATAGTTTTTCATTATTTTGCATTCAATTTCAATTTCCAACTTATTCTAATACGTATTTTACCTAATTGTTTCAAATGCAATTAGTTTTGTAATGTGGGTTGATGTAAAATACATGTAAAGTAAGGAGAAAGTAGGTGCCAAAAAATAAAAAATTTATGTTTTAAAATCTTAAGATTAAAAATATAATAATCTTTACATCCTAACTTAATAAACACATATTCAATTCAATATTATGTGTTTAAAGTACCCACAAATCCAAATTTGTCCTCTTTTCAAATGCATATACTTTTGATGTACTTTAAATTTTATTTTTTTTTGTAAGTAGCTTCTCATAAGTTCAATAGAAATCCATGATGATTTTAAAACTATACTTCCATTAATTTTGATTTTATATGCATAACACACATAAAGTCATAAACAAATATTTTTGTGTTCACTTTACCTTGCTTCCACCCTTCACTAGGCTAATTCCATAATACATGATGTAGATAGACAAAGTTCAAATGTAGGTTTTGAACTAAAATCACTATCGAATGGTGTTGAAAAATAACCAGCCCCAATATTCCAAAGGAACAATAAAGACAAAAAGGCTAGAAGATGAAGGTCACAAAATAAGGATTTGTACAAAATATTTAACTTTTATTCCATCGTGCCAACAAGGCTAGAAAATGAAGGTCATACAATAAGGATTTGTACAAAATACTTCACTTTTATTCAACCATGCCTTTATGTAAGGCTAGAAAATGAAGGTCACACAATAAGGATTTGTACAATGTATTACACCTATATTCCACCATTCCTTTATGCAAAGGCGAAAAAATGAGGGGTCACAAAATAAGGATTTGTACAAAGTATTACACCTTTATTACATCATGCCTTTATGCAAGGCTAGAAAATGGGGGTCACAAAATAAGGATTTGTACAAAGTACTACACCTTTATTCCATCATGCCTTTATGCAAGGTTTAAAAAAGAAGGTCACAAAATAAGGATTTGTACAAAGTACTACACCTTTATTCCATCATGCCTTTATGCAAGGTTAAAAAAAGAAGGTCACAAAATAAGGATTTGTACAAAGTACTACACCTTTCCTCATGCCTTTATGCAAGGTTAAAAAAAGAAGGTCACAAAATAAGGATTTGTACAAAGTACTATAGGGCAAACTTACCCTTGGGTGGTACCATTAGGAATGTCACACCCCAAATTTCTAAGGCCCATCCAACTTTAGAACAACATAGGACTCACATAAGAAAAACTTTTTATTTCAAATTATTTATCAAAAGGTTACATAAATCATGTAGAATTCGAAACTCTAATTAAATTTACAAAAAAAAATGTTTTGATGTGAAAAATGAATGCATAAAGAAAAAGTTTTAGGAATGTCACACAAGGGATTGTTTTGATCAGGAACATAAAAGGAATCTATTTTTTGGGAATTTTTCTTGGATGTTAATTTTTAAGAATACTTCAAATGCCAACCTATTTTATGTCTTTTATAGATAATTGATTAAGTCAATTTTCCTTTAGTTATGAATTTTTAAAATCAAGTTTGTGAAGTCCTAAAAAACCATTGATGTCAAGAACACAAATGATAACTATATTCATCTTTTGTTCAACTTAAGTGGTTACAACCACATGCCAACCATGTTTTGACTAATTATATATAAAAAAAAAGAAATAACACATAACTATTTTCCACCTTGGGGTTGTGTTGTATTTGGCTATAACAAGTTGCATTATGTGTGTGAATAGTGGTTATTCAATTTTGACAAAGTTTGAATTTAGATTCTAAAAACAAAATTTGGAACCTTTTAATGAATGTTGGAGAATTGGAATGACAAAACTTGGTGAAAAAACTTTTGACTAGTAGCTCAAACTACTTGAATTACAAATTAAAACTTAGATTGCATATAACTTTAAATTACAAACATTTTTTTAAGTCGATAAAGCTGGACAAAAATTGGAATAAAAAAAACCAATTTAACAATCATGTGAATAAACTAAACCTTTATTTTAACTTAGACATTACACCCAATGGCAACACATGACCTATTCTAAAAACCACACATTTGTTTTAAAGATACAATGAAAATCACATGGGAAGGAAACATAAATTTATTGAAAGTTCAAATTAGTTGACATTATGGAAACTACAAATTGTTTGCCAAAAGATACCGGCTACACATGAATTGTCAAATGTGAGTTGTCAAATCACTTATTTTCAATCTTGAAGGTGAGTTTTTAAATCACCTATTTTCAACCTTAACATTCATGAAGACAAGATTGCAAAATCATCTTTGTGAGCATTTGGATTTGGTGATTCCTATTCATGGATGATATAATCCATCAATTATTGGTTGGAAATTTTTCTTGCCAAAAGACTTGGGTAATTTATCATTGACAATTACTTTCCAAGTTTTTTTATTACAAGATATTTGTATAAATATTTCAAAGTATAGATGGTGCTAGGTCCATTTTAAGCAACATTTTACAACTAAAAATCCTTAAATTGCTTAAAAATAGTTGCAAGTGCAAATTAGTCACAAATTTGATGACATTATCAATGTTTGGATGGAGGTGAAAAATAGGTATACAATTACATTCACCATATGAAATACCACATATGTATGGGCATTTGCAACTAGGGTGCAATTATTTTGGTGGCATCCAAAATCACACCACTTGTTGGAATTTAATATTGGCATGTGGTAACATTTGGTTAATTAACCTATTATAATTTTGGAATAATTTATGACGTTCAATTCATGTGCTTGGTTGGTTTTAGATTGTGCCATGTGGCACAATAAAAACTTGCCACATGGCATATTACCGTAAGTCAAACTAAACAAGTAGGTTGGCAAGCCTAGGTAGGTTTTTATGTACTTTCAACTTTGTAGTTTCAACCTACTACCTAGGCTAGATGCCTAGGTAGGTAGGTAGGTAGGTAGGTTAGGAAGGTATGTAAGTGGGTAAAGAACATAAATATATTCATTTTATTTTGGATTTTTCCTTTGGGTTAAGCCTTTTTGATTGGCTCATCACAAATGCCTCATTGTTTCAATATGAAATTGTTATATGAAACACCTTGTTTATATAGTGTTCAAAATGAAAATTTATGCCAAAGAATATGGGATAAAATTTGAGGTTGCAAGTAAGTAAAGCAAGTAAATAATTAAATAAGTAAGTGAAGCAATTAACTAGCTTAATAAGTAAGTAAAGTAAATTAGTGATTAAATAACTAACTAGTTAAATACCTAACTAATTAATTAACTACCCACTTACCCACCCACTTATCAACATACCTATTACTTATTGCTCCACTATTTATAATAGTTCATAGTAATAATAATAACTATTATTTAATAGTTATAATCAACTAATGAAGTAATTCATGAACGTGATAATAATTCATCAATAATTAAAAAATTATATAGGTATATAATGATTGATTACTAACTATTTTTTGATCCAAATAATAATTAATAAATGATTTTAAGATCAACCAATTAAATCATTAATAATTATTGAACTTTTAATTTTTAAATTAATATTAAGCTGACCAAATAATATGTTTTAATGTATTAATTAATAGTTCAAAAATAATTAAAATTTATTTAATTATTTAGTTAAATAATTTATAAATAGAAAAATTAATTATTGGTTGTTATTTATGATTAGTTAATTAATACATAAAATAAATTTATTATTATTTAATAATGATTGATTATCAACTGTAGATTAACCATTAATTATCAACTAATTAATGAATTAAGCAATCACTATTAATTAATCACTACCATTCTTTAATTATTGAACTTATAACTATTAGTAGTTTTTACCTATTAAGATAGACCGTATTAAGTCATGTAACCCTAGGGCTACAACTCTACATACCCTTAATATACACTTATTGAAAGCATAATATCAAAGCTAACCTTAATAATGTAAACCTTGGATACACATGTAATATGGACATTATATATCCCATATATAAATATCTCTAAATACATGCGCACTACATTTTGCGCCTGTAAATATCAATTAGTTTATCATTAACCAGTGGTGGGGAGCTAGCTTGGCCATTCTATGGAGACTCAAGAGGAGTTGGGGAGGGAGAAGGAAGCTTGACTTTGATGCGCGCAAAGGATCTGGGGTGGGGAGCAATCTTCCAAGCACGTATTGTAGCAACAGTAATAAACGAGGCACTAGTTAGAGGCAGATTGTGAAGTAGTTTTGGAATGATTCAACAAATGTCTAGGGAAAGGCCTCTTTGAGGTGACCGGTGACCACCTACTGACGTGAGCAGGACTTTTCCCTCCACTGGCATAGCGACCAAAGAGTGGTGGGCCAACATCCTTGTGTGGCCAAGGGAACTATGGTCAAGAGAACTAGGGCAGCTAACCGATCCTATTATTGCACTCTCTATTAAGAACACATTTTAAAGCATTCTCCAGAACCAAAACTTTTTCTTTCTGAGATTTGGTATATAAGGCATCCACTATGTTGGCCCACCAAACCCAATTTTCAAAATGTGCAAATATGATATGTATGTGGAAATCTGTGAACAATAGAATTTGATTTCACCTTTTTTCCATTTAACCCATGATTGCACAATTTAATGCACTCCTGATTATGGCACTTCATCATGGACAACAAGACCCAACCATTGCACTCTTTACACTCAAGGTTTCAAGATTACTAGTTCATGTGCAAAGAACCCACATGCTCTTGTGCAAGGATAGGAAACACCAATGTGTAACGGTAGGGTTTTTGTGTGCAAAGATAGGGTCCAACACTCAGTGGCAATAGGGGAATTGGCGTGTGATAGTTGGAGAAATGCAATGATACATGCCTATATCCTAGTTTTCTCTCACCCATACAAATTGAAACATTGAAAAATTTGGATTTTCTCACATGGAAATTAAATTCACCATTAAAAAATCTGTGAGTGGTATGGGTTTCTATTTCACGCAGGTCCATTTCGCCTTAGGAAGTTCATCAATTAATAAAGCTAATAGTGAGAAGTGCATTGTGTACTCTGTAGAAACTAGTTATATAGTGACCCAATTATTAATTTATTGGCTGGATATTATATAAGTTAGGCACTTTCACTCGGAATTGTTCAAAAAATTAAGCATTTTTATAATCAAAACCAAATAATTAGACGCTTGCCAAAACTTATGGCCAAAGCTGCCCTTGAGGTAGGGTATTTCATTCATTAATGAATGGGATTCTAAACCGTGAATTGTGCACATTGTCTGTGGCACAAATTGTCTGAGGGCGGTTTGGCTGTTTTATTGAGAGTTTTTTTTTTTTTCCAATTTTGTACAGTAGCAATAATGGCAAACGTCCCCAGACAGATCTCGACTTAAATGGCGACAGTTTTGTACAGGACCATTAAGAGTGCAACCAGTACATGCACCTGTGGTGACACGGTCCCCAAAAAACTTTAAATGGGTGAAATTCGGTGACCATTTTTGAACAAAAAGGGCATTTTCGTGAAAATTTTGCGTTAGTCATGAGGGGGATTTTTTAACCAAAAAAAAGAAATTCAGGAACCTTGTTGGCTTTTTCCCTAAGTTGGATGGGCAATCATCGGTGGGGTTCCACTTTTTGTACTGCCAGTTCCAATTGCGATATAAATCGACGGCTCCTGTGATGAGAATTAATTGTGAGGAACGTAGGTTACGCAAACTGGTGGAACTGGTAGAACCCATTCCCACCTGACGGAACAACGTTCGCTCTCCTGATCTTAACACATGCGCTACCTTAGTAGGGCAAAGAACTTTTCAAATTTAGTTCAAATCGCCTCCCCTGGCAAAAATTTCCTGTTTTCAATGTCAAGGCTGGCAAGGAAAGATGCTAAACACCCCCTAACCAGCTCTGTTCGGCACTAGTTTCCGGCCTGACAGTGCAGCCCTGACGAGAACTGCCTTGTTTTATAGCATGGTTTCTTGTAGAGCTGTGCAAGGTTGTTCTGCCACATGGTTTCAACCTACTTATTATCAATCTATTTATATATATAATTAATAATCTAAAAAAATGATTCAAATTTAGTTTAAAATTCAACTACTCAAATGGTGCACTATCAATTAATCAAAATGACGAGTGAAATAACCTCACTTTACCAATCAAAAAGACAACCCCAATCACAATGGTGAATTCAAATCAACTTGTTCATGTTAACATGCTAGTCTTTTTTTTTGCATGTCATTTTGGATTTTTTTATTACAAAATCCATTAGAAAAACATGTTTTATAATAGTGAAAGGTCATATTAAAGGTGAGAAGTTTGGAAAAAAAATTTATGAAAAAAATATTAATGTTTGGAAAATAGTTTTAGAAGATGACAATTTTGAATTGCCATTAAAAATGTTTTACACAAATATGACATGATTATGGTTTATTATTATTTTTCCTTTTTGGGGTGTGTGAATAGTCAAAATCTTCTCAATGCAATGAAAAAAAAACATTTAACTACAAAAAATTTCCTTCACACCAATAGGCCCCCAAAACAAAAAAAAATTGACAAGAACAAATCTGGTAAAACTAAATTTCATATTACATCAAAATGATATTCAATTACATGCATTAATAAAATACACAATCTTAATAACTTTTTTTTGGGAAATTTTTAATTCTCTTTGAAAATAAGAAATATGATAAAAAAATTACACTATACATAATAGTGGGTTTATATAGATTAAATTGTAGTTTAATGTAATTTAAAATAAATTATTATCCTATTTAAAATAAATATTAAGATATTATATGTATTACAATGAATCAATATTATAATATTATAATATTATAAAAGATACACAATGTATTACTAAATATGTTTAAACAACAATACATGTAGACCAATATTTAAGCCCATATTATACATCATAAAATAAAAAACTTTACACAAGAACTTGTTATATATATATATATATATATATATATAAATAATATAAGTGATGTAGTATATAATTATTTTAGTTGAGAAATTATTTATTATATCTTTAAAAACTATAAAATAAAATTTCAATCAACATAGGATTAATATATGGGAGAAATATCATTTTATATTATTATGTGAACCATTCAAAAAGCTAGAATATCATGTGTTTCAAACTTTAAAAAAAAAACTGCCATAAAAATCTTATCAAATGATAAAATTTAAGTTTTTGTTTCTTGAAATAAGTTTACAACTTTAAGATGAAAAATGAAATGAGAAATGTACATCACTAAAAAAAATGTTAAGAATTAACTTTTAATTTTTTTGATTTCTACAAAATCTAAATTCTAACATTAAGTAATAAATTTCACCCTAAACACCTCTCCCATCAATGTGACTAATAATTTGCATTACCTTCATTATATATATATATAATCATATTGTAACAAATAATTTTGAAAGCATGAGTTTCATGATCATTTGGTAGGGGGGGGGATCAAGTAATTTAAAATATCATTATCTTTCATGGTCAATGGAATTATGACAATAAAATACGAGTAATGCATTTAAACTTTGAAACTTTGTTCAAGTAACCTTACACCGTCAACATGACCAATTTTGCAATACCCGCATTGACACATATTAACCATTTTGCATGGTAACCCCATTATTTTGCCAACACAAGGATAATGCACTACTTTCCATATTGTAATAATGCAATACCCCAAAGGTAGTCATGCCACAAACTTTTTCAATCTCAAAAATTAGGGTATTGCAAATGTAGTCAATCTTTATGGACACACACAATACCTTTCTTATAACCTACACCAAAATGCTGGATCTCATGGTGTTTACAAAATACCCTAGCTAAAGTATTACAAGGCAATTGAAACTTTCTAGACATGAGCAACACCCATCCCACCACCTATGCCAAAATGATGGTTTTCATGTTGTTATGAAAAAATGTGGGTATTGATTTCCCCCTAGGTTTTAGTAGGGTTATGCAATACCCCTTGTAATGTCAAAAGGTGTGACTGAGTTCAAAGCATTTTTGGGATACCCGAAGAGGGTATTGCAAGTTCATTTCATCTTTATGGTCATGAGCAATACCCCTTTGATAATGTAGCCCAAAATGATTTAGCCCATGGTGTTTTATAGAGTATTTGAGTGAGGTTATTGCTTTCCCTCTAGGTTTTGATAGGGTTATGCAATACCTTTCGAAGTGTAAACATGGATGTTAGTAAAAAAAAAACACTAAACCCTAAATAATTCCAATGGTGGATGCCATGAACCATGATAATTTTAAACAACCAACTACACATGACTATAAATGGGTAAACCCTAAACCCTAAATAATTACAATGGTAAATGCCAAACACCTTAATAATTATACGATCATTTATAGATGCCCAAAAATTATAATTACTAATTAAGCCTTACTTTAGAGCCCTAATTAAATGAAACAAACAAATGAATGGAAACCATGGTGTGTTTCTTACATATTTGTTTGGTCTATCAAAATGAACCTTTCTCCATTCTCCTTAACAAAAAAAGAAAAAAATGAATGTGTCTTGTGCCATATATCTACAAATGCCAAATTTCCCCCAAAATCCATATTAGGTTTGATTTTAATTAGGCTTTAAAAGTGCAAAAAAAAAAAATGTTTGTTTTTTCCATAATCCAAAATTTTAAAACCTTAGTGCTAAATAACATCAATAATTATATAAACATAATATTGCTAAATTTAATCCACATTGCTTAAATACACCATTAAAACAAGCAAATCAAATTGTTCAATCTAAACCTAATTGCTTGATGAACCTAAATACAACATCCATTAAATGCGCCTCAATTAAACTGGAGCTCCATATTCCTTGGACATGTGTGCTAGGTTTGCAATACTCCCATCGCATTGCAAATCATTCTTTGAACATAACTTGCAATACCTTCATTGGGGGGTTTCACATATTTTGAATTTTCAAAAAAGTTTGCAATACCCTCATAACACATTAAAACATCATTTTTGAAGCCAACATCTATTGCAATACCTTAATATAAGCGGTAAAAAATATTTTAATTGTGCCGTTAGTTATTTGACTAAGTGAATAAGACCAAGTTTCATGCAATACTTTCATCTTATTTTTTCCTCATCATTTTCAACCATTGGGGGTCTATTAGACTCATGATTTTTTTTTGTGGTGAATTTTTGCCAGCTGGCGACCAAAAAAAGGGGGCTAGCAAATCCAACAAAAGGATTTTTGAGAATTTAAAAAAAAATTTCACCATATCAATTAGGAAAAAAGTTAGAAGTTGATAAATTCAAACAATGTGTTCCATTAGGTTGCCAAAACTAGGCAAGATTCCAAAAGAGATCTATTAGTCCACAAGTATAGTTGCCATTTTATTGTTAATTAATGTTGAGGATCCTTGCCAATACACCTACTTGAGGAATTTGAAAAAAAACCCTGATTGGAGTGGCAATTAGGTAGGTAGGTGTCTCTATGTAGGTGGGGTTTGGTTACCTACCTAAAGAGTTGGTAAGAAAGTAGAAGGGTAGGTAGGTAGATAAGTAGATGGGTGAAGAGGAAAGTAACCATTTTAAATTTATAGGTGAGTAGGTAGATGGGGAAGAGTCTACTTTCAATTTAAATATATAGGTGAGTAGGTGAGTAGGGGACATGGGGGGTAGGTGGGGCAGGGAGAAAATAAAGTTTCGATAAAAACTGAGCTCAGGGCTGAGAAAGGGCAAAGGAAAAAAATCGACTTGGGATGGTACAGGTATAGGGGGTGAACTAGCACCCACCTGTGCACCAACGTGGATGGATGGTGCACATCTTTGGGCCTCCTTTCACCCCCTATCCCCTCTTTCAATGGTATCTGCAAAGTAAGGTCATTTTTATTAAATCTCAGTATGAAATGCTGCAACTCACTACGAAACGCTGAAACTCAATATTTAATGCACAAGGTTCGAGACTAATTATAGTAGGTACTAGTGGGTACCCGTGACCTTCGGACACAGTGAAGTCCCCTGTTTCTTTAAACTTGGTTCATGTTTTAGTTTTTATTTTTTTGAAATTTTTTTTTATTCATCTGCCTTGGTAGCCGTCATCGGACACGGTGAAATCCCCTGTTTCCTTTAAACTTGGTTCATGTTTTAGTTTTTCTTTTTTTGAAATTTTTATCTTTTTTTTTTATTCATATGCCCCAGTGGCCGTCATCGGACACGGTGAAATCCCATGTTTCCTTTAAACTTGGTTCATGTTTTAGTTTTTTTTTTATAGAAATTTTTATCTTTTTTATTTTTTATTCATCTGCCTCGGTGGCCGTCATCGGACACGGTGAAGTCCCCTGTTTCTTTAAACTTGGTTCATGTTTTAGTTTTTTTTAGAAACTTTTATCTTTTTCATTTTTTATTCATCTACCCCGGTGGCCGTCATCGGACACGATGAAGTCCCTTGTTTCTTTAAACTTGGTTCATGTTTTAGTTTTTTTTAGAAACTTTTTTTTTTCTTTTTTTTTAATGTGTTTTCTGTTTTTATTATTATTTTGTATAATA
>Ga0116231_10009713_pt1 | contig 15990 bp, 14 predicted proteins | sample S1TSphgellanicum_2_FD_89695 | JGI IMG/M metagenome (GOLD analysis project Ga0116231, IMG submission 89695) | Host-associated microbial communities from peat moss isolated from Minnesota, USA - S1T2_Fd - Sphagnum magellanicum MG | ecosystem: Host-associated > Plants > Peat moss > Unclassified...
AAAAAAAGGTCCGAGAAGTCAAAAGAAATAAAAGCTGCTCCTACGAAAAAGAAAAAAAAAAGGGCGAGGGGGGGGGGGGGGGGAAGGGAAAAAAGAAGCAAGTGATTAGAGCAAGTAGTAGAGAATCTGACACTGGTTTTGATGCTTTACCTGTTGTACATGTGAGCCAACGTGCTGCCGTATGTTGGATTCCTTAGTCGCGTTTGATTACAAAACAAACCACCGCATATTTATCACGAGAATATCAAGAACTACACGGACTGGTCTTCATACTCAAATTCGTGCCCCCCAGCTGCCGCGAAAGGTCGTCGGCCTGTGTTGATCGACAGTCAATCAGTAAGTAGCTTGGATTGAAAGCAGCTGCAACTCCTGCAAGAAAGCAGCATTTGAACTCCACCCAATGATCACATCCACTAGTCAAGGAGATATTATTCCCTTGTAGACTCACTCCAGCTGGTTGGTGTTGAATCCTGTAGGAGTCAAGTTAGTGGGAGCTGAAGAGGAAAAAACAAACAAACGGAGCAAGTCCCATACTAGCTTAGTGGGTGTAAACAAAAATAGTGTGCGAATCTCTGCCAAAAAAGGACGAATGTTTGCAAATGTATTTTATTTGATCAAATTTGGTGTAATGTATTATTTGATTTGCGCGAATCTGGGAGCAAGTAGCGTAGCCAATTAGATTCGATGCATGTTCTTCTGTCAGAGGCCCTTCACTTCGAATACATCATGAAGCACTGGCGCGCAGGGTTTTTTTTTCCCTCAATTTTGTGATGTAGCTCAAGTGGCAATCATCCATAAGAGGCTTTAGCCAGATTTGGCTTCATACTTCAAAATCTGTTGGTTTGAAATTTTCATTTTTCGAAATCTGGTAAATTTGGGTCACTTTTTCCATGACAAATCCTTTGTATAAGTTGAAATCCTATTTCTTAGGTCGAAATTTGATGAAAATTTGCTAGTAAAAGAAACATGAAGTTTGGATGGAGGAGGGCCAGTGACATGCCCTTTTTCGCTTGTCACCTTGCATTTCATGCGCCATGTCAAGTTCCTCTCACATCGCTTCATTTAATTCTTAATTATTTGCACATCTCATGACACACTTGGTCATGAGAGAACACCAAGTTGTCCAAGGGCCGACCCTCCTTTGGTGGCCTTGAAGCTTAAAGGGGACAACTCCTAATCATCTAAGGTTTTAATGGGCCAATCCCTTTGGGTCAACCCAAGACAACACTTAATCATCTGTTGAGGGTTTTAAGAGGATAGTGTGTCGCACTATAATCCCAAAGATAACTCTCAATTGTCCTTTTGATCGACAAGAGCCCAAGCTCCCACCTTAGCTCATTCAGACCTGTAAGCTTAGATGTCACCCAACTCCTGAAGAAGTTGAACCTCACAAAATCATTTTTGGCCTAACACCCATATTGCTTTTATGCCTCATTAAGGTGGTCCCAATATGAAACCCGCTCGTGTTTAAAACCCTTCTTAAGCAGAAAAGCATGTTAGCTAAGGTGAACCATCACATGAAGCCTCTTAGTGGTTATATAGTCTATTATTAATCCTAAAAAATGTTATATTTAAAATGAAAGACCCAAATTTAGCTTTACTCAATGATATTTGTAATTTTCAAAAATATTTTAAATGGATTTTGGGATTTTTATCATGTACCAACTTGAATGTTAGTTCACCTAAAGGTTGGATGGAGTACAACCTTCAAATACTGTAGGTTGGAAATGGTTTTAGGTGTTTGGATCAATGTTGGCAAGTTCAGGTTATTTGCAAGTTCTAGGTCAAGTTTTTAGATATTTGGACCAAAGGTTCAAAAATTTGAAGAAATCAAATTTGAATCTAGACCTTGGAACTGTCTTTTTTGAAAATTGAAACTTGAATTGGGGCTATTGTGCTTGTAAAATAAGTTAAGGTTCTTTGAAGGTAGAAGCACCAAAGCTTCTTAAAAAAACATCCCTTTTTCTTTTTCAAAGAAACAAGCTACCTCCCTTCCAAATGAGTTTGATGTCTTATTTCATTGATTGTCAATATTTATTTTTTTAATTGCATACCTCCTCAATTTTTTCTTGGATTAATATAACACTTCTCTTGACTGGTTCATATTTATGTAGGTTATTATTTTTGTTTGGTACAATGTAAATGGAATTGAATCAATTTTTAATTTGAACTAAGTTCCAAATTCTTGGGAAATTTTTTTAACTGATGATTTTGTAAATCTAAAATACCATCCTCAAACTGACATTGAAGGTTCTATTAAAAAATTAAAGAATCAGAATCAAAGGTTTTTTTTTCCAAAATCGAGAATCAAACAACATTGGTTTGTACCAGTGTTGGTAGATTTTTTGAATTTCAAAAGGTTAAAATCAAGTTATTAAGTTAAGTTTTAGGGTTTCTAGATCAAAAGTTCCAAGTTTCCTTGGAACTACCCTTGGAACCTAACCAGAGAATTTACCTATTTTCTAAATTGAATTAGAACATGAACCAAAAGTGTTACCCATTTAAATTAAAGGGTTCAAGTTTTTTAAGTACACAAACACACTTTCATTGGAAAAAGTATGAACTTGAGCCTACATTTTAAACAAGTTATTTTATTTGATTGGTTGTACATAATTAATAATATGTCTTTATTTCAATGTGTGTGCATTATTTGAACAAACTAATTACACACTAAAGGCCACTTTAGACAAGGGTCCAAAGACCAAAATCCCAAGGGACCAATTTGAAGCAAATTGAACCTTGAATTGGACCCTTCTTCACATTGAAAAACCATTTTTTCCTATGGTACAATGAGTGTGTTTAAAAGCTTGGGATTCAATTGAGGATCCAATATCAAAAATGTGTGATTTATATGTGAGAGGATTAGGTTAACCTTTGGTCTTTTCTTTCTATTTTTTCCTTTTTAATGGTTTTTTTTTTTTTTAATTCTTACTACACAATGGATTTTTTTTCTAGCTTTTTAACCTTCTTCATTTAAGTATTTCATCACAAACACCTTTTTCCTTAATGGTTTCTTTAAAGATCTTTTGTAAATCCAAATCCGCTTTCACTTTCTACCCCACCTTCTAATTCAACTCCATTTTGTGCATTTGGAAAGGTTAAAAATACACTCCTTCTAATAACCACTTTGTGAGGATCCACAAAACTAGTCATGCCAATTTTTTAATTGGTCAAAAATGGGGGAGCTTGTGTGCTCTTAACAATGTCTTCAATCCATAGCATGTTTTTCATTTTTTTTAAATTTGAGGAACGAGGGTAAAAGAAAACAATGAAAAAGAGCAAAAAACAAAGAAATGAACGACATTGGACCCTAACTTAAATTTTGGTTCTCCAAACCACAAGCTTTCTTTAAACCTATTTTTTTTGGGTTTGGACCAATTGGTTTTCCCTCCAAAACAATGCCATGTAAGTTAAATCACAATTTGATTTGTCTTGGTCTTGGACTTTTGCCTAAAACCATTGGTACCAATTTAAAGCTTTTGACCAATAGAAATGTTTGATCTCATTGGACCCTACTCCTTAGATGCTTGTCTAAAGTGGCCTTTATTTTTTGGGTTTAATTGCGTGTAATGGAAATGGAACCAAAACTTGTTTTTAATTGAACTAGTTTTAAATTCTTTGTGAAAATGACCAAAAATAAAGGTTTTAGAAATCCAAAAAATTGGTCTTAGGCTAGATCGGATGTTCCATTATGCATAGAACTATTTCTTGTACTCAAATTGCAAGTGCAATATATCATGATTGATCACCCTTAAAGAACCCATGGGTGGCATATGGAATTTTACATGTAATTTTGAACTTAAAAAAAAACTTAATGTATTTTGATGTGTAATCCAAATGGTCTATGTGTATAATATGTATGTCTATGGAATACGACAACAACCTATACGAAACATATGGCAACCATCATGGTTGTAATTGCCGTAGTCACCTATGCAACTATGTGTATCAAAAACAAAAAAAAGTTAAAACTAGGACTACATGTTCCTTTTGAATTCAAGAACTAAACAATATTGGTTTGGACCAATGTTGAACTTGGTTTTTTGATTATGAAATCGCCAATTTTCTAACTTATTATATAGGTATGTAATAAATAGAGGTTAGTTTATGAAAGAAATGTCTTTGGCCCCATCTTGGCAAACCTTAATTTATAGTACTTAGCCTTTGCTTTGACCTAGACTTTAATTTATTTTTTAATCTTTATACTGAGGTGCACCTCCACCCCATCACCAAAAATTGGCTTACGCTTTTTGATTGAAAATTGATCTAGTACATTTTTGAGAACCATCAATTTTTTGTCCAAGGTCCAGGTCTTTTTTATCTTTTTGAATTTGAACACAATAGAGAAAATGAAAGTCAACAATCAATAGCAACTACATCATCACACCTTTTTTCCTTGAACTTCTTATGAATGCAACCTTGGAACACTTCACATGAAGATTTTCTATGTCAACAATTTCCTCTTGCTCTTTATTCAAGTATTGGAGAGTGTAATTAAATTCGACCTAAACAAAGGTGAGAAAGTTTGAATGAAAAAAAGTTATTTTGTTCTTTTTCATCAAATCACTTTTAAAGCTTTGGTTCATTTTTTGTGACTTCAAATTTGTTCTATCACCAATCTCAAGGTGTTTATGCAACTATCATAGGTTATTTTCATATTTACTTGTTAATGAATAGCTTCCATTGTCAATGGTTTTTAACTAGTTGCCAACCAAATTTTCATTTCAACATTCTCCAATTGGGCTCGCCTTCTCACCTTTTTCTTCCTCAATGCCTTGTTATTTATTGCTACTTTTTATGTATTTCCATTTTTTGTATGTGGTCATTGATTCATTACAATCACTTTTGTGATGATTTAGTGTTGCTAATTTTATGGAGTCTTCAATTCTAGATGTTAGTGTAAATGTGCAAGCCAAACCACATGTTAATGACTTGTGTGATGTCCGTATGTGATTGGCAAGATTATAGTAATAATATCATTATGAATGGATCTTTCTGACGTTCTTTCATTCCATCTTGGTTGCAATGTACTCTTTTTTTACAAGCATTTGTAATCCTTAAGACAATTGAACTAATATCAAATTTATGTCTTTTCAATGTGAATTTAAACATTGGTAGATTGTATTATTCCTTATACCTTGGACATTTGAAGTAATCTAACATGTTTGGGTTTTCAATGTGAGTTGTTCCTAGGAAGTTTGTTGAAAGAAAAGTATAATTGTGGTTGTAATGAAATTTTGGGTTCTTGCAAGTCCTTAATGTGCAAGGTAAATTTTAAATAGCCACTTATGAATTTGTTTATAACTAGCAAAACATAGTTAATTAAAGGTTCTTTGCCAAAAACCACCTCATTGATCCAACTAATTTTTTTCCCAAAAAACTAGCATAGCAACGACCTTCCAAACCTACTCATACCCAATTGGTTTTTATAATGTGTAACAAATGAAATACTTGAACTTGGTTGATTCATTCAAAAAAAATTAATTCAAATATCACAAATCAACAAATATTTCTAAAAAACAAAAAATCGCCCAACTTTAATAACATCCAGTGTTGGCCAATTCTTCCATTTTGGAAGAAGCATAGATTTCAATTTTGACATTAAAATTTTGTTTTGTTAAATTATCCAAATGCAAAAATAGGGTTCGCCTACATGTTCAAATTTAGTTCATCATAGTTCAATTCATTTATAGTTCATTTATAGTTTGGAAGGTTTTCAAAAAAGGTTATTTAAATGGTGAACATAAAATTTATTCAAGTTAATTTCCCAAAGGGATATAATTATAAAAAACATCCCCATTACTTTTAGTATGTTCAACACCAATTTGAAATACAATGTTGCATCATAGCCTTGTTCACTTCATTTCACATTCATGGTTTCATACATTATTAAAGTAAAATTCCACTTGCACTTTTGTTTTGCATACTTTGTGTTTTTGTCTTTGGTTTTCACTACCTTGGAAAACTTGCCCCTTAACATTTTAATAAGTTTACATAATAATGTTTTAAATATATTATGGGGACATGTTGAACAATTTGTATTGAATCTCATACATATACAATAGTCAAAAACATTCACAAAAACATTGTAACTAATGTTTTCATTGTTTTTAAACTTTTAAAAGATTTGAAATGCTTTCAAAATGAGATAATCATTTACAATATTTATCCACACCTTTACATATTAGTATAATATTTCATGAAAAAAAATTGAATATCTGTCACCACTACAAAAATCATGGATTTCTAATTCATCACCTTATGTAACCAATGATAATTTGCCATATCCTCTTTACAAGCAATTTCACACTTTTTCAAGTAGTCACCCAAGCAAATCAAGTTTTACAATAAATTGTAAAACCAATCACCTACTTATAAAGTTCAGCCTATTTATGAACCTTTAAATTTTTTTAAAAAATTTACCTACATGAATAACTTGAACATATTTTCAAAAATTCATTCTCCAAGTTTCAATTCTAATTCTAACACAATGTTTAATTTGATGGTCCAATCTTTTTCTAGTTCCACCAAAAGGGTGTTAGGTTGAATATGAGTCACAATAACCTAAACCTAAACCCTTGCGTTTAACACTTCAAACTAGGGAACTTGCCAACATGTGGGTCAAGTAAGGGGTGTTCCCAATGTGGGTCCCTCCCTTGATTGTGGCCTCAAGGGGCCCTTACCAGTGTTGGGCAACTATTAGAAATAAGGCCCCCATTACCAGAATCTTAGGACCAGAATGGGAGGTTTTTTGAAAATTCAAATAAGCACACGACTCTCTCGCCCTTACTTTGGGAAGGGCCACTACTCCAAGGTTATCCTAAAATTAAGTCTCCTGAATCTGCACTTTGGGCCTGCACTTTGCACCCAAACACTTCATAGTGCTCAAGTCTTCAGTAGTTTTGCCCCCTTTTGGGTTGAGTGAACTAGCACCCACCAATGTGGATGTGTGGGCATTGATGGGTGCACCTTTTTCGTCCTTCCCTATCCCTCAGCTAACTAAGGTGGCCAACTTAGGTCAACCTTTTTCTTCCCTTTCTTCAACCCAAGTTGGTTTCTTTTTTGGGGAATTTTTTTTCCTCAACCCCCATGCTCACCTAGGTCTCATATACCTACCTACATTTAGACTACCTACCTATCTCACCTACCTATCTACATTTAGACTACCTAACTATGCACCTTGGCCTCCTCCTCCCTACCTACCTACCTACTTGCCCACCCAGCTACCTACCTACCCACTTATTTGCCTACCTACCCATCAACCTACCTTCTTACGTACCTACACACTAAATCTCCACCAAGGTGATGATGATGCAAGACAATGAAGGTATCGCAATATAGCATGTAAGTTGTTTTGCCACCTTTCCAACCTTCCTACTAGACCCTGCAACTCCATGATAGTCAAAAACAATGTTGCAATGACCTAAATAAAAATATTGCAATTAAATTAAATTAATCATTTGTAGCCCTATAAAACTCAACAATTAAATTTTTGGCAACACCCATATGAAGGTTTTACAAATGAATTTCATATATTTATTCAAGTCACATCAATCCACTGATATAATTGTTTTTGCAATATGTTCATTGAACTTCCTCACAATTATTAGAGTTCAAACTTCTACAATACCCTTTGCACAACTTGCAAATATATATATAAATTAACTAATCATCACATTGCCTTCATAAGGGTAATGCACACCCATTGGATGATTTTATTGAAATGCAATATCCTTAAGGCAAAGGGAAAATATCATATTGAACCTAATTTCTTTTTTCAATACCTTCATCAATTAATGCATGAACAATAATGCAATACCCTATGGACACATTGACAATATAATATTCAACCCAATTCACACATGCATTACCCTCATCAAGGTAATGCAAATGCATTGGATTGTGCAATACTTTCATGCCCATGATAATATATTTCACTTCATTTGATTCAAAAATGCAATACCTTAATAAAATATTGAATTTAACTTATCCACCCCGATTCACACATGCATACCCCCATCAAGGTAATGCAAATTTACTAGATTATTTTGGTCTTCTGCAATACACCCATACCTAGGTTATATTTCATTTCATTTAATTGAACAAGTAATGTGATGCCTAAGAACATATTGAAAATAATTTATTGTTTTGTAATACCTTCAAGCTTAGTTGTACAATTATTTTATCTTATCTACTTCATTCTATTTCATTTCACCTAATAAAACAATGCAATACTCCAAGGACAAAATACAAATATCATATTCAACCATATCCACATGTGCATTACCTTCATTAAGGTAATGCAAATCCTCCAAATCATTTTGTTGTTTTGCAATATCCTTAGGCTTAGTTTAAGTTATTTCATCTTATGTAATTAATAATGCAATACCTTAAGGACATATTGGAAATAACTTATGTTGACCTTGTATACAATACTTTAATATGGGTGTTAACCAATATTTTAATTGTGACTTCACATAAAATTAAGGTAAAGAAATTTAGTCCAATTGCAATACTCTCATTTGGTCTACCCTATTCTTATTAGGGTTATGTAATACCATCATGGGTGTACTAGGGTTAGGTTTAGGGGCTAGGGTATCGCATGGACCAAAAAACAATTAGAGCCTATGCAATACCCTCATCATGCATATTTAAACTATTTCAAAGTTCTAATTATGAAATAGGGGATTGTTTTTACGATGAGGGTATTGCACAAAAGCATGCCTTTAGGTTTTAATGGAACTTGCACAAACGTTTAGACTACAATTGCAATACTTTCATATACTAGCAATACATCCAATCAATTTTTTGCTCAATGCAAAATGCACATACATCACATGTGGGTATTAGTAACCTTTTTTTGTACAAATAAAATTCAATTTTTTTACAAGTTATAGATATCTTTGCATGCATTCATTTTTTATGCCAATGGGCTATATCCATGGAGGCTAAATTAATTCACAAAAATGTGGCATGAAAAATTTATGGATGCCATACACATGGTACAAAACGGAATGTCAAGTTAAAACCCACAAAATGATCTATGACCATGCTCTAATTGCTCTCACCTTCATTTTCACTTGAACTCTCATTACAACTTTCACTAATAAATCTTGATGATAATCCATTTACACTTTGATAGTGTGCCATTGCATTTAATACAAATTGAACATATTATTAGGTGTGTAATTATTGGTTTGCCTAAAATTGTTTTCACTGCATTGCTTATGAAGGCCTCCTTGGTGGTACTTCAAATCCTAAAATGGACATACACACAAACCAACGAATATAATTTGGAAAACATATGTTTGAAGGACAATGCAAATTTGAAGTGAAAATTGAATGTAATGGAACTCACTAGCCATTAATCATCTCCGATTCATGGTAATTCACAAGTAAAGTGATTTCCTTTTTGTGTTCCTTTTTGGATGAAGATCCCATCCAATTCCAACTATCCCAAGCATTTTTAAGGCCTCTCACATAAAAGATCTTGCTAGCTTGAATTAAACTAGCAAGATCTTCACCCTTCTCTAACTTGGTCATTACATGGGGGGATGGACCCACATGCCATCTCAAAATGCCCAATAAAGTGAGCAATTTGGAAAAGGCGACTTTTACCAATGTAGGTTTTGGTGCTGATTTTATTCATAGTGAATCATTCTACAAATGATCCCACTTACATGCAGCACAAATGCTTACTTGAGCAATTTTTTTTTGCTTATTGCATTGAAGCCTATAAAAAGGATTATTTAAAACTCATGCATTCATTGATGCATGGTCTTGATGGCGTGGCCCCTTTTATCAAATAGATGGGTGTTTGGGCTTCCCCAATTTTGTGGAAAGATCATGTTCTTAGTGCGAATGTTATACAAGAAAATATTTTTCCAAATGAGATGTATTGCAAGCTTCAACCTTGCAAATAAACCTATGCCCATTTTTTTCCTAAATCCTGCTTTGTTTGGCAACCCATGCAACACATTTACCCTTAAACTATCAAAAATAAAAAGAACAAGGGAAAAAACCAATAAGGTTTTTACATACACACTAAAGACATGTAAAGAAGTTCACCTTCGTGGCACCTACTTTGATGGTGATAATGACTCATGCCTGTGTTAAACCATGGAATTTGGCAACCTAGTTATTATTAAGGAAAAAAATTATCAAATAAAAAAAGGAATAAGAAAAAGATGAAAACACATGAGAGTAAGGCTTGTTTATTGTCTACTTTGTGTCTTGTAGTAACTATCATTCTGTAATAGCTACCGTCATGTAGTAAATATTGTTCTGCACATATCGTCATCTGTAAACTTGAAAGAAGACCCATAATTGCTTGTAGACCTTCAATAGTTGTTGTTTACCATCTACAACATTTACAAACCTTTTGTAGTTGTTGTCTATTATTTGTAGCACCTATAGGCTTCAAATCTCATGTTTACATCTTTATTGTTACCTTATAATGGTACCTATTATCTTATGGAAAAATGCACTTTCTACTCCAAAACTACAACAAAAAATAGATAATGTTCCAACTTTATAAAAGAAAATAAGAACTAATACATAAGAATATCAAGGCTATACATAAAAACTTGATATGAGTTACTTTTTTTCCTTTATCACATTCTAAATAGAACACACACCAAGAAGAAAAGCTAGAATCCATACAACTTTAACCATTTTCCATAACATAAAGACAAATACAACTTTTTCCCATGTTTTTTTTTCCCACACATGAGTATCACACACAAGCATCCTCTTAATGTTATGACTTACGAAAACTCATGAATCTAATAATTTAATCTTCTAATGAAATCTTCCACTCACTATGATAAAAAAAGGTGTTTTGCAACTAGCCTTACAATTATATTTTTGAGTTACACCGAACATTTGCAACTCATTGTATTTATATGCCGTGAGTGCTAATGGACAAGTTGCATGAATTGTAAAGTTGCAACTCATCATATATACGGTGTAATTCATTACAATTCAATTGGAATTCAGTCAAAACAATTCATTTTCAATTATTATGCAATTTTATTATAATTGCACCCATGATGTGATACCAATGTCATTAATTGTCAACCATCTTTTAAAATTTAACACGTGGCATTATGAAAATTTTTGGACATAAAAATTATTTTCTTTTCAAAATATTGATTTTTATTGTCCAATATGATTGTTAATGATGATCCAAGATTGTGACATATGGTACAATTGAAAATTGCCACATGGCATATTAATTGTTTTTGAAAAATAAAATAAAATATTTATTTTAGTAGCTAGGTAGGTCATACATAACCATAGGTTGGTAGATCCTACATATTTAACTAGGACCTACTTGCCTATCTACATAGGTAGGTAGAAAAATAGGATCTATTTATTTACATAGGTAGGCAAGTAGGTAGGAAAGCACAAGACTAAGTGAATTAAAGAATAACCATGAAATTTTGCTTTTAAATTAAGTTGTTTTGAATTCATCCCAAAATGGGCACATGTATTTTAATGTGAGAGCATAAGAAAATAAATTTTCTTTATGTAATTTGCAACATGGGATTCAAAAACAAAACATATGGGTTAAATCTTTTACTTGTTTCTTAGTTGCAATTGAGTTGCAACTATAGGATAAATTGACTAGTGACTAAACATTTAAGCACTCAAAGCTAGCTGGATCCAAGGGGAAGGTTTTGTTGTTTTTAATGTTTAAAAAAAACTTGAACATTCCTATTGGCACATTTGGCGCACTAAAAATGTCAAAAACGAAATAAAATTGAGAAAGTTACGGCCCCCCAAAGTAGAGGGGGCCAAAAATTCAAAAAAATAAATCATCGAATGCTAAAAAGACCAATTCTCAAACACCCAAAAAATTCCTTGTATGTTGGTATGTTGTTATCAAAGATCAAAGACGATTTGTAGAACTTTAGGTGGTGTTCTTATAACACTTTAAATCATTTAAAATAAATAAGAAATAAGAAAGTTATGAGGTTTGAAAGTAAGAGGGGTTCAAAGAGAGAAAAAAAAAACATGTTTTATATGTTGGAAAGTTTATTTTTCTTCTTGTTATTTTTTCATCATTCTTTCTCTTTTGCACTTCAAAGATGATTTCTAGAGTTTGAGGTAATGTTCTCATGACATTTTAAATCATTCAAAATGAAGCACATATGGTGAAGATATAAATAACTATTCAATCATATGCAGGTGATCGATGATAGTTGGCTTACTTTAAAAAAAAATTCTCACATGCTTTGTGCTTGTTTTTCATTATGTAACTTATACAATTAAATTAATGATTATATGATAATTAAACATGTGAATTAATTATTTCATATTTAATTATTTAAAATAAGGATTCAAATTATTTATTTGAATTAATTATTTTGTTCAGATAATTTATTATCAAATGATTAATTATCTAAAATCATGTAATTAGTCATTTATTATTCGAAGTTTTGAAAAAGAAATATTAATTATTCTTAATTAATGAACTAATTACTGTATAAATTTTTTTGCAAATAAATTACTTTTGTCCTAAACCTTTCACTCTAGCTCCAACTCATTTAGGATGAAAGACAACCGGCCGGGCAACTTCAATTTTATGCCAAAGAAAGATTTTTATGATGAATGGACTGAATGAAGCCACTTTTTAAAAATTATTTTAATAAAAAAAATAGGGTTGGGACTTATTTTTGGAGTTGGATTTCCATTTGTTCTGGACCCAAATCCTTGCCTAAGTCCCAACCCATGAAACCAAAAAGTACAGCCACATAGGATTCCTACTTATGGTTGGGACTTATAAATCTGGCCCGTGGTGTGAAGGACTTATCCCGATTTGGAGCTCTAAACCAATCAAATTGCAAGAATGAATGGGGACTTGTAAATCGGGCCCTAGTGTGAAACGTCTCTTATCTTCAAAGTTCTTTTCCACACATCCAGGCAGTGCAAGCAAAGCTTGGGTTCAGAAGCGCATTCTCGGGTGTTGAGGTTTTTGTGCGTCAACAAACTGCCACCATGTCCAATTTTGCAGTGTGTAGTCAAAGACAGATTTTGGAGAATTGGAGCTTAGGTTCAGCAGCACCATGTTGTACTAGTTGCTCTTCTGCTTCTTCCTCTCTTCCATTCTTGTTTAATAAGTCCAGGAAAGTGTACAACAAGGTGTCCTCCTCTAGCTTGGGGAGAGAGGAAAACCGTCATAGAGCTTCGAGATTAGGGTTAGAGAACTGGAAGCTGAAGTCTAGGGTTTTTGGTGCAAGGGAGTATGGCGGAGGGGAAAGAGGAAGAAGCTGGAATGGCAAGGGGAGATGGTGGTTGCAAGTGCGGGCTGAAGTGGAGCCACTTGATCTCACAGAAGATAATGTGCAACACGTTCTGTTGGATGCTCGATCAGAGGTCAGAAGAGACCCCTCTAGTTCCTTTTCCTCCTCCACCCACCCACACTTGGATTGATTGATTCCTCAGTTTTTGTCCATCATTCTTTCTTCAAGTCCTCTTCCATTTTCCCCCCTTCAAGATTTGAGAGTAGAAAGCAATTCAATTGTTATTCATCAAAGACAAACTGTGCACCAAGTCTATTAGACACTCAATGCAATGTTGAAGAAACACTAATTCTATTTTTCTGTGCAAAACACCAAGCATTCTGAGAATCTCACCAATTCTTCTTCTCTCTTGCAGCTTCATTCCTTTTTCACTTCTCTTCTTCCGATGATTTTGTACTCTTGTTGATTTCTTTCAATCTGCAGGCTATTCAATTCACTCCTAGACTATTGTTTTTTGCAATGTTGAGGAATCTCCATCTGTCATTGCTTGGGGTTTCTTTCCTTTGTTGAATTCTGCATGTTTATTGATTGTACTGCTGGCATTTTGATACCTGCAGCTACTGCAAATATTTGACACATCTGTTGGAATTACAGGTAACATACACAGGAACTTATGCCTTTGACATTACAATGTATCATTTTACTACTGTGGTGATCTACAATTGCAGAATGCAGTTCTACATTGGTTCTGTCTGGTTGCAAAGGAGCTGAGAATGTCTGTGGATTTTGCCACTGTTATTTGTGTTTTTTTTCTTTCCTCTTTCTTTTTCACTCACAAGTTCTCTTGCAGTGTTTTTTTTGGTCTTGAGTTATCATGTGAATGGAAGCTTTGTCTTGGGGTTGAGGGTTGAATGCTATAGGGGTAGCTGAGTTGGTGGAGTTGGATGGTCCATTCGTGAAGCTAAGATTGACAGGACGCTTCTGGCATGAACGCTCCATGGTGCTTGCCAGAGTTGCCAACTACCTCCGCAAGCGCATCCCAGTAAGTTATCATTTCCCAGCGCAGTTTTGTGGGGGGGAAGGTAACTCACTCTTCAATTGCTGTCTAACTACTATACAGCTTTAGGTTCCATTTCCTGCTGTAAATTTTGGTGACTGTTGCTCTGAAATTTTACAACCCATCTTTTGTGTGATTTTCAAAAGAGTGTATGCTTGTTTGCGCAAGATTTTGAGCAGATTGTTATATGCCTAGTTAGTTTGCACTCACCATCAGGAGCTGCTGATGAAGTCAGTGGGTAGTCATGGCAGCTCATCACTGCTATTCATGATTCGGAAGTTGATGGTCTGACACTTTGTGACCAACTCTCATAAGGTTATGACTGCACTTGTCACCCATGTTAACCTTCAAACTGTTTGGTGTGGAGATATCTCCACAAGTTCAGACATAACGGTGACAAAATCCTGGTTATTGTTCAAAACTAAATGTGTTTAAAATCATGTGTGCACGCAGGAGGTATTGGAGGTGGAGATTGAAGATGAATCCCAATTAGATGACAGTGCTGCTAACTTCTAAACTTCCACCACTTGCGCCCTTGTTTCAATTTTTATGTGTAGTTAGGTCTGGATGCAGTAGTTGTAGTTTGATTTTTTGGATTTTGTTTTATTAAGTTTAATTCTTGCCCTTTTAAAAAAATACCTTTCTTAAGTATTTTAAACCCTAAACCCTAAATCATTTTGACCTTATGAAATTGTACTTCCAATGGCCTCTCTTGCAACTTCTTGGATTTAGCAAGAAACCAAAAGCTAAATCTTGTACACACTTAAGGCTTTGCGATTCAAAAGAGTTCTTGCAGCTCAGTTGCTGAGCTTGAGTAGGCTGGTGAAAAAAGAAAGGACTGGAGCCTTCAAAGTTTCTTTTATATTTGGACCAATGGTTTTCTTAATAGTGAAATGATTTAGTTAAGTGCTTGTAGTCTTCTAAGTTTTGAAAATTACTATTTTCTGGGCTTTCTTATCCAAAGTGGGAAGCTTCTTTTCAGTGCCCACTTTATCCTCTAAAGTCTGTGCTCTTAAAAGCCTTTTCTTCTTCTTCTTATGATCTTTTCCTTTTCCTTTCCTTTCCTTTCACTTTTCATTTCTTACTTCTTCTCACCATTGGTTTTGTTGAGCTAATCCACATTTGGGTTATGTTTTATCCATAAATACCAACCTTTGTAACAAGAATTATACTTGGTTAATAGATTGGTTGATGTATGACATTTACTTAAACTCATGGTCATGAGCTAATAGAGTGAATAGGGATGCTATGGTAATTGGTCAATACGTCAACACCATTGTTGGGCAAGGGTATATTTGATTGGTTGGTACATTGCGAGGTATTGCCAATGATACTTAAAATCATTAGAATTTAGGGTTAATCAATACTTGAAGTAGATTGGTATGAAAAAGTACCAAACTAGCCAGATTTTGAGGGAATTTTTTTTTTCCTGAAATTGCCACATTTTAGGTTCCAGCATGTTGCCAAAATAGATGAGGATTCTTTAAATGGGTTTTACTTTCCTTTGTGACAGGTAGCCGAATTTGGTTAATTCCTCTTGTGGATGATTGCCAATGTGACTATGTCACAAAATTGGAAAAAAAAAAAAAAAAAAAAAAAACCCGATTTAAACAACCATGAAATAAATAAACAAAAAATTAAAAAAAAAAAAAAGCCTTCATTAAATGATGAAAAATAAATCCAAAA
>Ga0116231_10009715_pt1 | contig 15987 bp, 9 predicted proteins | sample S1TSphgellanicum_2_FD_89695 | JGI IMG/M metagenome (GOLD analysis project Ga0116231, IMG submission 89695) | Host-associated microbial communities from peat moss isolated from Minnesota, USA - S1T2_Fd - Sphagnum magellanicum MG | ecosystem: Host-associated > Plants > Peat moss > Unclassified...
CATATTCATCATGAAAGGAAAAGGGATACAAAGGAGAATGTACCTTATTTTGTGTTTAGATTAGATAATGAAGTGTTGAATGGAATCAATTTTAGGGCAAGGGAGCTTTCAACATCTCAAGTTCAACTTTTAAAAGAAAAAAAGCTTTTAGCACATCTTGAATCCAAATATTTTGACAACTTGTGCAAGAGACAACTCAAAAAGAAAACTTTTTTTTTTTAATGATGATCGTGACATGTCAAACGAGGATGTGGAAGACCAAGATTTAGAGGAACATTCCAACAAGGATAAGATTGCCACCAAAAAAAAAAAGGCCAAATGTGTTGTGCCTTGAAGTTTTGTGCTATTTCATGATTGTAATTTTGCAAATTTCGCACTATGTTTTATTTTCAATCAAGTCACTTTTTATATAAAAATTTTCAATTTTTTTGTGTGATTACAAGTTCTTTGTGCTCCAACTTATAAAGACATGGATACAACAATTATTATGTTTTCACATTTGCCAATTTGGAATTTTTAGCAAATTAGATAAATTTTTTGTCTTGAAATTTCCTAAACTTTCATCCTTTTGCCTTCAAACTTTTGAAAAAATTCAACATCTCAGTTTTAAAATTAATTTACACCAAATTTGACCTTAAGGGTAGTGTGACAACATGATCAACAAACTAGTTTTCCAAGAAATATTTTGAGCATGCATGAGATATGTTTTAGTACTTTTACATATTGGCATTAATTACTTACTACTTTATTAAGTCATATTGATACATCCATGAGAAATTTTTTTTTTGATATAATCAAATTGCCATATCATTTTCCAATGTATATATTAGTAGTACATTAGACATGTGTGACAAGCTTTATGAAACAATTAAAAATATAATTAATATGATAATGATTTTGTTTTGCAATAGTTATAATTTATGAATAGTTTTTTTAATTTTATGATGTTGCATCATGATTAGCTAACATCCCAAAAAGGATTTAACATTAAATGGTAGCAAATAGGAGAGGCCAAAAAAAGTATAATCCTATTAGTATTTGTACAAGAACATGTTTTTTATAATATGGCAAACCTAGTCCAAAACCTTTGTTTTTTTGGTAATTTGATTCAATTTTTTCAAAAAATGCCATTATAGGGGTCATAGCCCCAAAAAACAATTTCACAATTTGGCAAAAAATTTCACAAAAAAGTATTGATTCCAATACATTTGAAACAATTTTTGAAACCCATAATAAATCAAAATCATTATGGTGAAAAAGTTTCAAAGGTGAATTCATGAATGAATGGACTAAAAATGGCAAATGAATGTATTTTCATAAGTTCATTTCCTTGTTTTTCAAGCCATAGGGTAATTAAATAATATAACTCAAGGTCAATTTCCACATGGAAAAAATAAATACTTAGTTTCTTTCAAAAAATTAGTTCATGTTTATAAATATGAAATTATTCAAATTGTAGCTTGCCATAATTATGATGATTTTCCATAACTCAATTTCATATTTTCATGAAAATTCATTCAAATATTTTATAGATTATTAATGATGAAATTGACCTTAGGTAAAGTAGTTAGGTAATGACAACCCACCAATTTCAGGAATTGTTTTTTCTATTTATGTTTGGGCCCAATTAGATGCCATAATACCTTGGCAGATTTGGCACAAATTTATTTTATTTATTTATTTTGTTTAAATTTTTCAAAAGAAAGCTTATTATGTTGAATAATTCAAAATTTATGGTTGCCCTTTCCATTATAGTACAAGTTTATGAGGATAATCCAACCAAGAAGACAATTGAGAACTTTTGGTAGTGGAAGTAGTTTTATTATATTTAGTTTGCACCTATCAAAATTTTTAAATCAAGATTAAGGTACTAAATTACAATTCCCAAAATACATAAATTATTCGACAAGTTACTGCTAAACCTACCAAGGTACTATGGCATCACTAATTTGTACATGGGTGCACAAATTCAAAATAAAATACATTTTTCAAAATACTATGGAATTTCAAAATGATGCATCAATTTTGACCATGAAAAAGTTTGTAACTAAATTTTTTCAAAATTTTTTTTGACATGATTTTATTTTTAGTTCTGTCATGATTTGTTACAAGGAATATTGAGTAGCTAATAAAAATTTGTAAATGAATTTCTTTTAAAGTCCATAAATGAACCCACAACTAAGAAACTAGTTCATAATGTGTTACAACTTCAAAAGTTCACCCATTTACCTTAACACTATTAATTATTAATATGATCACATATGTCTTCATATTTAAATTGATAATTTAAACTTAATGGACATTTGATAAAATGTTGATTTTGATACACCCCTTGAATGATTTAGAACAAAATCAACTTGTAAAAAATTGCATTATAACACCAATATTGGGCAACTCATTCATGCATTCACCTTGAAATTATCAAAAATATATTTAAGCAATGAAAGGTAGTACATGATAATCACATTCCCATGAACTTGCTTATATTGACATAATGTCATAGTTGATTTTTTTTCTTTGTAGGGTTGGAAGCCATTGTTGATACATGTAAGTTTAATTGGACTATTATTTTGAGTGGGTTGGTCACAATCATTATTTTGTTTTTTCCAAAATGACAATGAAGAAAGGTTTCCATTACTCAAACAAGAGATATGCAAGAAGCTACACATTGGGAGAGAGGTTCCAACCCTTTACATGTCCCAATTGGCCTAACATTAATTAAATCCATTTTTTTTCTTTTGAATCTTTCATAAAAACTCAAGTTTTAAGATATTGCTTCAGTTAGATAGCTAAGATTCGCAAAAACACAAACAAATCATCAATACAATTCTTGTTATGCTTTCATGGCATAGCCCATGGTTTATTTTTTCAATTTGGTGATTATAAAAAAATTGGTAATTTATTCCAAAATATTTGCAAATTTTAGTCAAATAGAAAAAACACAATTTACCAAAAACAATCCCATTTTTTCATTTGTTGAAAAAAAAGATTAAATGTTTCTCAGAAGTGAACAACACTGAGAACACTGCTGAAGACTTTGGCACCAAAGTAAGGTCATGGAGGCCATAGCCATGTCATGTATTGGGTTCTTGGGCTCAGGCCCTAGTGTGAACCCAACAGAGCCAACTCTGAATTTTTGGCCACTAGGAATGATCCATTTTGAATTGGGCTGGTTCTTGGGTCCTTGTGTAAAATGGGCATTAGATCTTTGGGTCTAACTCTCCCTCCCATTTTGGTGTGTGTTTGTAACATTTGGTCCTACATAGCCTTTCTCCCCTGTTGGCTTTTCTTTTGTGTTCAGTGAGATTGTTGTATTCAGTTGCAGAAAGGAAAACTTGATGAGAACTGGGTTATAGAATTGGTGCAAAACCAGACAAATAGTGCCAACCAATTGTGTCCAACACTTGTGCCCAATGACATTGAAAAAAAACAGGCAATGAACAGTAAGGGCCAAATGAATGAAAGGGAAACAGAGTATAGAGAAGTTGTATACAAGAAGGACAAGCTAGCCTCAACTTGTTGCTACAAAACTGACTGACTTCTTCTGAATGAAAGCTGGAAGGCATGGATGTGATTGGGATTTGTGGATGTACTTGCACTGGCATAATATCATCAAGCTGACCAACTGATCATCTGGACAGCAATCAATTATGCTGCCACATGACACTTAATTCACTCCAACCGTCAGAACAGAAAGCTCATCTCCATAGTTCTATGTACTAGCAAGACTGGCGGGGGTTTTGGCCCATTCCAGCTTTTATCGAGGCTTGTATTCCAGCCCATGGTCGTCGAGGCTATGAAGATCAAAAGGGAGAATAAGACCTAACAGTTATTAAGGAGTCAGCGGAGTAATGACAGCTTCTGCTATTAGTGTTCAAAGGTTGTGTAATTTGCAATGTTAAACTTGAGAGGTTCAGGTTTTTGTGACTTAATCTTGTTCTTTTTAATGGAATCAGCACAAAAACTGAACCATGGAACTAGCCTTCTGTAAGAATTGAATTGAAATTTGAACCACCTGCTATTAGTGTTTGTGAGTTGTCTAATTTGCAGTGTTAAACTTCAGAGGTTCAGGTTTTGGTGACTTAGTCATGAACTAGTACATAATAGATGGAATCAGCACAAGAACTAAACCTTGGAACTAGCCTTTTGTTAGAGTTGAATTGAAACTTGAACCTTGAAAGAAACACAATTCTTGAACTGAGGTATAAGGTTTTTTAAAACTGTAGCTTCACCTATACTTGCAATTTGAGCTCTATGAGAGCCAGAGTGAACCAGCACCCAGCAGCGCACTGTGAAAGATGGACAGTAAGTGATATAAGCGGCATTTGTCAAATCCAAAAATTGTGTACTAATTTTTTTTATGGATCCATACTCAGAAACATGAAAAATAAGACAATGTAAAGTGAGAGACAATTTTATTAATGCAACTAACTACTCAAGCCAATCATTATAGCTGACCAATAAGAGTAGTCAGTTTTATAATCTTGAGGAGTGCGTAATGTACATGGAATAATTGCTGGTTACATACCATTTTTTCTTTATATGTTAATTGCAGATTCCTGATCTTTTCTGCCTACTCTCTAGCCCTCTGGTTTTGTGCACAAGAATCTCCCTTTTGCAGCTACGCAACTGACTTCTTATTGCTTTTCTGGAACTTGTTGGATGACTTCGGTTGTGAGATTTCATGTGGGTGGAAATATGACTTGATATGTTTACATAAAAACAATGGGTGCTTATTTTAGTAACTCATAGTAATTAGTTGTGAGGACCCCCAAAATTCAATATTTCATTTTTTGTGATAGGCTCTTTGATTGGCTCATCACACAAAAAAAATTAAAAATTAAAATCAAGCTCTAGGCAGTCCAAAAATAGATATGTTGTAATCTCCTCCTTTGGGCTCACTATTTTCACTATTTAGGTTACAAGAGTAAAACTTAGGGCAAAGGGTATGGGATAAAGTGATGAGCTATTGGGAACGTGGTGACAAACACATTGAGAAGTTGGCGGACACATTGAGAAATTGGGGAACATGTTGAGAACGCACTGAGAATTAGATGGGAACAAAGTGGGAACTTCATGGGAACAACACAAATCCAACACCTCACCTACCCTTAAAAGAAAAAAACCTGAGTCCCCTCGGTGAGTGCTGCTGCCTCACCTCATTGGCTGCAAGATATTTAAAAATAAATAAATCTGTGGTCTTTGCAATTTTGGGCCTAGGGTTTAGCAATTTTGGCAGCATCAGTTGTTTCACTGCATCCCAGACTGTTGGAAGATTGGCTGCACTGCAGCAAAATATCCTCAACAGGAAGGGATATATGAACCTGCCCTTAAATATTGCCTTCAACAATACTTCTGCATCCATCCAGGCCAGAGTGAACTGAACTAGCACCCAGAACTCTCCACCCTATAGGATGGATGATATATGGATAGAATTTGTTTTTTCATTCTATTCCTGTTCCCATAGCTAACCATAGTTGTTACAAATTTACTACCAATCCAAATGCGTCTACTTAACTAGTAACCACCAAATGTTTTTTACCTACTTACATATTACCCATCTACATTCCCTAACTTCATTACCTACGCTACTTACCCATTGGCATGGCTAAGGCTCTTCCAGTTCACACTTTAACTATTTAGTGTGAGAAAGGGAAGGTGACGAGGTAGGAGGGCTATAGGATGGGTTACCACCTTGGTAACTCAATTGTGGTTCATCCAGAAACGAGTCAAATTTAACAGGTTTCTGATGGATGACATCTAGGTCACATCATCCCTTGAACCAAAGGAAATTAATTAAGCAAGTGATTCAACAGAGATCAGGATGCAAAAGTAGAAATCGAACCAAGTAATTTTAATTTACTTTAATTTAAATTAATTTAATTATTTTCCCTGTTGAAAAATACCTAAGACTGGATGCATGTTTGTGCTCAGCCTCAGCTATGGCTAAGTTGGTCACCATTTTTTGGCCTAGGCTAATGGCAGGTGACATGAATGGTGAGGGAGGGAAGGGGGGGAGGGGGGCATAGTTACTTATGTCCAATAATTTCAGCTCAGTTTTCACGGCAGACAGACATTATTCCTGCCGTGGATCATACCCTAAAAGATCGCCAAGATCCTGGCAGTTCACACTGACACTAACGAATCCCCTTCCCAGGAAGGAAGCAGATGGGATGGGTCCACTTGGTCCACCGGGCCCCCACCACCACCACTTACTTAGGTGGTCGGCTCTTCTAGACCCAAGGAGAAGAAGATGATGATGAAGAAGGCGAAGAACAAGAACAAGGCAGTCTTCTTGGTTGGTGGCAACACCAGAGTTTATTTGTTTTTGTCAATTTTGTGATTTAGCCAAAGTGGCGATGATGATCCATAGGAAGAAGATGAATTTGGCCACATTTGGTTACACGCTAATTGATATGAAAGTAAAATTTTGGGCTGCCTACTTGAACCATGAATACAAACAATATGGCGATTTTCTTTCAATTTGGGTTGGATTCTGGCTATAGACAATCTCTTAAAGAACTTGATTTTAACACTTTTAATTGTTCATATAGCTTTTTGGCTATGCATAGCCAGCAGCCCCAAAAAAAAAGGCTGGCCAACACCAGCAGCAAGTAGCCTGTTCCACCAAAATCTAAGAAAAATCGCCAGATTTCTAGACATGGTTCAAGTAGGATAGCAAAAAATATACAAGGATTTTTTAAAATTTTAGTTTCATATTTAGCTTGTAGCGAAATTTGGCTAAATCTTCCTGTGAATCATCACCACTTTGGCTGCTACATCACAAAATTGACCCCGCAAAAAAATGAAGAAAAAAGCAAACACCGGGACTCAAACCAACAAACACTTACGCTTGTTGGCGGGCCCTTCTGTCCTCACGCGACGATTCAACGACCCCTCCCGCGCACTTTGATTCCCTGCGCGGATCCTAAGCCCCGGGAATCGGGACGAGGTGGGAGAGAGCGACGGACCGTTGGAGGACGCCGTTGTCGTGGTCTGTGTAGAAAAAAGACGCAAGAAATGGGCCCATAGCCCATTGGAAGCACCTGTTCTCTCTTGGATTTAAGGGCCTAAGTGCTAGGCGGCCCCAATATATACTCCCCCTGTCTTCATTGCTCCTCTGCAGTACAGTCGTTGCCACTTACAAGCTTTCACTCTCTGCTACGACGCTGTGTCTCTTTGCCCCTTCCCCTCGTGTCCCTTGCCTTTGCAACTCCTCCTTGCCTGCTGCAGCAGCACCCGAGTAAGGCTTTTCCTTCCTCATAGATCTCGGATTTGGTTAGCTTTCCTCAGATTTGCTCAGTTTTCTTTGTTGTGTATCTCCGTTTCTTTGGCTTCTTTTCACTTTGTTTTCTTTTTTTTTGGCTTTTGTGAGCTCTTTTTTCTGAGCTTTTCTGATGGGTTTGTTGTGCTTTGATCTGAGTCCTGTGAGCTAGTATAAGTAGTTTGCGTCAGTTTTGCACTCATCTCTTGCTCTTTGCTCTGGGGTCTCTTTTCGATGCTCTAGTTCTTCTCTGGTACTTGAGAACTTTCCTGCAGCAGAGTGGTTCATGTTTGGGAACTGCAGTGGATTTGCTTCGGATAGAAAAGGCATGTGCTTTTGCTGAGCATTGGGTGGTGGTTTTGTTTATGGTGCAGTTGAAATGGCGGCCAATCTTGTGACTGTTGTAGCTGCTCTAGCGTTGGTGGTGGTGGTTCTGGGGTTTGTGGCTGGGGCGCAAGGAGTTCGCTACACTCATCCGGTTGCGCAAGCCTCTGGAGCTGGACCTAGAGTGGCGAGTTCAGCTCCTGCAAGTACAAACGTTGGTAGTAGTTACGTTGGAGAAGCATTCTGGACTGATGCGCATGCGACTTTCTACGGAGGAAGTGATGCGTCGGGGACTGAGGGTGGAGCTTGTGGATATGGAAATCTTTACAGCGAAGGCTATGGCGCCAATACTGTAGCTCTGAGCAGTGCACTCTTCGCTGATGGACTCAGTTGCGGCTCTTGTTACCAGATCAAGTGTAATGCACCTAGGTGGTGTCTTCCAGGTTTCGTGACTGTGACGGCGACCAACTTCTGTCCACCCAACCCTGCTCTTGCCAACGACAATGGCGGTTGGTGCAACCTGCCTCTACAACACTTCGATATGGCTGAGCCTGCGTACTCGCAAATTGCTGTGTATGAAGCTGGCATTGTGCCTGTGCTATACCGCAGGTATAAGGCCTTTTCTGGAGCTTTGGCAGCTGGAGTGTTTTAGCAACATGCAGATGATCAGTACTTGCAAGAACGTACTCTGGAAACAGAATACAAGTTTTCCAGAGAGCTTTTGCAAGGTGTTTTTCCACAGAATTCTTCCAAGTAAAACAGTATTCCAGCTCTAAAGTCGTTGCTCATGTGTTGAACTTCTGCAGAGTCGCGTGTGCCAAAGCCGGAGGAGTGCATTTCACCATCAATGGCAACCCATACTTCCTCTTGGTGCTGGTGACAAACGTGGGCGGAGCTGGAGATGTGCATTCTCTGTCGTGCAAGGGCTCCAAGACTGCCTGGTACCCAATGCAAAGGAACTGGGGTCAAGTATGGCAGTACAGTGGAAATGCCATGTATGGACAGGATCTATCCTTCATGATCACCACAAGCGACGGAAGGACACTGATCTCCCAAGACGTTGCTCCCTCAAGCTGGCAGTTTGGCCAAACTTTTGAAGGAGCTCAGTTCTGACAAAAACAACAAAAAAAGTTCATCACCAGCAGCAGCTACAGCAAAACGTAGCTGTAGTTTCTGGCTTGTTACCATAATATGCCTTGATCATATTCCAGCATGAGCACCCACCACCTGCAATACAGAGAGAGCCCTTGGAAATGCTGACATTGAAAATGATGCGCATCCTGGATTCATGTGAGATGAGGTCGAGGGCGCCCGCTACGTCATTGCCCCCATGAGTTTCTTGTCGATCCGAGATCAGGTAGCTAGCTAGCAGAGGCGAAGAAGAACCCTTGTGATGAAACACAGAGAGAGAGAATGCAGGGTTGCTGAAGTCAAAGAAGATGTATGATCTAGTGCCAGGTACTGAGCTATGTTGATATAAAATTGCTGTTGGCAGAGCAATTCTTTTCCTACCATTTGTGAACCCAAGGAAGGAATGAAGGCTGCGGTGTGAAAAAAAAGACTTGAAATAAAGTGACACCCGCCTTTGGATTCATAAGTCTCTTGACTCCTTAGATTCCTATTTATGTCATCTGGGTAAAAACCTACGTCTTGAATCTTGAGTCCGTAGAGCTTGAGTCTTGGGCTCTTGGAATTCGAGGCTGGAGTCTTGAGTTCTTGAGTTTGAGATTTCTTTCTAGTTAGAAGCTTGAGTTCGAGAGTTCTTTGTAATTTGGGGCTTAAGTTCAAGAGTGCTTGAAGTTTGTGTCTTGGGTTTCACGTTTCACACAAACATTACGTGCTTGTCTCATTCAAAATAACTGCAAAAATGGTCTTGAAATACGAGAATACCCTGTAAAGAACCTACACTCTGGAAATGCAAAAGCCCAATCGAAAACTACTCAATTCTACGCTAAATTGCAGTCCTGATAGTGCAATACCTAACAACTATTTTCAATTTTGTGGGATTGAAGATTTGGCTAAGCTTTTAGCAACAGTAACCGAATTTGCACTACAAAATTGGCGTAAATTACCTAATATTTTGGTTGAAAAGTGGCAAAAACTCAACTAAAAGATACAAACGCCGTTGCAATTCTAACAAGCTCAAAAAAATAGTTGGTAAGCTGCAAAACATATTTTTCTTGGAGTCATATATGTTTTCAATAGACAATTGGTATCCATGTCTGAATGGAGAGTTCAAAAAGGCATTAATATTCAATACTATTTGGTTGATGTAAATTGAAACTACATAGTAGCTGAAGTTGCAATGATTAAAAAAAAAATTGGCTTCAAATGAGAGATGAGAGCAAAAAATAAACAAATTGAATCCTTGAGAAACTTCAAGAATGGATGAATGAACCTAGGGAAGGAAGTGGGATAATGAATGGATCCAAAGAAATTCAGCTTTATGAACTTGAATCACCGTGGCTAGATTCAATTTCCCAGGTTCAATGTGTCTTAATTTCCTTAACTCCATCCATTTTCCAAATGCAATCTTGAATTCATCTGTTGTTGAGCTTTCTCAACTTCGCATGCAAACTCTATTGATTTTCATCTATTGAAGCTAATACTTCCAGTTACTTGTCCATCACTTAATGGACAAGTTAATGGATAGGGAAGATGAATAAGTGCTAACTTAATGTTCTCTCTGTCAAGTTTGAATAGCAGACCTCTCATTCAAATAATCAGTCCCCAACTAGTGAAACACATGACCTCCATAGGAATGAAATGCATAAAATTTCAGTCAAAATAATCAGAGGAGTTTATCATCAAATCAAATACATTGAAAGCTTTGCAAAGAAAACCTTTTTCTGTTCAACACTTTGTCCTTTTAACAGAATTGGGCCTGGCTCTATATTGAACATGTGGCAACTGGTACCCTGTTTAGTTCTTGCCCATGAGTCCTGGGTGGTACTTGGTTAGTCTGTCCTTACAGAATTAGATGCTTGTTCTGACTCTTAACTACCCATTAGTTTCCAGTAATAGCAAATCTTTGCTTGGATTACTTAGTGGTTGCTTGTCAGGTTTTATCCCAATTAATTGCATTCAACACAAGTCCATGATGGATGGAAAATTTGCTAATGCCATTAAATTGTAATAGTAACTAGTGTATAGCTAGCGTGTGCCATTAGCCCAAGTGTGAACACATTCTTTATTTTTCACATTTTCTAAATTTGGGAATGTGAACACATTGAGGACTCAACTGATTTTTTCCTTCCAAACCCAAATTTTGAAATTTGTTTGAATTTTCAGCAACAAAATCCACTCAAAAATCAATATCTTCTGCACCTTAGCTCTGAAAATTGTGAAATAAACTCTATTAAATCTGATTCACCCAGGCTTTCTGACAACACAAAGAACACCCCCAAATTCCAATAAACTTTTCAATTTCGATTTTATTTAGTTTTCATTGAAAAAAATCGTTCAATAATCAATAGCTTCCACACTGTAGCTCCAAACAGTCTCAAACCAAGTTGGTGTACTTGCACTCATCAAGAGCTTTCCAAAGATACCAAAAGCTTGACATGAAGCACCGTGGTTTGGGAGATCTGGGGGTGACAAATCAAACTACCATGCTTCCTAGATAGATGGCCTGCAAGGGGAAAATCTGTGCCACTTTGATTGTCCTTACAATAATTTGTTTGAGAGGTACCAGTAAAGTCACCCTGTCTTTGGTCCCTAGTTTGACGACCCTTTACACCCTGTTTCATCCCAACTTGAATATATCCATAAAGTGAGTGAAACTGGGTACCGTTTCATAAAACTGAGTATCAATCAGTTCAGAAGATTTGCAATATCTTAGTCAGACAAGGTTAATTAAGTGATTTAATGAAGGATATAAGCAGCAATCAAGGTGCAGGTAAAGCAAATTCAAAACCGAAGGTGAAACTCCTCCAAGGACCAATTGAGGTGAGGAAACTAGTTTGGTCCCCTGCTTTTTCCTCTGCACTGTTTTTATTTTTATTTCTCATTTCGTCCCCAGTTTTGAGGAAACTTAGGCCCACTACCCCCCAATTTGGAGTACTTTACATATGACTCAAATTGAGTTTGTATTAGGGTTTAAGGTTTAGGGCCTAATATGGACGAGACAAATGAATCTTGAGTGAGCAAAAATGGTAGGCGTGAGGAAGCTGGAGTGCATGGTTTCATCCATGGTAAAAGTTCTACCATAAATTTGAATATCTAATTTTGTCAATTTTTTTAAAAAAAGGCTGGTCCATAATGTCTTAACAAGAACTTTGCTAAAGTTTAAAATGTTTGGGCCCCGAGTTGCAAACAATCAAAAAACTTTCTAATTGATAATTGCATTAAATATGGGCTAATTCGTCTACCATTTTAACCAAGAAAAACATTCTTCATAATCATGAACACATGATGCATTATTGATCATGTTCACCACCTAAAAGTTAAGAATGTTTAAATACTATACCTACAACTAATGTTCGGCATTTCTTTGTTGAATATTTATTTTAGAAAACAAGTTTGATAATTTATAATTTAATTTTGCAAAATTTGGGTAGTTGAGGAATAAAATAAACATGCAAAATACATCTTGTCTTGTGCATTTGCAATAATAACCCAATGTTTTTAAATTTTCGACAATTCTAGCAAATATCAATAAAATTTTCTCTTTTTTTTGGCTAAACCCTTTGCAAATTATTTTGTCCCAAACATCAGTCGTAGGTACAATATTTGGATTCAAAATCTAATCCAAAATTAATCTTTCGGTATAAGTTTGAACATTTGACCCTTGTTAGACTTGTCTTCTCTTTAAGCAGAAATGTCACATTAATGTAAAAATGTCATGTCACATAAGTGCCGAGAGTTTAGATGGTTTGAAATGTCATTGAAGTCCCAACGAGGGTTTTAATTTTTGAAATTTGTGATATCAAGAAATTGAATTTTTCTCCAAAAGAACGCAAAATTAGCCTAATTTACAAGTTTTTTTTCCAAATAATGTTCCCAATTGATTTGTGAAAAAAATGACAAAATTTGTTGGAAAAATATCACTGGTCCCTAACTCTGTAGATTTAACCATTATGAAAGAAAAGTGGTATCAAATAAATAGATGTGTCTTGAGCAATTGTTTGAGGAGGCCTACCAAAAGACGTGTGTTGAGGGTTGTCTTAGTAGACAAGAAATTCAAATCATAATATTCCATATATCAAACAATTCAGTAAGGGTACGGTCATGAAAGCCACCAAACTACTACTCCGACCATATTTATTGTGATCAAATAGTGAAAGAGTTTCAATTTTTCACAACTATGATTTGAAGAATCCACTCCAAGATGGTAATTAATGTAGGTAACATGGCCGACATGAATGAGGAGTCCGCCTCATTTGAGAGCCAAGTGCAAACAAAGGGTTTTGTGACTTGCAATCATATGAAGATTTGCCCACTATTTTGGTGATCTTTGGGACGGCAAAGGTGGTCACACACCAGGCAACCACACTAAAATGGCTGACCCATTAGAACACCACCAATAATACAGGGTCAGCTTCAGCACATGTCTGCTGAATAATTAGTTTATTTTGAACATTCAATTTTGAAAAATAAAAAATTTCAGATCATCTAAAAAGATTTTTCATTTTCCTTCACAAAAATTTCTTCTTGAAGAATAAGTAAAAATTTGAAAATTTCAACATTTTTCAGAACAATATAATTTGTGCCAAAGCCACCAACATATTAGGGTATTTGGGGGCTGAAATAATGGGTTGGTGGCTGGCTGATCATGGCAACTCATTGTAAGCAAGGACTGACAATTTAATGTCCAAGTCTGAACATGTCATGCCACTGCAGCCATTAATGCCAAGTACTCGTTACTGAATACTAACTACGGGCCAGTAGGCCGAAGGTGTGAGAGTGCTGGGATTTGGGATTGTAGGCAATCATCTTCTCTTTCTCTGCTGATGCAAGAGAACACCTGCCTCACTTGTGTTGATTCAAATCAGGCAACAAGGATAACTATGACAGGCTTATCCTCCCATTGGAAGGCCTTTTTTTTTTTCCCTCCTTCTCCCCAATTTTGTTGCAGTGGCAACCATCCACAAGAGGAAAGAGCCTAATTTGGCTATGGGTCAGAGAGGACAGTAAACATTTTCTAGAATCCTGCTATGGACTAGGTAATCTGCAAGAGGATGCAACTTACTGCATACAATTGAGCCACAAGGGCGATAACCTTTGGCCTTGAGCTGGATATTGGACATAACCAGTTTTTTTGAAAGTCGTTTTGCATGGCCTGTGACCGAGCATTGTACATGATAGTTATGCGAATCAGCCAATGGTGTGGGTGAGCCACATCTGTGCAAAAAAGTTAGGGGTTATATAACTCGTGACCAGCAAGCCACTGTAGTGCTGGTTGTCTTTTGGTGACCTCAAATAACTAGTGTCTAAATATGGCAACTTCCATGTTTTTCTGCTCAGAATGTGGGGAACTAAAATGCATAGAGAAATCTTATCACAGTGAAAAATAAATTAAAAATGCTTCTATCACAACCCAGGTTCTCTTTCCCTTACCTGGCTCTTGTCAGAGTTGTAATGATATTGAGCAAGGCAATGGAAAGGGCCTGAAAATCCTTCCAGGTGGCCTACTGCATGAAAAGACACTTTCACTTTGAGAGGTGAAGATTTCCTTGAAAGCTTATTTAAATAATAATATGTTGAGATCATTAATTCTTCTCTCTTGCAGGTTGACAACTCAGTGTTTCACTTCAAGGAAAATACATTATGCTCGTGTGCTGTATCAGGACAAATGTCACTACTGGATCCCCATGACCCACAGTTCACAGGTCTGCATTTTGGTCCATGCTTGACTCATAGAGTTGTAAGGAGGCTGTATGTACAGCTGGGTGGGAAAATGTATTGGAAAGTTTGCGCCCAAGCAAAATCTATGATCGCTTGTGGCCCGATGTAGGTATATATCAGAAGGTTGAAGAAAAAGTGTTGTAAAAAAAGGGAAGAAAACTGGAGAGGAGGGTATTGGAGGGAGGAAGTACTTTCTGATTGTGACTCACTCCAGGTCCACTTCTTCAATCTGGCATAAGGGGTCTGAGGGCATGTTGATGCAATGTAATGGGATCTGCTTATCCTACCAAACTGATTCACCATGCAGTGTGAGGACATTTTCTGGCCTACTCTTTCTCAGATAATATTATTTTCTCTCCCTGATCTTCCACCCTTCTACCTACTCACTCATTGATTTAGACGGTGAAAAATGTTTTAAGACTCCTTTCCCTATTTTCATTTTCAAAGGTGCATTTTCACAAGTGTCATGGCTCATAAGCAGCACTCTGGTCAATAGGCAAGCACTACATGCTAATTACTGCATTTTTAGTTTGCTTCAGCCTTTATTTGATTTTTACATGAAGTACCAAACCAATTTAGTAACATAGATGTCTCGCACCCAAGATGGTGGTGTAAGATCCTCACACTCTTAAGGAAGAGACAAACTTTGCTTCCCCTTCTTACTAACACCTTGTGATTTATGTATTGTTTAGGTTCATGATAATCTTCACATTGTGCTTTATGATGGGTAAGCCCATGATCTGGGCACATTCCCTAAATGCAAGCTTGAACTCAAATACCACCTTGTCCTAGGCCTCTTTTTTTGGGAATGCTTACCTTATACAAAGACAATTCATGAATTTTTGCAAATACATATACCCAACAAGATCTAAAACATGGGTGGAACAAAAAAATAGAACTTCCTTGTTCAACCTCATACATATTAGACCTACCTATTTTTACACCAGTTATTTGAGTTTAAGAATGGAAATTATTGTAGACACACTTATAACAAAAACACCTTTTGGAAGGGCCAGAGGGACCTGCCTTTTCTGTCTTGGTTACTTTTGTTTGTTAAAAAATTTCAATTACATTACAAAGGATGCAAGTATCCTTCATCTTAAGTTGGGCGGTAATGATAGGCCTAGTTTACACCCCCAATCATCACGGCCAACCTTTTACAAGCGGTCGGTTGTTGACATGGAGAGTTTTTGACATGTAGTTTGAGCTAACTTGACATCCCATGCAATCTGTGCACACATGTAAGTCATTGGGGGATCATATGATATGGTTGCCTTATTGGTTTCTTTGGGGTTGCTGGTTGGTATAACAAAAAGTTTCATGATTATATAAAAATAATACAGTTATGTAAAGTTTCATGATTCCATCAATTGATAAGTTGGCAATCCCATGCTTTTCCAACCCTCATGCATGAACACAATGTCTTATCACAATATACTTGATTTGATTTATAGTATGGTAATCTAAACTAGATTACTGAATTGTTTATGGATACTTCACAAATAATCAAATTATATCAGATGAATGCTATAATAAAAGCCCATCAAATAATG
>Ga0116231_10009716_pt1 | contig 15987 bp, 17 predicted proteins | sample S1TSphgellanicum_2_FD_89695 | JGI IMG/M metagenome (GOLD analysis project Ga0116231, IMG submission 89695) | Host-associated microbial communities from peat moss isolated from Minnesota, USA - S1T2_Fd - Sphagnum magellanicum MG | ecosystem: Host-associated > Plants > Peat moss > Unclassified...
CGGGACACTGGCCTTCACCGACGAAGGCGTGGAGGAGGTCGAACTCCTGTTGGCGGAGTACAACCGGATCAGGCCATCAAAGCCCTGACACCTACGCCGCGGTGCTCGCCGGATGGATACGATCGCCGAGATAGTCGCAGAGATATAAAGTCAGCAACAGCTTGCCCAGGGCGGAGCCGGCTTCATAGACTGCGTCTCCCCGCGACGCGGCACCGTAGCGATCCAGCGCATCTGTCGCCGGATACCAGCCGTCTTTGACCGAAGCCCCAAGCCTGAGCAGTTCCTCCCATCCTCGGCCTATCACACGTCGCGATATGGAGGTTGGTGCGATGAGCGGCTTGAGGACCTCCGGTACGGGGCCGCCAAAGCCGGTCGGGAGATGCAATTTGCGCGTCTTCAATCTCGCAAGTCTCGGCGTGAGATCGAAGCCGACAACCTTGGCCAGACCCATGGCGAAGTGGCTGTGGCCGTGGGTGTCGACAGCTACTTTCTCCAAATGATCGACCTGCTTTTGCCGAAGTGCGCCTTCGATCGCGGCGCCAGCCTGACGACGGTTCAAAACAATCGGCTGGTCATAGAGGACGCCCCATTGGTCCAGAACGTGGGCGTAGGTGCCGATGGCGAAAGTCCGCCGGCGTGGATCCAACCGAGCCGACCAGAGGTATCGCGTCGCCTCCAGACTCATCATATCGGCCGACGCATTGAGACCCTGCCCCCAATAGCCAGCCACGGCGTGATGGCGCATGAAGCCGAGCACCGCTTCGTTGGCGCTGCGTAGCCGTCCTTCTGACTCCAACCGGACGACCATCTGGCCTAGGCTGTCGGCGTCGGCCGAGGGGATCATGCGCGCCAGTTCAGCGACACTCATGTCGGACCCCAAGCCCAGCAAGCCTGCATAGAGTGTGATCAACTCCTTGTCAGACCGGGCCGGTCGCCCAAGGAGCTTCCAAGAGAACCGGGTAAGCCGGTCTACCTCGATCATCACTGCCGACAGCTGATGGGTCCCCATTGCCGCGGTCATCCCCCGGCGTGCGGATTCCACCTGCGGATCAGCTGGCGCGGGTTTTCGGCGCGGCACCCGGACGATGTCATCCACGATGCTGATTTCGCCGGCCTCCACTGCGGCGGCCAGGGCGAGCAGACCCGCCTGAAGTCCGACCTCCAGCCGCTGGAGATATTTCTCGGCCGTCGGCGGCAGCGACAATTTTCGGATGAGGCGCCCCCTGTCGCGATCCCAGATCGCCTTGGGAATGAGACGATCGCTCGGCGCCTGGTGGCTCAGACTGTCAGGCGCAGTGACGGAGCGATTGCGGATAGCGCGCTTCATCAGCATCACCGTCGCAGCCCGGTAACAGTTCAAGGCCGCTTTCCGATCAGGCTGATCGAGCAGGCGACGCCATGACGGGCCGAAGGGGTTTCCGGCGTCCGCCGGCAAGACTCCGTCGGCGGTTCCGCGCACCTTTTCGAGGACAGCCAACGCCTCGGCAAGCTTATGGCCCGCTGGCGTCTGCAAACTCGCCGTCTTGGCCGCGCGCAACAGGCGGTCCAGTTCTCCGTGGCGCTGCGCGAGCTCTTGCCTAACGGCGGCGACCTGGGAAATCTGCAGCTCTGGCTGGAAGGGTTCGAGCAACGTGGCCAGCTGGGTCCGCAGGGCGTCAGCGTCCAACAACTTGTCAGCCGCAAGCGCACTCAGATCCCCGATTAGATCGCGGAACCGTTTCAGCCGGCCGGCCTGCCCCGCAGCCGCGCGCTCGCGGGCCTCGCGCCACTGAGCGGCGATCTGGTGGTCGAGCAGAACCAGACTCGAATCCATTAGGCGTTGCAAGGTGAGCCTCAGGAAGCAGGCCAGCTCTATCGTGCGGCGCGGCTCCCTGATGCGGTCGATAGCGCCGACCTTCCGGGCCATGATCCGCTGGCCGTAAAATACGAGGCCGGCAGCCGGGACGTCCGCCGAGGCCACGCGATCGGCACCCAGGCCGCGCAAGAATTCGACCTTGTTAAGCTGCTCTTCCAGCGACCTGGTGCTTCTGGTCGCCGGCGTGGCGCCCAGCCATTCGAGATTGGTGATCTGATCAGGCTCACGCGTTTCAGCCAGCTTGGCTACCAAGGCCTGTCGTGTCGCCTCGGGCACCGCCGCCGATATCGCGGAGAAGAGCCGTTGCTCCTGGTGCCGCAGTGCGGCGACGGCAAGGCGCCTAAGGTCGCGTTCACGAGGGAGGATATAGCTGCGTTCGACGAGCCAGGTGCGTGACCGCATCATAAGGTCCGTCACGTCATACGTCGTAATCGCCTCCCGCCGTAGATAGGCCGTCAGGCCTCGCTCGGCGTGATCGTTGAGCGGGCCGCGCCCGAGGGCTTGGCGGGCGGCGTCCTGGTGATCGAACAGCGTGCGACGACGGCGGTAGAAGGCCCTGATCGAGGCAATCCGCGGCGCCGGCGCGGCGACCTGCTGGCCAAGGTGCTCAAGCACCGCAGGAGGGACGATCTCCACGGAATTGAGCGTGCGTCCGGTCATCTTCAGGAAGCCGAGCTGCAGCGCGAAAGCCATACGGTTCACCGGCGTGCGGCGCCCTGCGATGGCCGCCGCTTCTTCGGCCGAGGCTGTGAAGAAGTGTTCGATCTCCAGCGGCGAGAGAGCATCTGGAAAGCCCCAGAAGCCGAGGTAGCGTTGGTCCCACCCGCCCATCGTCTGCGCTCCCCCTTGCGACCTATGCTCCCAAGCTCAAACCAATGCCCCACTCACGACGCCGTCAATCGGTCTCGAAAAACATCTCTTTGCCGTGGACGGCGCGGCGGCGATCCAACGGACCAGCTGCAGGATCGATGCGACCACGAAAAAGCCGAATTAATCTATTGCCGAACAGCTCGGCGTCCCAGGCGCGGGAACCTGCCGTTCACGGATACCCGACTTGCGACGAGCTGTAGGCTATCTGAGCGGGCCGTACGTAGGCCCTCACGGGCATCGAAAAGCTCAATGTAACTATTATTCAATGCGTTACCGGCACCACTCGGCGCAACCTATTGAAATGGTGTGACTTTCTTACCGTCACTTTTGGCGCGAGGATTCCGGGAAGGCCGTATTTGGAGGGCGTGGGATGCAGGGCCAAGATGTCGGGCGCGTGAGCAGGGAAACGGAAGCGGGCTCAGTGGAACGTTGGACGCCAGGCCGCTGCGTCGGCGCTCTGCGCGCCTGCCTCGCTTCGCTTGAAATCGTCATGCGCCAAGCGCGGGACCGCAAAGCCGCCGTTCACATTCGCGCCCAGGGAAAACTCGTTATTGTGATTGCCGCTGTGATGCAAACCGCAGGGATAAAGTCGATGGATGAATTCGCCGCACTGTTAGGAACCTTTGCGGTCGTCGCCGGCGAAGCCAACCCGCGTGAAGGTGAAATCCTTGCCTATTGGGCTGCGATGGTCCGTGAAGGCGCCTTGGCCAGGCCTGCTGATTCACATCCCGGCGAGCCCTCGCCTTAGCTATGGCGCGCTGACGCGACCTGCCTAGCTTCGCCAAGGCGCTCTCTCTTAAAAATCAACCCTCACGCCCGACGCTGTTCTTAAGATAAAGGCGTGGGGCTGCTCCCAGCGTCTGTTTGAACATCGCCGTGAACGCCGCCGGATTGCTATAGCCGAGCTCGGCCGCCACTGCGGTCACCGCCTCGCCCGCCGCCAGCCGGGGAAGGGCCGCTAGTAGGCAGGCCTGCTGTCGCCAGACCATGAAGCTAAGCCCGGTCTCTCGGCGGAAGAGGCGGCTGAAGTGCCGCCGGCTGAGTCCGAGCGAGCGGCTCCAGTGATCGAGCGTATCATGCACCTCCGGTTCACGCAGGAACTGACGGCAGCGTTCGGCGAGCTGCGGAGACTTGGGAAAGGGCAGCGACAACGGCAACACTGGGAGCGCCCGCATCTCGTGCTCAATGAGAGACATCAGCGTTCCGGCGTGGCTCTCGCGGGTGTAGTCGATAGACATATCGAGCGCTCGGGTGATTAAGCTTCGCATAAACGGTGGGATGGACACCACTTGGCAGCGTGACGGCATGGCCGCCGCCGCCGCGGGCTCAAGATAGATGCTCTGCAGGCTGGCCGCGCCGATCATCCGGACTTCGTGCAAGATCCCAGGCGGGATCCATAGGCCGCGCTCGGGTGGCATAACGAGGGTGCCGTCCGGCGTGCCGAGCACCAGCGACCCTTGGGCGCTGGAAATCAGTTGGCCGCGGCGATGACTGTGAAGTGGGATTTCGTGGCCATCGGGATAGGTGTTGCCGATCGCGATGGCGGACGCCGCAACGGTATCGACCGCCTCGATCTGAATTCCGCGCGCCATGGCCCACTCTCAATGTTTTCTGGCCGCCATCAGGTGGCGGGCCTCCCAGCCTTGCCTAGTTTGAGCGGCGAGACCAGGCCGAACATAAGGAAGCAAGCCGCGTGACTGAGATTACCCTAGGCCGGCAGAGGATCGGCGCCATGTCGTTGCCGGTCTTGAGCACAATCAGCTTCTGTCATTTCCTGAACGACCTAATGCAGGCGCTTTTGCCCGCCGTCTATCCGATCCTCCGCGGCGAATTCCATCTGACCTTCTCGCAAGTTGGTCTTCTCACGCTGATTTATCAGTTCACCGCCTCCATTCTGCAGCCGATTGTGGGTTTCTCCACGGATAAGGCGCCCAAGCCCTACCTGCTACCGCTCGCCATGGGCGCTACCGGCGGCGGCTTGGCGCTGTTGGCCTTCGCCCCCAGCTACACCTTGCTCCTAGCCGGCGCTTCTCTCCTGGGTCTAGGGTCCTCCATCTTCCATCCGGAGTCCTCGCGCATCGCCAGGCTCTCCTCCGGCGGCGCGCACGGACTGGCCCAATCGCTCTTCCAGGTTGGAGGCAATTTCGGATCGGCCCTTGGACCGCTTGCGGCGGCTTATTTTGTGCTGCCGCGCGGTCAATCCGGCTTGGCCTGGTTCTGCTTCGCCGCGATGGGCGGTATGGCCCTGCTGACCGGTGTCGCCCGATGGTACAGGCGCGACGTCCATGCCGTCGCCCGGTCAGGGCGCCGGCACGCTCCCGCCCTCGACCTCTCCCGGCGGCATATTTGGGGAGCGCTGGCCGTGCTCGTCGCCCTGCTCTTCTCAAAATACATCTACCTGGCGAGCATGACCAACTACTACACCTTCTATCTGATAAGCCGGTTCGGCGTCACGGTTCAGAGCGCCCAGACCTATCAATTCGTCTTCTTTGCCGCTGTGGCCACCGGCACGGTGCTGGGCGGCCCGGTCGGGGACCGGATCGGCCGCAAGACCGTCATCTGGGCTTCCATCCTAGGCGTCCTTCCGTTCACCCTGCTGCTGCCGTATGCGAACCTTTGGGGCACGGTGGCGCTAAGCATTGTAATCGGCACCGTGCTGGCTTCCGCCTTCCCGGCCATCGTCGTCTTCGCCCAGGAGCTCGTACCGGGCAACACCGGCCTCGTGTCGGGAATGTTCTTTGGCTTGATCTTCGGCATCGGCGGTATTGGGGCCGCAGTGCTCGGAAACCTGGCTGACCGCTTCGGAATCGGATTCGTCTACCAGATTTGCTCTGTCTTACCCGCGATCGGCCTTCTGACCGCACTCCTGCCGAAGTCACGCACCGCACGCGACTGACGCGGCCCGATCTGACCTCACGAAAATTCGAGAACAGTCTGTGGGACGCCGGCATAACCGGCGGTGCGCCCCGCTGTCTTCCCGCCGCCGCGACATTGATGGGGCCGCTGATGACTTGCGAGTTCAAGACGAGCGTAGATGTCGCCGCGCCCGTCCATGACCAGATGGACGGCTCGGAAGGCGGCATGTCCCGCCTCGCCGAAATCGCGGAGATCTCGGTTCTGTGTGGCCGGGCGCGCAGCTTCGAAGCCCTTGGCCAAGTCGTCGAGCGGGTGACGTGGGTCTTCGGCCTCCAGTCCTACGCCTTGTTCGAGGTGCGCAACCGACGATTTAGCCTGACGGTGCTGCTTAGCAACGAGCCTGCGGATCGGATCGAACGGATCGTTCGGGAGGTGAAGCTCGGCGAGATGGGCCGCGCTGGCGGGAGCGGATGGCGGTGGGCTGAACATCAGGCACGTTCAACGAGCTCCGATGGCGCCCCCTTGGTCAACGTTCGCACGCACGAGGAGGGCGGCCGATACGCGGTGGCCGTCAGTTCGGCGGATGACCGCACCACGGTCTTCCATACGGATTTCGGGCTTACGGCCCACTTCGAGACCGCCATGGTCGCGCGCTTGATCGGTGGCGTTGTCGCCTCTCGGGCGCATGAACTTTCCTCGGGGTCGCCGCAACGCCCTCGCGCTCCGGTGCGCCTCAGTCCGCGGCAGGTGGCCTGCATCTCCCTAATCGGAAGTGGATTGAGCGATGTAGAGGCTGCACGCCGCCTGGGCCTCAGCCCAGGCACGGTGGGCGAGTACGTCGAATCCGCGCGGCAGAAATACGGGGTGAAGCGACGGACGCAACTGGTCCTGGCCGCGATTCGAGACGGTCATCTGTCGCTAGAGGACGCGCTGGAGAACGCCAGCGGCGTATAGCGCCGCCTTGGCGTTCGTCAAAGAACACCAAGGCATGGGTCATAGTAACCGAGCCAGCCCGATGGGCCGGCCAGCGCGGCCAGCATCATCCGGCGCTATCCAGATGACAGGGCAGCTCTACAAGCTTGCCGCCGGCGCTTCGCCGGTCAATGCGTCGGGCGCCGTGTTCACCCGCAACGGGCAACCCGAATTGATCGGCGCATTGTCATCAGGAAGGCAATACTGCTTCCACTCTCGGTTCTCAGCAGCGCCGAAGACGCCTAGGTCGGGGTGGTGGGAAACGTCGTCCCACCTGTGCAGCCGCTCCCGGATCGCGTTGCGGGCGCTTGTGCTGATCGCCTCATTTGTGACGCTGTCGATGAACACAGAGCGGGGCTGGAATAACATCACCTGGCCCAGACCGAGGTTGCGGCTGTGGCGTTTGTGGTAGGTCCGGTTGGCGCCCACAACAAACATCTGGCAGCCGTCGAAGGTGAATTCCCAGTGCGGATTGTCGGGCTCGCCCGCTGTCGGCAACGGATCGCCGTCCTGCAGCATCTGGAGAATCCGCCAGAAGCGCGCTTGAAAACGTTCATGGGTGTCGTGACCGTCTATCGGCTCGAAGAAGACCGCGAGGTTAAATCGACGGAACTCTTCCGAGCGTCCCCGGCGCACAAATTCGCCCATGATACGCAATAGCGCGCTGCGGTCTAGAGTCGGGACGAAGGCGTAAAAAATCTCGCCGTCGCGCTCGGCCGCGTGACCGAAGTAGCAGGGATAGGCCGGATTGGAGACCTCGCGATGATAGGCTGCGTAGGCCTCCTCCATCCATGGCCGCAGATGATGATCGACATCGAAGATGTCGCGGATCACCCGGTTGCTCCAGCTTGCAGACGGCGCAGGCGCGGGCTTACGCAGCGCCCTGGCGGCGTGACCTTCGTTCGACATCATGCGACCTCTTTTGACAGGGATTGGCGACCGCGGAGTTGGGCGAACACATCGCCGACCCAACTGTCAGGGATAATCGGCTGGTGATAGACGCATTCCGGCGAAACCACGGTGGAGCCATGCAACCGACCGGCGGGGATCAAGATCTTGTCGCCTCTGAACATCTTGTGTCGCATGTTCGGCGCGCCCCAGAAAATCATGTCTCCCTCCTCGATCATGACGAGGCGGTGATCGTCGTGGACGTGAGTGGTCGAGCACATGTCGCGGGGTTCAACGAAAGTGTCGCGGTCAATATCTGGCCATTCGCAGTCTATCCGCTCTGCGATCAGCCCTGCGGCCTCGACGTGCAGGTCGATGCGGCGCAGCCAGGCGAGCTGCGTTGATAGATCCCACAGCGCCGCATCCGACATCTCCCTGCCCAGAACGAAGCCCGCGTGGAACTCACTCAGGGCCTGCGGCGCCATGGCGGTAAAGGCCGGAACGAGGACATCGAGCGCCGTCGCCTTCTGTAGCGCCGGGTTGAAAAGCCCCGTCCCTGTCGAGCCGAACGACTCTTTCGTCACCTGTTCGATCGCGCCGAGAAAGGCGCGAAAGTCCAGTTCCAGGGCGGCGCACACGCCGAGATAAACGGCCTCGCTCGCAGAGCTTAGGGCCACCGACCAGGGTAGGTTTATGCGCGTCAGCGTGGTCGGCAGGTAGAATTGCCAATAGAAGGACCGCTCGTCGAGATTGGCGGCTTGGAGTAGCGGTTCCACGACGCGAGCGGTGGCGCGGTTGCGAGCATACTGCGCCTCCGCGGCCGGAAAAAGCCACGCGCTCGATACCGCCGTCGCCGAGGCCAGAGTTCGCACGCGCGGGAAGTAGTTCTGGATCAGGGCGAGGCCCAGGCCCTCGTAAAGGTAGTCGCTTTGCTGAAGGTCGCGGAAGATGTCTCGGTAGTCTCGCGCGCGTTGCTCGAAAAACAGAACGAGATCGTGAGCTCCGATCAGATCAGGTCCGTGAAGCTCGGCGCCAGCCGCGAGATATTCAAACGCGACGCTCTCAAGCACCGGCCGGATTTGGTCGGTGTCAAGGCCGTTCCCCAAGGGTGCGCCATCACTGGCAACCTCATTCAGGCAGTAAAGTATCCGGCCGGCGGCGAGCGCCTCCAGCCGGGACCGGCCGCCGATGTCGACCGCCTTGTCGAATTTCAGGAAGTCCAGGTCCTCGGGCCGCAGCGGACGGCGGGGCGAGGTGTTGGGCAGAAGAAGTTCGGTGACGACCGCGCTACGGCGGTCGTCGTGAGCGACGAAGGCCTTCACCTGCGACAAGAAGTCGGGATGTTGGGCCGCGTTGCGAGCATAGTTGTACATATCTAATGCGGACATGGCGCGCACCTCCTGCAATGAGATTGGAAGAGAGCCGCTCTGACGAGCGGCGGCGGTCAGGCGGTCGCTTCGGCAGCGGCTCTGCGCTCGTACTGCTCGCCGTAGCGTCGTTCGGCCCATGGGTTGAGGCTGACAATCCAGATGTCACGGTGGCCTCGCGGCGCGCCAAAGGGCTTGATGTCGGTGGCGTGGTGCCACATCCGCTCGTCCTCCACGATTAGGGCTGCGCCTGGCGAGAGTTCGCGTTCGTAGAAGGGCGTCTTGGAGTCCGTTTCCATGAGCTGTGACATCCCGCCGGAGATATTAGAGCGGGCGAAGACCATGGTCATGATGATCCGGTGACCGTCGCGATGTGGCCCCTCGGGCACGACAACGCCTTCGGTTCGCTCGTCCGCAATCACCCGGACTTGATGCACGTTCAGCGCGTAGTCCTGGGTCCTATCCAGGCCGATCCCGGAGCAGACCGCTGCGAGTTGAGCTGAAGGGTCGATCCGCAGCGGTTCGAACTGCCTGGCGACCCCCCCGGCGAGGGCGTTGTACGACTTGGGCTGGAGGAAGGGCCGGGGCGGGAGAGCCTCGAAAGCCCAGTCTCCACGCGCCTGCCCCATCCTGTACGCCGTGAAGCGACGAAAGCGCTGTCCGCCCGGTGTGTAACGGTCTAGCGGTAGGTCATCGAAGGAAGAAAGCGCAACAGACTCCGGCATTGGGAAGTCGAGAAGCCAAAATCCACGGCAATCATAGACCATGCATTCCTCCATCATTATATTATTATAGGGCGACACGGATTAAGACGTGCGTCGCTTGACCGATTGACCAAAAGTTCCAAGAGCCTGAGCACAACGCGGACCCGAGGTGTGCTTTGGCGGCCAGGATGCGCGCAGAACAGGTCTGTCGCCGTCGCTCACCGTCTCACTCCCATGAGTTGTTCGACGCGTATAAATTAGTTCAAGTGGCAACCCCTTCCATCCCCCCAAAACGGGGGTGAGCTTGTAGGCCTTGTGAAGGCGTTGATCCGCGCTTGCGGTGGGTGTCGCGGGCCGTTGGTCGAGCCCAGTTTGGCGACCTAATACGAGGCCATATGCACAGGTCGAGTGGGGGGCCCGTCGGCACACCCCATAATTACCGGGATTGCATTGGCCGTGTCGGCCTCGACATCATGAAGGACATCGTAGAGTTGCGGCGAGATCAAGTCTTGCAGCTTGCGCCGCCTGCTCAACGCGGCCCAGCTACCTAGGCGCCAGGATCGCCGCGCAGGAAGCTGGTGGCGCCATGTGGCAGATCGACCTCTATTCCGACACCAAGACCCAGCCATGCGCGGCGATGCGTGAGGCCATGGCACGAGCCGACGTCGGCGACGAGCAACAGGACGAGGATCCGACTATTCGCGCGCTGACAGATCGGGTCGCAGCGCTACTGGGCAAGGAGGCTGCAATCTTCCTGCCGTCAGGAACGATGGCCAACCTTGTCAGTGTGCTGGTCCATTGCGGTCGGGGCGACGAAATCTTGGCGGACGGTTCCTCGCACCTCATCCAGTTCGAGACTGGGGGGCCGGCGTCGGTGGCGGGCGTTTCAATCAACCCTCTGCTCGGCCGCCGCGGAATGTTCTCGCTTGAGACGCTCGCCGACGCGATCCGGCCGGAGCGCCGCAACTCGCCACGTTCGAGGCTGGTCTGGATCGAACAGACCACCAACCTCGGCGGCGGGGGTGTGTGGCCGTTAGAGGTTTTGCGCCAGGTCCGTAACCTCGCCAACGGCCGGGGCCTAGCCGTGCATATTGACGGCGCGCGCCTGTTCAACGCCGCGGTCGCCGCGCAGGTCGAGCCCGCGTGCTACGGGGACGTGGCGGACTCGGTCTTCATTGACTTCTCAAAAGGTCTGGGCGCTCCCTTTGGCTCGGTCCTCGCAGGCTCCAGCGCCTTCGTCGAGTCCGCACGCCGCTACAAGCACATGCTTGGCGGCGCGATGCGCCAGGCGGGCGTCATGGCCGCCGCCTGTCTGTACGCGCTCGATCACAACGTGGCGCGGCTCGCAGACGACCATGCCAACGCCGCCAGGCTCGCGAACGGACTGCGGCGCGTTCCTGGCTACCGAGTCGCCGATCCGGTCGAAACCAACATCGTGATCTGCGACGTGGGCTCGGTCGCCGGGGGAGCTCCGGCGGTGGTCGCCGCCCTCGCCGCAGCGGGCATAAGGGTCGGCGCCTTTGGCCCGCGAACGCTCCGCTTCATCACCCATCTCGGCGTGTCACGCGGACAGATAAATGAGGCGGTGGCGGCCATTGAAGTGGCCACGTCGACATGTGCGGGCTAAGAAGGAGACGACGATGCTCATTGTGCTGGGAATGGTAGGCTTTCCCGAAGAATTCATCGCGCGCATGAGATCGGAGGCGCGAACCTTGGCCAACGCCACCGTGAAGGACGCGGGTTGTGTCGCCTACGACGTATCGGAAGACCTATGCGAACCGGGCGTGCTGCGCTTCTCGGAGATTTGGTCGGACGGTGCAGCGATGGCGCGCCACCTCGAAACACCGCATGTGGCGAACTGGCGAGCCGCGTGCGCCGCCAGCGGGGTGCGGGATCGGCGCTTCACCTCCTTTGAAGCGAACGAGTCCAAGCCGTTCTGACGTCCCCACGCTCAGGCCTTAAGCTTATTTTGATGCTCAATAGGGGCGTTCCGGATCGCGCCCTACGACCGCTTCTGACGCCTCGTGTGACCATGCTGGCCCTCACAAGGGGTATGCCCATGATCATTCTTCGTCGCACCGACCCGCAGCGGAACATGGCCCGATTTTACGCCCTCTCCTTGGAGGACTCGCTGTTCGGACACGTCGTCCTCATTCGGCGCTGGGGCCGAATTGGCGCCCATGGCCAGGTCCGCTCTGAATGGTTTGACTGCCAAAAGGCCGCCGCTGATCGAATGGCTGTGATCGCCGCGTTAAAAACACGGCGCGGCTACCGACAAGCCCCCAAAGCGTTCCCGAGCCTTGTCCGACCGCCTGATAAGAGCTCCTCCTAACAGCGTGGCCGGCGGCCCTAAAGGCGGTCCATTGTGATCATACAAAAAATTGGCATGCTCGCTCTTGGCGTTGACCGTAGCCGGTTTGCAGTCCTTAAGCGTGCTTTTGTGCCAGAAGGGCGTCCAGGCGGTATGGATCTGGAATGCGTCATCTGAACCCAGCGCAGAGAGCCGTCCGTTTATGACCGCAGCCCTTAACAAGAAGGTGCTGTGCTTCATCGACGAGTATGGGACCGCTGGCGCCGGCGATCTCTACCTCGGCGCCGTGCTGGTGCTCGCGCGCGACGCAGGGCGAGTGGACCGTTTTTTCACCGGCCTGCTTGAGGCCAACGCCAATGAGATCCACGCGGCGGCGATGGACGACGGATACTTGCAGGGCCTGATGCACCGGTTCTGGGCGGCCGTGCCTACCGACCGGGTAGTGCTGGTCAATCAGAAGATCGGCCTCCGCGCAGGCCCCGGTCCGGTTCTCTACGCCCAGGCGGTCGTCGAGACCGTGAAGGTTGGTCTTAAGCGCTTCCAGAAGGATGTGCTCGGCCGAGAGACGATTGGCAACGTCGAGGTCATCACCGATCAGAATCACCAAAATGATCACCCCGATTTTCGGGCGGAGATCGAGCGGTCGCAGGCCCACGACGGTCGCTTCAAAGGCGTCAATCGGGTCGTGGCGATCGACTCGGCGGCGTCCCGCCTGCTTCAGCTAGCGGATGTGGTCGGCTATTCACGCAAGTGGGTGAATGAGGGCACGTTCAGCGCCAAGGCGCTTCGGCAGCAGCTCGGCATCCAGATGCCATGAAACCAAAAGAGCCGCCCAAAGGCGGCTCTAGAGTGGGGTAGGAAGTGTGTGGTCGGCAACCGGAGCTTTTGGCCTCGGGTAACCACGGCGCTTGCCAAACACACGGCCGGACAAGTCGCCTGCAAGATTTCCTGCAACGCAGTATCTATCGCCGGCGGTCCAAAATTACAAGGCCCTGCTAACAGGCCCGGCCAGACATAAGCGTCTCCTGCGACGGCTCGGTGAAGTTGCCCGTCGCTTGGCGGCTCATATCGATGCTTTACAGCTTGGCTCTGAAGGTTTTCCATCCGCGTGGCAAACGTCGCAAGGAGCTAGGCCATGACCGTCGCCGAGCTGATCAAAATGCTGGAGGGATTGCCGCAACAGGCTCCGGTCGCACTCCGAACCATTTTGCCAGACCAGCGTGTCCGCTGGGATGGTATTGATCGCGTGGAGCTTCGTGCACCCGAACACCTCCCGCCCGTTGTGCTCATTCGCTAGAGTTATTTCGCTGCGTAAGATCAACTCGGCGGCTCCATCAGATTAAGATGAGCTGCCACGATCAGCGTCGGCGTGTCATCAGCGCACGCCGACGGTTGAACCTGATCACACCGCGGACTTTTTGGGTCGCCCGCGCTTCGCCGGCGCCGGTTCGGGCGGCGCCTCGGCAACCTGGGCCTTCTGCCGCCCGAGGCCAAGTGATCTGGCCAGAGCCGACCGCTGCGCGGAGTAGTTCGCGGCGACCATTGGGTAGTCCTTTGGTAGGCCCCATTTCACCCGATACTCGCTCGGGGTCAGGCCACGCGTCGCCAGATGACGCTTTAGCGACTTGTAAGGCCGCCCATCTTCCAAACTGATCAGATGGTCGGGCGTAATAGACTTCTTAATGGAAACGGGCGGCGCGAGCACGGGCGGCGTCTCCGGCGGTTCCGCTTTGATCGGTTGAGCCAGGGCCTCGTGAACCGACCTGATCAGCTTTCCGATTTCGTCGGGAGCAACACTATTGTTGCTGACATAGGCCGCGACGATGTCAGCGGTCAGAGACACGGGGTCATTAATATCAGACATAGAGCGCTGGCCTTGGATGAGCGTTGATGATTAGGACTTAGGGTAAGCGATGAGGCCGCATTGTCGATACATTTCAAAAGGCTCAGCGCTGAAACTGGGGCATAAGTTTTGTAACGTTTATACTGCCACAGCACTTTTGAGACAGATGTTTGCCCTTAGGGGGGAAGGCGCCATGAATGACTTTTATTCCCTTTGTTTGCAGAAAGTCGGCGACGGGAACAAAGTCGCGGTCAGCAGAGACCAATACGCAGGCATCGTAAGCATTGGCCCAGGCTAAACTAATCATATCAGCCACAATGCGCGTATCGACGCCTTTCTCTTCCGTTCCGCGCATATCAGCCCCGCACGAACTGCAAACCTTCACTTCAAGCTGACACTTTGGGCATTTCGGATAGCTTTGCTTCTTCTGGCGCTCAAGGAGCGTTACATGGACGCCTGGCATCTTGTCGAGCGTATTCGTCGCCCAATTTCGCAACTTGGCGTCTTGGGGTTTGGCGGGTCGAAAGACCCATAGACGTGAGCGGCCTCGAACCGGCCCCGATCACGTTCCCAGGGTCACAATACTCGGTTCCCCGTGTCCGATAATGCGGACGGTTTCCCGAGGGGTCATAATGGCCGCTTATGCAGCCCGATTGTTAAACGGTCAATGAACAAATTCGTTCATGCCCGCCAGCGCCGGCGAGGAAGGTCGGCGCGACGCCCTGCCCTCCTATCGATCTAGGTGTTTGGGTAGGCTGTCACAAATAACGGATCGCCCGTATTCTCTTGCCATAGCCAAACCGAGCGGACGCATGGGTTGCGCTGATCTGGGGTCTCGATGGAACATTCGACAACGAACTTCGTCCCCCACTCGCTCGGCGTGGTTTGAACGACCTCATTGGTGACCGCGTGTGCTTCCAGCGCCGCCTTGAGGCGCCAAGCTTCGGCTACCGAGAATCCGAACGCCTTCAGAAATTTGCTCTTAGTGGCGCCTTGCTCGTGGTCGTCATTGAGGAGGTAGTGCGTGATCTTTTTCATATCGGCCACCACGCAGCCGGCCGGCGCGAATTGTTTAGTCAATTAAAGGCGTGCGAGCTTGCTGGCGGGCACGCCGACCACGGCGTGGATCGGGGTGGAAAACTCGATTTCAAAGGCCTCGCCGTGTTCGTTCGGTCGATGCTTGAAAACGGCGGTTCCCTCCGCCCCCCTCTTGAGGACGACGCCTTCGGCCGTCAAATCTTCCGTCAGTCGAACCCGATCCAAGACTTCAATCGTGCGAGGGCGCGCGGGAGCAGCGCCAGTGACCATGAAGCCCGACATGCCCGCTGGGCGTCTGTTCGTCGCCATGATCGATCCTCCGCCGCATCAGGCCTCCAAAATAGACCCGATGGCCTATTGGTGCAATCTGGCCCCGAGAGGGTAGTGTCTCAGTTTGAAATTCAGGTCTGAGCGATTATCTCTTAGATTCGCCAGCCGCCTCGGCCAACGGCGGAGAAGGAGGTTCGCTATGAAGCTGTTCACTTGGCTTCTCACGAGCCACCCCGGTAAACACCTCGCGCGTAGCGACCAGAGGATAACCACACGCTTCCCGGGTTAATGCCCGAGTTAGGGCAGAAGTCGCGGTGTGGGGATAGCGCACCGATGGTGCGGCCCGATGGCGGCGGAGCCATCAGAGAGGCGCTAAGCTACGGTGGCACCTCTCAACGTGTAAGGCCCGCGTTTGGCGGGCTTAGGCTTTCGGGCTGACACTACCCCAGAGAGGTGGGCCGCCCCCCTCTCATCAAGGCTGACGCGCGCCAAAACACGGCCTTGCGACACGCCATATTAAGCCCTATGTCCTCGCTGTCGATTTTTGGTCGTGTGCGTACTAACCGCTTTCCACGGCGGGATGTGCCTTGCGAATGGCGACTGCAAAAGTTGCGGAATGCAATCGCCTTGTGTTGAAGTTGAGATCATCAGGCTGGTTCTGCAGAACCCCCTTATGTTGAACTTCCGTGCATAAGACACGAGGGCGTGAAGCCCTAGGCCTAGCAACAAGGGATTTCGGGCGACAGGATATTGCTGTCGCCCAAATCACCCCTAAATCCGCACAAAATCGTTAGGCGCGATATTAAGGTGTGGCCTGCCCACATAGGGACCCATGAAATCATGGCAATTGGGGAAGTCGCCCACCAGCTATTCCAGTCAGGATAGCGACAGGGCTGTCAAACGGCGCGCAAAAGGGACCCCCTATGGGCGCCGAAAAGGGACCCCTTTTTCACGGTCTTCGAGCGGCGAGGCGCGTAGCCCTCAGCTCGCGCAGCGCGTCGCCGCGGGGTGAG
>Ga0116231_10009718_pt1 | contig 15985 bp, 7 predicted proteins | sample S1TSphgellanicum_2_FD_89695 | JGI IMG/M metagenome (GOLD analysis project Ga0116231, IMG submission 89695) | Host-associated microbial communities from peat moss isolated from Minnesota, USA - S1T2_Fd - Sphagnum magellanicum MG | ecosystem: Host-associated > Plants > Peat moss > Unclassified...
CTTGTGTGTTTTTTTTTGTGGGGGGTGTGGGTGGGGGCGGCGGGGGTGGGTGTTTGGGGGGGTTTTTGTGGGGGGGGGGGGGGGGGGATACGGTATCCTGTTGCACAGGCACTTCCGAATAACTGGGGGAGCTGTGCAGGCACGAGCTGTGGATACCAATACGCGTATGGAGATGGGAGTAGCACAGAAGGCGAGCTCGCGTACGAGACTTTCACAGTGACCAACGTCGACGGCTCCACGACTGCAGTCCCGAATGTCACCTTCGGTTGCGGACATAACCAAACCGGCAACAGTTTCAACGGCGCAGACGGAGTTGCAGGAATGGGTCAAGGCCAGATTTCTCTGCCTAGCCAGTTCCAGAATTTCTTTCCTGACATCTTCACTTACTGCTTGGTGTCTGCAAGCTCCTCTTCCCCAACTGCCACAGTGAGCAGCAGCACCTTGTTGTTTGGAAGCCCTGAAAACACAGGAGCAGGAATCTCAAGCTTGGTCTACACACCCCTTCTGGAGAATGTCATTTTTCCCACATTCTATTATGTGGGTATGACTGGAATCAGTGTGGGCGGAACCTTGTTGACCATACCCACAACCAATTTCGACATTGCTGTTGATGGCACTGGTGGTGTCATCTTCGACTCTGGCACCACTTACACCTTGCTCACCCTTGATGCTTACAATGCTGCATCTCAGGTGAGAGAGAGAAAGTCTTCTTCCTGAAGCTAAACCCTAAACCCTAGCTGAAAAAAACAAAACCCTTAATCATCTAGGATTCTAATCTTGCTGCTTCTGAAAGTTCAAGCTCTTGCAGATCCAGTGCAGCAGCAGATTGAGATGTTAACTGATCTGGACTCCAATCTTCTTTAATCTTCTTCAAGCTTCTTTTGAGCTTTTTCAAGCTTTTTCAAGCTTCTTTGATCCTCTTGGAGCTGAAGGTCTGGTCCGGATGGGAATCTGAACAAGTTCTCAGGTGGTGGACTTTTGTGTTTGTGTTGTGGTTTTGCAGGCAGTGCAGAGCTTGATCACATACCCAATCATAAGTAGTCCACTGGAGGGGCTGGATCTCATGTGCTTTGATGTGACAGGAGTTGATCCAGCTTCGAATATTTCAGTGCCAACCATGGTATTCCACTTCCAATCTAGTGATGCATCATCAACTGGAGGTCCAGCTACTGTGGATTATGTACTGGATTTGGAGAATGTGTATGTGTACCTGGAACATGCTGCTTTGTGCCTCACCATCCTACCCACTATGAATGGACTCAGTATCATCGGCAATAGTGCACAAGTGGATCACCAGATTGTTTTTGACAGAGTCAACAACCAAATTGGTTGGGCTTCCACAACCTGCTGAAACCCACTTGATTTCATGATGATTTCATGAGAGAAGCTGCTGTGATGGAAGCTTAGAGTATGGACTAGAGGAGGCTTTAGATGATCTCAAAAAATCTCTTAAAACCCTAGTGACATTTGGACCTATCTGGAATTGGTAGTACTTGGGATTCTCCATAGATCTGGAAAAATCTCTTAAAACCCTAGTGACATTTGAACCTGTATGGATTTGGTAGCACTTGAGATTTGCATTCTTCGTAGATCTCAAAAAATCTCTTAAAACTTGGACCTGTATGGATTTGGTCATACTCAGGATTTGCATTCCCCATATGGTCCTACATTGAATCATGGGGTTTTAGATCTGTTTTCTTTTGTTCACCAAAAGAGCTACAATGATGCTCCAGTGCACTTGATGTTGGTGCCCTTTTTTCCTCCATCTGCCTCTGAAAGGGCAGCAGTAATAACTAATAACCTCAAGGGCGAAGAGACAAGATTCAGTCATGCTTGTCGTTTTTGGCAAACTCTTTTGTGTTCTTTTCTGCAGGTGATCATGGTCATCTTCTTCTACACAGAGAGATGCAGATGATCAAGTCCTCCTGAACTTCCAATTGTTAATAACAAAAAGAATTCTCAGGTCATGGTTTTATTTCATCAAACTTATCTGGGGATTGACAAGTTTAATCCACTTACGTGCATTGCCAGCTAAATCTACAGTGTGAAGATGATGGTCTGATATTGATGTGGTGCCATGATGACATTCATATGGTTATGACTATTCATTCTTGGTTAGTTAGTTTTTGATGGAACTGACACAAAGGATTTCTTGTGAAGGACAGTTCCCTGCAAGCTCACAGATGTGATGATCTCAACTTCCTGTGCAGATATGTTGCAAGCTCCATAAAACCCACACGAACCCTGCTGTTTTTTGAAGCATTCAATGCCAACTTCCACTAGGGTTTAAGCGTTTGTGGAGTCATCATGTCATTGAAAAAAGAACCAGAGAAGATGAATTCAGGGCCTATATCAGCTTGAAATACCCTTTTTGCCAATATACTGTTGAAACCCTTAAATCCTAATTTGTGATCAAGGATGATTTGTCTATTTGTGAGCAGAGATTGTTTGACACTTTCATGTCCAGAATGGGTCTGTTCCAATTATGGTTGTTATTTGACAGTTGTCTCTACCGGGAGAAGAGATCAAATATGTGACATGGGACCTTAATTTTTCAACTTGGGAGGCACCTCTCACTATTTAATTATTTACATACAACAGAGATTCTGCTCAACCACACGCTCAACTGAGATAGTATGCAGCCAAACCCAATTTGGGGTGGGAACCTGGTGATTTCATTGACAGCAACTACATGACTTCAAAGATCACCAAGATGATAAAGAGGTAATTGAAGATGGAGCAAAACATGCTGGTCTACATGAGACACAGAATTCTCAAAAGAATGCACTTGAAGATGGCAAACTGGTGACGCAATGCTGTGTGGTGCTGACCAGACAAAATTCACCATTGCTTCTGTGTCATTAACTTCCCAAAAGCAAGCTTGGCTAAATAAAATTTGTTCTTCAGAACAAGAACCAAAACATCCGGATATTGAAAAAATTTAGTACTGAGGATCACGTTCTTCCTACAAAGTTGCTGCTGTTTTCAAATTGGTCTATGCCTGACACTTCCAAGATTTAGGTTACATCTTATACAACCAGATAATACATGAGCAAGATGTGTCACAGTAGTCCAATTCATCTTTGGCTGTTCTATATATACCTTTTTTCAAACTACATTAAGTTGGAGGCCTGGGTAGTATGGTACAATGTGACAGTATCCTGCTTGATTCATATCAATGGTTAGTATGAACTTCCAGGCTATGGTTGATTTCTGAGATCTGAAATCAAGTTCAATTTTCTATTGATCCATATGGGTGTGGTTTTTACATATCCAATACATGTGCACATATATAGGTTCAGCTAGCTTTATGAATCACTTAAGCGAATTATAAGCGGTGGAGATTTGGATGCATTTTTGGCAAACCCATTTGATGTCACCTTTGCCAGATTCAACTTTGGGCTCCAAGCCTCCCCAACCTCGAGTGTTGTCAACGAGCTTCAAGAACTCACTCAGTGACCTTCACATCAAAATTGGCCTTCAAATCATCAGTACAATTGAATATGACTAGACGACCATGAATGATGAATGTGAGATGGAAAAGAAATGTGAAGATCAAATATGTGAATTCAACAGTGGTAATGAGTATGTTGGTATCCATTGAGGTTCTATGAATGATGCTAAAGTTCTATGCAACCAACCCAGGATGAAATATTCAACATTTGGAATTTTGCAACATTGATTTAGTGTGTCTCAAGTTTTCACATTTGTCAAAGTTGGAACTTCGATTACATTGAAAAAAAACCATGCAATTGATGAGGAAATTAGCATCATGTGAATTTTCACCTTGCATCAGCATCTGACAACTTCCTCATATCTCCATAAGATGATCCAATAGCATTGTTGATGGGTGGGAAATGAACCACATCACTGCCATCGTCATGAATGGCTCTAATGCGTTTCAAATAGTCGACAAGTTGGTCGGGTGCCAATTTCTGTGGGACCATTGGGTACAAGCAGTTCACAATCCCAGCAGCTAGATTCACAAGCTGGCACAAACGAACCGAGATTTTCAAAGCTTGCACCAACTTACTGGCCTCATCTTTCTTCACTCGGACTCGATAAGGTGGTAGCTGTGGCTTCCAACATTCCTCACATACGAGAGCAATATACACCTACAAGAAAATATTATTACACAGACCAAAATCAATCCAAATTTGGCAGCTCTGAAAATGGTACAACAATTAAACCCCTAATCCAACAGAAACTTTGACAACCTGAAAATTCAGATCTGTTATTTTTACTGCAAGCAGACATTTTTATTGTACCGTTTTGTGGAATCTGTTGCCAATCTTGTTGCCTATGTAGGCCAGTAGAGAGTCAGGTTTGCCATTCTCCACAGACTTTGCAACATCTTCCAAAAAGTTCTGAATGTCCAGTAATTTCTCTTCACGAGTGTTCTCATTCATATCCATCAACTCTTTATCTGACATTCAAAAAACCCAAATTGCAAAACACTTCGTTATGAAAAATGTACCTATGATGTCACATTTTACTTACAATATTATGAATGAAATGGATTTTGTTCTTTGATCAAGTTGAGATCAAGAGGTAGAACATCCAAGATTTAGAGTAACAGAATCGAAGGGGAAAAAGTGGAATTTTTTTATCAAAAGAATTGCTTCTAAAGAGAGACCAGGAAAATTAAAAATGAGACATAAAAATGGCTTGAGGATTACCATCAAGGTTTGAGGGAAGAACAATAAAGCAACGTGGATGAGGACACAATCCCACATTCTTGATCAAGTTGGACAAGCCATCCATTCTAGAGATCACTTTCTCTACAAGCTTGTCTGGTAATTCCAAAGGCAACCCCTTGAGACGCTCTCCCAGATCTGTAACAACTTAACCCACATGAAAGGAGCAATCTAAAAATGGCAGCAGATTATAGCATAGCTTGTGGACCATGAATCAAGCTACAACATGAGTCAAAATCAACTGTTAAACGCAAATCTCAAAACCGAACAAGTTTGGTGGAGATTCATGAGTTCACCAACAAACTACATAATCTAAAACCAAGCAACAAATTCTTGATCAAAACTAAAATGTTGCAACAAAATATTATTTTCTTCCTGCTTAAAACTACAATCTAGCAACAAAATTATTTTCTAAGAATGAAGAAAACTGACCTTGCCATTGTGCTGAGATGTGACCATGGAGTTCTTTAATCGCCTTTGTTGCTTCAGAAAGCTTGTCTGCAAACAAAGTTCAACCACGATGTTTTTTTGTGAATGAAATGGCAACACATCAACGTTGGTATTTATAATACAAAATTGGTTTTGGAGATCTAGTTGAACTAGTTGATGAGAATCTGATGTCTAGTGATTGAACTACCAAAATATTACACACTACATCAAATAATCTTAAATATCACATACTAAGTAAAGAACTGGTAGACACTTTCTAGTGTATCTGGAGGCTGCCTTACCCTCAATAAAAGGAAACCCTCACAACCTTGCACAAAGGTTCATAATATGTGCAAGGTTCCTCAAAAATGATGAACCTTACACACAAGCACCTCTCCTCTCAAGTGAAATCACAGCTGCCCATTTATGAAATCAAAATTCTGCCCATTATTTAGACTGGGTAAGGACCTCAACCATTGGTTGTTCTGGGAATTCAAGTCCCGCATTCAGTTGGGTGGCTATTAGAAACTGCACCATAACCTCTGGGTATCAGGGTGGTTTTAAATGTTTATAAAACACATATCATAACCCTAAAATTGCAAAGAAGATAAAAAGAAGGGGCAATTAGGGTTTGGAGTTCTATGTCCTGTTGATGAGAGTTCGTTGCGTAGAACTAACATACCGGAAAAATTGTTGACGTTCTTGACGAGATCCATCAACGGGAGCTTGGAAGTCACAGTAGCACCACCTTTCACAAAACTCGACTCCAGCATTTTGTCGATGGACCATCGCCAGATCTTGTCCTTCTTCAACACCTTTTGCAGCAGCTCGCCTGCTTGCTTGTAGTAGTCGGAACCGCCGTCTCGAATCATGTTGCACAGATCGTCCAGCGCTTCTTGTTTCACTCCTACCAATTTCTCTAGCGCCTTGTCTGCATCTGATGCTTCGTAATTCTCCCCTGTACTCTCTCACACAAAACAACCCCCCCCCCCACGCCCCACATTGCTTATCAACAACAGCCTTGCGACCGGTACGTACACTCAAGACAAAAAAACTTTGCCTGAAGTTTTGTCGATCTGAGCGAGATTCTTCAGAAATTCGCTTGGAAATTGCATTTGGAATGATAATTCCAGGAGAATGATTTCATGGAAATATGCACGAGGCTCATGAAAATCATGTGATGGAAGATTTGGGTTGTGGGTGACTCATGATCATGGTTTTTCTTTTTCAATTTTGTCAAGTAGGTGGACAATCTGGCGATCATCCACAAGAAGAAAGAATGAAAGAATGAACCAAATTTGGCTACAGGTTAGACAGGAAAGTTGAAAACTCTTAGAATCCTGCTTCGTTATGGCGACCTTCACGAAACTGATTGTCTAAATATGGAGACTTCTGACTTTTTTCTCGTTTTTTTCCCCTTCAAAATACATCGCCAAAACAGGTGGGTTTTGAAGTTGTGTACATACATACCTTCGGCCTTCTCCAGCAGTGTGCACACCAGTTTTTGGCCAGTGACAAGCTCGTACAAGATAGCACCGATGGCCCATCGGTCTCCTTCCAGTGTCGCTTGGACTTGTCCAGCATGATCAGGAAGGCGGTGCTCCTCGGCTAGCTCCGGGGAGTAGTAAACGATAGTCCCTCCTCGTCGCCATTCCGTGTTTTTTCGCCTCGTGTTGTCCAGATCGATCACCTTGCACTCGAGGTGGCCGCGAATGGAATACACCAGCAGATTCTCCGGCTTTAGATCGCCGTGAGCGATGTCTGCTCGGTGAAGCTCTAGGACAGCACCTGCTACCAGCTCGAAAACTTGTCGCTTCGCATTGTATTGATGCCTGAGCACTCCACGATCCATCAAGTTGCGCAGCGTCCGTGGTTCCGTCCCTGCGCCTGCTTCTGATGCCAACACCAGTGCATATGGGCACATTTGGTTTCGCGTTTCCCAGGTGAAGTAAGAGGTGCTTTCATAGGTGAACAAGCTCGTCACATGCTTGAGCTCAATTCCCGCCTTCTTCAGATCTGCAAATGGCACAAGCACAAGCATAGGTCCATCGATTTCTAAAGCGTCAGAAGCTAAATTTGGACTCAACCACAGCAGCAACACCTCAAATGTGCTGGAGGCGAAGTAGCAAAAGGAGGTTACTTCCGATTTTTCCAAATGACATGCAAGCATAAGGTGCAATTTAATGGGAAAAAAATTTGCAATTCACTTCAATATAGTGCCAAGATTGAATTGTGAGAACATATCTAAAACAAAACATCCTCAATTCACTAACATAAAAAAAATACCCCTTCATCTTTGGTGTTTAGTAAAATATACAAAGAGTACCAACCTCCCCCAGAGCACAGAGTCTCAATGCTAGAATTCAGAATCAAGCTTTCAGTGATCAGGCATTCAGAAGCGATGATCATAAATGTGAAGCTGTTTGAAATATAAGGTCGGCGCACGCGGCACTGCTCACCTAGCAACAGGTCGATGTTGTGTTGACGGTCAGCTTCGTGCTGGTAGTACTTGATGACAACAGGCGATTTGGAAGGGCTGTGTTCTGCGAAAACGACGCAGTTGCGGCCCTCTTCTTTCAGGTGCTTCAGAGCTACGGTGAACTGTCCCATTGGATCCTCAGCAAGCCGCACCTGAACAAACTCAAGCACTTGGCCGAACCTTGTAAGTCCTCATAGATCTAGTATCATGTTCAACTTGTAGAAAGCTTGCTGAGATCATGCAGGACGTTACAAGAGAATGTGGTTTTCTGACAACAACAAAAAACAAAGCCTCCACTCATGACACATGTGTGTGGTAAATTATTGTGGGATGTATTACAAAATGACAATTTGACATCAGGTAATGGGACATGTATCATGAGTCACGGCTTTTTGTGTGAGAGAACTTGGGCACGTTCTTGGGATGTAAGCAAGTGATTACCTTTTCGAGGAACTCTCGAAGCGAGGGATCTTTCTCCGCTTCCACTTGCTGCAGAAGCGCCTCCCTGTTCTTCTCAGCAAGTAGAGATGCAATTGTGAGCCCCGGCTCCTTCCCGAGCCTCGCAGCCATGTGAATCGACTTGCAATCGACATCTGCACCGTTCTCAAGCAGCAACCTCACGACCTTCGTGTGTCCCTTTTGAACGGCGAGGTGTAAGGGAGTGAGGCTTTTGTTGTCTTCCACGTTCACTCTCACCTGCTTGCACGAAAGAAGAGAACTCACGGTTTCTCTGTGCCCGTGCTTGCAAGCCAAGTGAAGAGCCGTTGTTGTCTTGACTCTCGATCCCGTTGCAGCGAGACTCGCTTGTACCTCGGGTGACTCCAAGAGCAGCTTCACCACGTGGTTGTGACCCCAAAAAGCTGCTGCGTGCAAGGGTGTCGACCAATTCTTATTCGCGGGTGCAAGCTCGGATTCTATCCCTGGCTGTTTCAGTAGCAGCTCTACAACTTGCTTGTGTCCTCCCTCCGCAGCGCAGTACAATGGCGTGTTGCGATAAGTCCCCTTGGAAGCTGTTCGAGAAACCTTGGAAGAAGTGGCGTGGATATCGGCTCCCTTTCGTAGGAGTAGTTCCGCCGCTTCTGCCATCCCTTTCTCTGCCGCCGCGAACAGTGGCGTGCTTCTGTGCATATCAGGAAAATCCACGATGATCCGTGGGTGTTTGAGGAAAACCCTAATCATCGCCAGATTGCCTTTGGAAGCCGCATGGTGCAAGGGAGTCAAATTACCTTCACCTCGTGCATTCACGTCCACTTCCGGCCTTTGCAAGAGAAGCTCCACGAGAGAAATCTCGACATCAAAGAACACCATGTAATGCAATGGCGTGTTGCGTGAGCAGTTCTCGAGATTCGCATTCAGATCTTTGTGCGCCAACAGAGCCAAGACGACTTCCCTCCGCGACTCCGCGTGGAAGCGGGATCTGGATACTCTATTGGATTTTAATGGCCTCGAGTAGTTCCCAGCCGGTTTCCAGAGCGCCACATGCAAGGGCGTCAACTCCCGAAATGATTTCTTCGCATTCACGTCGATCTTTGGATATTCCAAGAGCAGCTTCACGATCTCCAGACGGTTCCAACTCGTGGCGGCATGCAGAGGAGAATACGTCAAAGCCGCCCAGTAATCCGCGCTGTGAGTGCCTCCGTAGCCAGCATTCACATCTATCTCCGGCAGGTCTAAGAGAAGCTTGACGATCGCGACGTGACCGCTTTGAGCAGCTGCGCACAAGGCCGTTTTGTAGACATGTAAGTTTACGTTGATCCCTGGTTGCTTCAGGAGCGACTGCACCACGAGGATGTGACCGGCTCTTGCTGCTTCGTGTAAAGCTGTGAAGTACGTCTTCTCGTTCGCTTCGTTCACGTCAATGGGAGGTTGCTGTTGAAGAACCTTTTGCACGGTGTCCAGATCCCCTTCTTTGGCTGCTGCTCGAAGAGACGCAGCACCCGGTGGCGGCATCGTCACGATCATTGGCACGGCTGATCAGCTGGGGACAATATTCACACCAACTGATGCAGCCGACACTATATCGGTGATCTCCTGCAACTGTAGCTCACGAATTAATGGTCTTCCTCGGGAGCTGGTCGTTCCAAGGATCATCAGGTGATCATGAAGCCCGGGGTTTGGCGCGCTTGCAAGTTCCAGGTGTGGTTACACTCCTTGCAGCTATCTCTTACAACGGCAGCAAACCTCGGCTCTCGGATCTAGCGTTATGAGACATCCCCACCCATGCTGATGATCTTCTTGTCGACAAACTATCTCCCGTGAGTTAGATTCCACAAACTAGTACAAATATGCCTGCACTCGACGGCTACTCAGATCAGGAAGAAATTACTCTTCCAGGACCAAATTATCGACATGATGATTGACATGATGCAGACCGATCACAAGATGCTAAAGACATGACTCATGCAACTTCAAATATTGCACTGTTCTACTAAGAACTACAAGAGTCCTCAGACAAAATCATGAGACACTTGAAATATTACTGCTGCTGTATAAGAACTTGCCGCTAGCTAAGTTTCACAAAGCACCTTCTGCTAGCTACTAGTATCTAACCATATAAATTACTCATGAGCAGCTCAAACACTAGCTTCCCACAAACCCACAAATTACTCATAAATCACGACCTAATGATCATGTGGTACATCCTCTGATCATCATCATGCAACCACTTGCAACGATTATTTATATTGAGTCTCAGATTCTCGACTCTCGATCGCTGGTAGCTTGAGTGCACAGCAGCAACATCTCTTCAAGCTCAGCTACATAAGCTGCGACAAAAAATGATGGCCGACACATATTGTATGATCCAGTAGGCGACCTTCATGAAACTCTCCTGCACAGTCTCGATCAGGTGGCGGATCTATGATTACAGATGTGGTGGTCGATCAGGGAAGTGGCATCTTATACAAGTGCAATTATTGTGATCAAACTTATATAGCAAAACAGAAATTCAGAACAACTCTCTCGATCTCGATCTCGATCTCGCGTGTAGAGTACTGCAAGTATGTTGAATTGTTCTTTCCTTCGTGGCTTCATCGAATCTGCAGCCGCCCAGCCGCGGGTAGCTGGTAATTGGAGGTTTCGCGGGCGCAATTTCGACGTTGCAATTGCATCGATCGACATCTATCATTTTTACAAAATAAAATTCAGTCCACCGCGGAACCCACAACAGTTTCTCCACAGTTTCGCCACAATCATTTGCTTGACTGTTTCATGTAGGAGCTACATGCAAGAATCTACAAAATCAAATAAAAATCCTTAGCAATAATATTTCGCCAAATTTCGACCTGAAAAATATGATTTCAACTTATAGAAAGGATTTTCCCATGAAAAAAATGACCCAAATTCGCCAGATTTCCGGGGAAATTTTTTAAATCGCCAGATTTTTATGATAAGTTCCAGTAGGTAGGCAACAATATAGAAAGATTCTTTCTTTTTTTTGTACTTTCATATCAAGAAGGTAGCCAAATCTGGCTAAATCATCTTACCGATAATCGCCACTTCAGCTACATTACAAAATTGAGCAAAAACAAAAACTCCTGACAGACAGGTTTCGCGGAGAGACGAGAGAGAGAGAGAGAGAGCGATGGGGGCGGGGAGAGAGCGAGAGATGGTTATGGCTGCTGATTAGGGATGACATTAGTGTTAATATCTAGTTTCTGTATATTGGCATGAGGGTTTGTTTTTCAATCCATCCTTTAGCTACTTCGCTAGGGTAAAACAGCTCATGAGCGATCACTTAAAGTAGGGTTTGCTCGCCGTTTTGGCAGGAGGGCCTCATTGTTTATAGTGTCCAAAGAATACCTGAAGGCCTCCTCTTGGCGCATCTATCGCACTAAAAATTCGCAAAAAATGAACTGGAGGCAAGAAAGTTACAGCCGCCTAAGTAAGTAGGGGTCGTTTTTTTAAAAAAACCAGACCGCACAGCTCATAACATTTTTGTGATCATCTCAAAATATCTGTAAATATTATTCTGTTGCTTTTAGAGTTAGAAGATGATTTGTAGTGCTTAAGATGGCGATTTCAAAACAGTTTAAATCGCTCAACTCGAAAAACAAATGAGAAAGTTATGCACTGATGAAGTAGGAGGGATCAAAATGAAGAAATTTTTTGAAAACGTGTTTTGTAATTCAAAAAAACGTATTTTCTTTATTGCTCTTTTTTGGCTGCTCCTTTGGCTTTGCATTTCCAAGATGATTTGTACAGCTTGAGAAGGCGCTCCTATAACATTTTAAATAACTCAAGATGGAGAACAATTGACAAAGATTTGCCAAAGTGATCGGTGATAAGCTAGTGGTTGGTGATAGGCCACTCTAACCTAATCCTGTTCAATCGGTGAAATAATTTAAAATCACTATCTTATTTCTTTAACTATTCCTGTTGGCATATCCATGGCAGAATACATGCTTTTTTTTATTTTTTAAAGATCTTGTTTAGTTTTTTTTCTCCCACATTTTTTTCTCTTTTCTTCACGAAATTTTAGAAAGAAGAGTCAATTATATTAATGTAAATTACACTAATATTTATTGTAATATTTAGTGTAAATTATATTAATTTTCCATTTGATTAGGGAAAATTCTTTCTAATTTTTAATATCACAAAATTGGAAAAATCCTTCATCCCGTTGCACTAATTTGATTGATTAAATTTGTTAAATTGGGGTTCATGGATTACAAAATCATTGAATTATAAGATTTTGAGTGTCAACTTGTGGAATTATCATGATCCCAACTTTCTTATCAAGAAATATGGCCGGTTACACTTTTCTGGTACTTTCAGCTACTGGTTGGGTTGGCCCTTTTGTCAATGTCCCGAATTACCAACAATTACTGAGAAATTGTTGGCAAAGCCATCCATCAAGATGCATGCATTTGTCTGTTTGTTTTGTATGCAAGAAATGCCTCAAAATAGGTAGCCTTGGAAATGAAAGGTTATTGGATCATGGTTTGTGTTTTGGTATTACTTGGGTTTGTGGGTGAACTTTCCGACTTTTGTTTTAAGGAGGATAATGAGGGATGTATAGCAACCACCCAATAAAATAATTCATAAAGTTCTCCCCAGTCCCATACCTTGTCTCACCCCCACCCCAGTTTTATCCTCTATTTTGGGTTATTCGTAGAGTTCTCATATGTGGGGATGAAATCATGAAACTGGGGATCAGTGATGATGAGAGGGGGGTGAGACAAGTTTTGAAACATTTTCTTTTGACACTTTTGTTTTCTAGGCACACTTGAGAGACTTTTTTGAAGGGTTTTGTGTGACACATTTTTTATTTTATTTTATGTTTTGAGAGCAGACTTGAAAAGCTTCTTTGAAACTTTGTTTTTTCGATATTTTTTTAATTTTGGAGGGCACCACTTTAGGGCTTGTTAGTAAATCCAAATTCCATGGCCTCATTACTTGTCTTTAAGTCCAAAGGAATAGCACTCCTTACTGTTCTCCAGAAGACTTCTACCTAGCCAATCGGGTGTGTCTGTATTTACAGTCAACTCCCTTTATAATCGTGCTCTTGATGACCACCCTTTTTTTTTTGGTGACACTAACAAATTGTGATTCAAACATGTATAGTCACATTCCATGTAAAAACTTAGAAGATTGTGACTATAGGCAAAAATAAATAAATAAATAAATAAAATTTGTAAAATAATCTTTTTATGCTAGAATAAAGGTTGGTCAACAATTGTTTAAATTTTCTAGGTGGCTTATGCATTATTAGACTTGAAGAAGGTTGTCATTTTTGTTTATTTTAATGTAATAATCTACATTGAATTTGAACTTTTTATATCTCTTGTTAACTAAATCTTTTTAATTAAAACTTCAAGCTCATATATCTTTTGTTTATTTTCAATAAAATATTTTTTATTTTATTTTATTTTTTTCAATTGGATTCATTGTTATTAATTGGCACAACTTGAACACAAAGCAACACTAACATTGCCAAAGGGCATTACAATTTATAAAACTTTAACATTTGCTCTAGATTTTTCTGATTATGGTGTCACATTTACTTTGTAAATACTTTGTGCTACTAACAAGTGCTATAGCAACTACCAAAAATGATGTTTCTTACTAAAATGAATGATTTCCAAAGAAAATGTGTGACACAAACAAGAATGTGACTCCAAAGGGTGTGCATTTGGACTCTGACTTTAGTTTGGTAGCATTTTTTAAAACTAGTTTCTTTCCTATTTAGACAGGTTTTTAAAACCTATTGCCATTTAATGCAAATTTTCCATAGAGATTGAGGTAATAAGGTCTCGATTTCTTTGTTTTGAATCTCAAGATATAACCCTACTCAAGCAAAAAATAAAATTAGTAGCTTCTGCAACTTGGTTTCTTCTCATTTACAAAAGATTGTTGGTCATGTCAAGAGTGATGAACTCTGAAGTTTCATGGAAAACTGGATAGAATCTTTCTTTTCTATAAACAAGTAAACTATAATGAAAAAGGTCATCGCTTCATTTTTGGACTTAGTTCTGCCCATCACTGATCACTACCTTATCACTGAACATTTATGTAATTCTTTATCATATGTGCTTCATTTTGAGTGATTTAAAATGTCATGGAAGCACAACCTTAAGCTTTAGAAATCATCTTTTCAGTGCAAAGGAAAAGGAGTAATGAAAAAATAACAAGACAAAAGATAAGCTTTTCAACTTACAAAACGCGTTTTTTTTTTTTTTTCCTTCTTTTCGGACCCCTCCTTCTCTCAAAGATTATAACTTTTTCTTTTTTTTTCCATATTAAATGATAAAAAGTTCTATAAGAGCGCCACCTTGAGTTTTACAAATCATCTTTGGACTCTAATAGTGACAAAGCAACATACGAGGAATTTTTTTGGTGTTTGGCAATTGGCTTTGTAGCGTTCGGTGGTTTGTTTTTGTGAGTTCTTAACCCCCTCTACTTTGGAGGGCCGTAACTTTTTAAATTCTAATCTGTTTTTGATGATTTTTAGTGTGCCAAATGCATCGATAGGAGAGGTTCAAGTTTTGTGTGGACACCAGAACAGCAAAGCCCTCCCCTTGTATCCAGCCTGTCCTGAGCACTTACGTGTTCACTCACTGGCCATTCTACCCTAGTAGATGTAGAGGAAGGAAACTTTCTTGGCAAGGACTGGGAAGAAACAAGCCTTTCATTGCACAAGGCAATAGAATTTTCCCCTTCAAGATGACATATTGAGAATTTTGAACCACCAAATGGGAATGTTGCATAAGAACTAGCACCTTCTAAATGGAATCTAAACTTAACATCAACAAGCAACTTCCTATGAAGCTACCAACTGGCAACTACCCTTTCAATCGCACCTAAATTTAGTGTTTCCATAAATGTTCAAACCAAAATGGAAGTGCCCCGAAGTTCCCCAAAGTTTGATTTGACCAGGTATAACACTTGTTAGTAGCCCAGGTCTCCATATTCCATGGCTCATCATGGGATTTTGGTAAGTATAGAAGACATTTCGTTGTGAGGGAGGTTCCTGTACCTTAGGAGAACGTAGTGAGTTCTCTTGAGGGAGGCCCACCTGACGGTGTGAGCCCTAGGGTGTGTTCTTAAAACTCAGGAGAACCCATGAGTACAGGAACCTCCACTCACATAAACATCCACTCAAATTAACAACTCTCTTCTTATGAGAATTACATATAGTAAAGGACATCGTGGTCATTTTTCGTGAAGCTTTCCATCCATTCGTCCTGTCATCCATCCAGTCCATCCACAAGCAGTGACCCATCGCTCTATCTCTGTAGGTCATCCCGGGATTTGAAATCGCTCTAGAGGGTAGAACAAACCCCACAAAAACCTTGCACGGCTCAGTCTCTCTTTCAGTGGACATAAAACATGTTCCAAAATTAAGTGACATGATTTTTTTCCATGTGTTTTTTATTGAGTGCCATTGCTTCTATTAGTGACTTTTCTTACAAGTTCTAGATTTGATTTTGTGTTCAAATGAAGGGGAGAAAATTTATATATCTTATCAAATATTTTGTTATCTTTTACAATTGATTATTCTTTTAAATTTTAGTTACTAACTCCATTTGTCAAATGTGTTCAAAATGTGGAAAAGCCTAAATTGGAAATTTGATAGTTTTATTATGCATCTATAGGTAATGTATTAATATATTATATGAGCTTTTGTTCTACTAAAAAATTAAATATCATCAAAATAACCTTTCAATTGCAGATTAATGTTGAGGGCCATGAAATGTACTCCCTTCCAATATGGATGACCAAAATTACCAATTTAAAAAAGTAAAAATCACAATAGCATCCAAACAAAAACTGTGTGAATAAAAATGGAAACAACACTACATTGCCAAACATATACCCACAAATAACCCTAAACCCTAAACCCACACATTCAAAAAAATATTGTTTTTCAAGTTTCAAA
>Ga0116231_10009721_pt1 | contig 15980 bp, 11 predicted proteins | sample S1TSphgellanicum_2_FD_89695 | JGI IMG/M metagenome (GOLD analysis project Ga0116231, IMG submission 89695) | Host-associated microbial communities from peat moss isolated from Minnesota, USA - S1T2_Fd - Sphagnum magellanicum MG | ecosystem: Host-associated > Plants > Peat moss > Unclassified...
AAAATAATAAAAAATTAAATTTTTTTATTTAATTATATATAAGGAAATTTAATATGAAAGATTGTTGATTTTTTTTTTTTTTTTTTTTTTTTTTTTTTTCTGTGCTTTATGGTGGGCAATGCCATCGAGCAAGGGCATTACTGAAATAAGAACTTCCCTCAGCTCCACCTCAGTAGGTTCTTATTTCAGTAATGCCTCGCTCCTGGGCCGTTGCCCCACACTTAACAAATCTTTGCACCTTCCACTTGAAATGTAAAAAATTCTTCTTCTTTCAACAAGGGGTGTGTCACACTGTGGCCTTGCCTTTTACATTAAAAAGCATCTTAAGGAAAAAAGTAGAATTATGGAAACTCAAATATTTCACCATGCAAAAATATAATCTTCAAAAAATTCTCTAAAAGAAAGCAAAATCCTTCAAGATATTATAACTCTATAACTAATCTCAAGTTGCAACACAAGCACAAAATATCACCTTTCAAAAATCCTCATACAAAAACAGACCTATTATTACCTAGGGACCAAAATCCCTTAAGCTACTATACTCTATAATGAATCTAAATACAACATCCTTGCCTTGGTAGGAAAGGCCAACAAACAATTAGGCCCCCCTCTTGTCAATGTTTCTTGCCTATCCTTCTCCAAAATTTAGTTCCATGTTCATAATAGGTCTAAGCACGTTACAACCATGGCCACCTAAAGTTGCTTGAACGTGGAGCTTAATGATTGGACCTACTAACTCCTACCCTACCCTCTTCATCGTGGTAGCACCCACATAAATGAGCATTTTGTCCTTATAATACCCTAGTATCTAGACTGGTTAGGCACAAATTAATTATTTTTACATTTGCAAAAAATTCTGAAAAATACCTAGCTGCCATGCCAAAAATCTGAAAGAAACTCTCAAACACACTAGCTTCATTATTTGATATATTGCCTAATTATATATTTTTATTTTTATTTTTACTTCCAAAAGTCAATGAAAAAAAATTGCCATAACCAAAATCAGCACACCTTGAAGGAGAATGCAAAAAAATGAAGGCAACTTCCCAACCTTTATAATTTGCCACAACTTGGCTCACTAACCTATGGTGTCACAAGCTTAAACTCACAACATTAACAACTACCTAATATTTTTAGGGTTGTTCATCTTTGTATTTATTAGATGGGGTGTCTGCCAAGTTCAATTCTTTTCTCCCTTTTTTCTTTTCTTGGGTTGCAATGAGCAATTTTGAATGGGCCATCATCCAAAACAAAACAAAAAAACCTTTGGATGAAATTCAACTGTCTTCCTACAAGCAATAAGGCAACTACAACACTGCAATCAACTTGAAAACAGCTGAGATCGCCATGATGCACATTGTAAAATTGCTTTTCTTTGAACAATTCTACAACTTATCACACTTTGCATAGGTTTGTGATGGCCTTCCAAAAACTCTTGCACCAATCAAGAAGGTTCAAAAAATAGGGCCAAACCCACAAATCACATTGATACTGCAACAAATGTTTTCTGAAATACCCCAATAAGGAGTCAACTAAAACTTCAAGTTTCATTACGTGTTGCACAATATCAAGTATCTCTTAAGGCGAGTAGTGTTGAATGATGATGGTAGACTTGTCCATGATCTCCACAGAAAGTGACACAAACCACTCATAAAATACCTTAAGAGTTATAGAGATTCATTGCAAGAGACTAGTGATGATTATTGAAAGGTGGAACAACTATACCTTTGGTGTCCCATTATTTAAATATAATAAGCAAGAAAAAAATATTACCATATTTGTAGAGACAACCTAAGAGTTCAATTGCAAGAAATTGTTTTATTTGGACCATATTAGTGTAAGTAGTTCATGACATGGGAAGTTGCTACAAATGTGTTATTGGTGCTACTAGAGGAATGTGGCTATGCATTCGGTGACTACAAATAAATGGAGGTGGATTGGTGATTTCAAGTGTATTTTAGCAAGGGGAGTTGCTAGATTTTGTGTTGTTATTTGAGGAACTACTTTTGGTGTTTTGTAAGTGATGATAGGTTCTACCATATAGGTTTTTCACTATTGTGCAACATCATTATAAAGCATGTGTGTACTCAACAATAAGAAATGTTTTAGTATCTGATGATAATTCCAAAGAAATTCCAATGGTTCATATGAGGAAAGGGTTTTTGCATTGTGTGAATGGTGTTCACAAGGAGGGCACTCACAGAAGACCTTGAGGTTCTATGAAGAAGTTGTGTATGGGTTGTTGTTTGTTATGTGTGTGTTTGAAAAGTGTTTGTGTTAGTTATCAAGAAAATCATATTCATGAGTGAATGTTATTGCATATGTGGTCATGAATAGGGAATTGGTACAAAATCAAGTTGCACTCCACGCTACTATGCACTACTATTGATGATGAAATGATGAAAAGAAAAATTGGAAATTAAAAATATTAAATGACATTGCATGCAACTTGAATTCAAATATAATTGAATTCAAAGTAATTGATTTAATCTAAATTTTAAATTGAATTCAAAAAAATTGAATTGAATTAAAACACATTGAATGGAAGTCATATCCTATGGAATTGGATTCCAAATTTGATAATTGAAAAGACATATTTCCTACATTCAAAGTAGATTCCAAACCAAAATTTATTTTGGTAAGATGAAACAATATAAAATGTTATGGTTATCCCACCTAAACCAATTTTGATTTAGCCATCATCATTGGAATTTAGGTGATCACTATGATCAAACATGGGGAAAATGTTGGCTCAAGGCTAATAAATCTATGTCTCAAAATGGAAATATGTTCTATAGGTTTGTTTGAAGAAAATAAATATCCAAGTTTTAGGCCATAAAGATGTGGGCTTGGTTGTTTGGTGGTTTCAAATAATAAGGGTGTCAAATAGGATGTTTAAAATTGTTTAGCTCTTCAATGCAAAGGTTAAAAGAACTTAGAAGCTCAATGGTTGTGGTTTGGATGCAGGAATGTTATTTGGTGGGCGAATGAACATGAGAAGGAAGGAATATTGTATAAAATATTCAAGGAAATATTCTTTGACATGTTCACTTGATGTGGATTGAATATTTTTTAACATGTCCTAAAATGCCATCATTTCAAGGAGATATTCAAAGATTCCCCAATAGATGTGAATATTTTTGCACGTTACCACATTGCAATGTACATGTGGAGTGTTCAAACTACTTGCATAATCAAAATATTTATATTTGTTAGAATGATGAGGGAACAACTCAAAAAAAAAATCCATTTTTACAACACAAACCTTGAAAAATATTAAACAATTCTACTTCAACATAACTAAATTGTGAGGACATATTTCAATGGTTAGCTGGAAAATAAATTTAAATGACATATAAATTTTGTTTGTAAAGTTTGACACTTGTCATCACATGCAAAATTTTGTTTTGAGTAGAATGTGACATGAATAAAATCAAAATATCTAGTGGTCAAAAGTTGTTATGATAAAATATATTATAACCCCCAATAACAAAAAACATTCTTATGCATATTAAATTGTTAAAGGAGCAACAAATTTTTGTAATTTATGGGGAACTTAGAAGACCTTGTAATGGAGGTGACTTAAGACCACTGCAATACCATTCATAAAACACATGTGTCTTTTGCATTAGATGAAATTTCATAAACAAATCAAATTGTTATGTGAACTTGTTAAAAGTGACATTATTTGAATGTTGGTTGCTCACAACAAATCCATCAAGTTTTGACAAATTCAATACATCCTTCATATTATCATGGCAAAAAAAATGAAACATTATTTGAAGACATTTGGTTCTAACATTCAATAAATCCACCATAACGTTATGGCAAAAAAAATGAAGTATTATTGAACACATTAACTTTTTAGGAATCAAGTATTTTTTATTGATGAAAGATCTTTTAATTGATTTGTATCCAATAATTATAAAACAATTGTGGGACACAAAAATGTTAAAAATAATGGTGCAATTAGTAATAAGATATAATTTTTTATTTCTTTTACTATGAACTTTTAAAGGAGCTATTTGGTTTGTTTCATCTACAAACATGTTTAAATGGAGTTTAACACATTCCTATTGAACTCCCTTAGACTTGGAGTTGTATTTGGCTATGAATAAAAATTTAAAAATTAAAAAAGGAAGATGTAGAGTTCAAACTAGAAATGGAACATTAAGCATCAATAAATGGCTTGCAGGACTACAAAATTTATGCAACAGTAATTCAAACATTCATACCAAAATTCTTGAAGAACTTCCAACAACCTCCTAGAACAAATCCATGGTTAATGCACTTAACTAATCAAAACTATTGAACACGTTTTCAAAGGTAATGTGACTACCTACTAGTTATCCAAAATACAAGAACACATCAGTTCAATTGAAGACACATTCCATGCAAATAAAGGCCAAATAACGAATGTGACCCATAAAAGGATGCATACGAATCAACCACACTTGTGTATAGTAGAAAGTTGGACAAGTTGGTTATGGATGTGACAACAAGAAGGGGGTTGAAAGAGCATTAAACCACAATGTCATCTACCTTAGGATCTTGTAGGGACTCCAATGACAACATGATACCACAATATCATTAGATATGCTAAAAAATTGTAAAATTTTTGATGATTTGTCACCCAAGGAAGATAATTGTTTATCGAAATACATATGTAGAAGAGATGACCATAATCAACATCAATGAAATCCCAAAAAGAATATGGTAAATTAAATATATTCATGCAAAGTTTTCATACTAAAACCTTGTAATGATATGACAATAATATTGGGAAACAAGGATTAAATAAAATGAGATATTTGTTATGTGTGGTGTGTCATTTATTATTTATATAAACAAACTAATAATGTTGAATATAATTTATATGCATTTATGAACAAGCAATAGAACCTAGCTTCAATCACATTTATAATTGGGAAAAATAAAGTGAGAAAAAATCAAAATAACCTATACTTAAACATGCAATCTTATATGGAAACAAGAGGTGGAAGATTGTTAGAGAAGGGAGAAATTGACATCAAAATTGTAAATGAATGTTTACATGGTTTGAGAAGTAGGAACATGTTATAAATAGAAACAAGGTTGTGGTGTAAATTTTGAAACATGTAATTTTCAAAGTTCAAAGTTGGAACATTGTTTATTGGCAAGGTTGGAAGGGATATCAAATGCAATTTTAGGTGGTAGAAATGCAGGTAAGTTTTCAGTTTCATAAAGCTAACATGAGATTTTATCCCTCAAACCTCTTATAAATAGTTGTCCAAATTTTCAACTGTTGAATAAAGAAGTTGAAATGTTGAAACAAGTTGTTTTTTACACAATTACATTTCCAATTTTATGCACCTCCTCATGAACCAAATTTCTTATTGGGAATGTAAAATGAAGAGTTGCATCAAAAGTGCATAGGTGAAATGAAATCAAAGACCTTGGAAAAGCCATCATATTCACAAGAACATAGATAGTAAAAGCAAGTTTTGAAAATGCGAATTTTTAACATAACTAATAACACCTGCAAAACTTGGTGTGAATGGAAGAAAAAGTAACCTATTTTTGCACATTGGGAAGAAAAGGGTTTTATAGATGCAAGCATGATGAAAAAATTAATTTGTGAGAATCTTCAAGAAATATTAAACATTTTCAAACCATCCTCAAAGCAAAAAACAAGAGGGAAGGCTGAATGAAACAAATTGGGAACAAAAGCATGCAAACCAATTTTCCAACTTGTGTTAATGTGTCAACCTACTCAAAGGGGGACAAGTCATGTTTGACTTGTTTGAAGAAGGAGAGATCATTAGAGCCCGGAACATTATTTGATGTTGATATTGTTGAATATAAAAAGCGAGCAAGAATGTTTTTAAAATACTATACTTGATTTAGATGATGTGAGGACTATTGTGGACGTGCATATTGTGTGATATATGTTTCTTGCATAGTTTTGATGTTTAAGGGCAAACTTTTGTTCTTTGCTTATAGAAAGTAATTTAGAATAATTCCATAATATCTTTTGGTAGGTTATAGTACAAAGGATGATAAATGTGATTGTAGGATAAATCAATGTCATAAGTCCTCGTAAGTTTGTGTGGTGTCAAATGAGCAATGGAAATTATAGGAAGGGATAACTATCATAAAGTAGAAGCTTATACCATATGGAAAATTTATTTTTTTAGGCCAATGGGTTTTCAGATTTGATGGATTGAAATTGTTTGTAAGGTTATCTTGAATGAACTTATTCACATCTTCGTATGGGGAAATAGATGTGTTCACATCTAGGTTGTGTGGACATGTCACCAAGAACAAGAGACCTTGTGAAACCCAATTGTGGCAATATCTTATTATAAGTTAATTAATGAATTCCATTACACCAAAATTTTCCATGAGAATGGGAGGGATTTGGTCTTGGTATTCACCCAATTATACACACATTATACCATATCATAATGACCTCTTAATAAATTTTAAAAACATTAAGGAAAAACAATTGAGGAAGTGAGATTTGAAACAACACACTACTATAAAAATATGGTCTTTTTGCTACTAACATCATGATTATGATGATTATAGAGTCAAGATCTAAACAAAAACACATGTTTGAAATGACTAATTATGTCTATCATGACTAATATCAAAACTAGTAGTGTCTGTTATGACTAAAAAATCTAAAATTGTAGTAAAATTAGACAACATGTTTCACATGTGGCAATGTTGGCACCCATGTGGAGTTGTCTATTTTGATTGATATGATTAACATGATTGAAATTAATCATCGAAATATTACAAATTTGACAATAATGCTACTTTTAAAAAATGATGTGGCAATATTAAAATTGAAAAAATATATATTTTATCACTATTTGAACTTAAATATGAAAACAAAATGACAATATGGTATAAATCACTTGTTTTAAATCATTATGCATTATAATTTCATTAACCAAATAATTTTAATAGGGATAACAATAAAAAAATTAAAAAATGCATGAGATCATGGAGTATATATTAATTTGAAATTTTGAAATTTTAGCTAAATATTATGATCTAAATGTAGATGTTAACATTAGAAAAAAAATGTTCAATTTATGACTATAGTTGTAACCAACATTTACAACTTATATAATTTTAGTTGCATAAGTGAAGTTGCATTCAACATTTACTTGCAAATCATGATTCAACATGACATCACCAAATGAACAATGGATGATGTACATGGTCAACATATACATGTTCATCCTTTGACCATCCGTATAACATTTGTAATTAAATCTTGTTCTACAACTATTAAATATCCACATTATTTGCCACATGTTTAAGGTAATTTTTTTTAAATGATTTTAAATGTTGAAAAAATCCATGCCATCAAATTCCAACAATTTGTGATGGTGCCATTTGGTGTTACATTCAAAACCATTGAACTATATAACTCTTTGATTTTTGACAAAACACCATTTGAATTGTAGGCATATATATAACCTATTTCACTGGAAGAAAATTTATCATTTGCAAACTATTTTTGCAACTAAAAAATGTCATTTGTAAATAAAAGAAATGTTATTTGCAACTAGTTGCAAAAATTGGTTACAAACAACAATTTTTCTTCTAGTGTTTGTATCATTTCATGTTTTCAAATGCCTTGAGTATGATCACATGCCAAATGAAAAAAAAATTGACTCCAAAACACACTTTTTTCTTTTTTTGTTGGCCATGGGGAGAAACATGGTATCAAAGGTTATTGTTTGTATGATTACATCTCACAATGATTCTTTATGATCATGAATGTGTTATCTTTGATGAAAATGTTTTGTTCCTAGCCAAATCTATAGAAATCTTGAAACCCCCACAACCATCTCAAGAGCATGCACCATAATTGATGTTCCATGGGAATGGCCTTTAAACCTATTCCAATCCAACTCATTCTTATTGCTTTACCTCAAAATCCAAATGTTGTAGCAACCTTGTTAATACCACCCATACTTCAAACACCATCTCCATTCATTGAACCTAATCCTTTGTATGTTTTTTCACCTTTTAATGACAACATTGATCATAACCATTTCAAACTTCCAAATTGATGAACCAACCAAAATTGATGAAGCCTTGATTAGTTTAGAGGGGGAACATTGGAAGGAAACTTCAGAGTTCGAATATGCTTCATTATTCAAAAATTAAAAATTTAGGTTGGAAACACTACCACCAAGTTAATCAATTGTTAGTTGCAAGTGGATTTTGAATAGGAAACATCACCATGATGGTTCAATATCTTGATATAAGGCTTAGTTGGTTGGTCACGGGTTTTTGAACAAATCCAAATAATTGATTATGGTAAAAACATGTTTTCATTAGTTGTCAAAATTGCATTATTAAGAATAGTGATTACACTTGTAGCTACACACAATCTTCACATTCACCAAATGGATGCAAAAATAACATTTTTAAATGGAACTTTAAATGAAAAAACTTACATATTTCAACTTGAAGGCTTTAATTGTTCATCCAAATGCCCCAAAGAAGGTCAATAGAACATTTCTCAACTTAGTTTTTGAGTTGCAATGACCACTTGTGACTCATAATTTTTTTACACTGTGAGTGTTATCAAACAAGTCACATGAGTTGTAAGAGTTGGTGAATCTTGCAACTCACCATATATACAATGCAACTCAATGCAATTCATTGCAATTCTATTAAAGCAACTCATTTTCAACTATTATGGAACTCCACTACAAATATAACCATAATGTCATGTTGACATTATTAATTTTCATTCATCCATTAAAATTTGAGACATGGCAGTATGTAGAGTTTTGGATTTAAAAATTATTGTCTATTATGATTATTAATGATGGTCTGAAATTATGACACATGGCACAATAAAAAATTGTCATTTGGCATATTAGTTGAAATTTGAAAAAAATTAAAATAAATATTTATTTTAATAGCTAGGTAGCTTCGTACATAACCATAGGTAGGTAGGTCCTAGGACCTACTTACCTACCTACTTACATAAGTAGGTAGAAAAATAGGACCCACTTATTTACATAAATATGCAAATAGGTAGAAAGTACAAGCCCATGTGAATTAAATAATAACCATGTAATTTTTAAATTTTATTTCATGTTTTGTTTTTAAGGTTAAACTTTTTTGAACTCGTCTCGAAATGGGAGTGTATTTTAATGTGATAACATAAAAGAAGACACCATTTTTATATAATTTGTGACATCAGATTCAAACACAAAGCATATGGGTTAAATCTTTTAATTTTTTAAAAATTACAAATTGAGTTGCAATTATAGAAAAATTTTCCCACATATTTTGTGTTTATTTTTCATTATGTAAGTTAGATAATTAAATTATTAATTATTTGATACTTATATATGTGAATCAATTATTTAATATTTAAATGAAATAGTGATTTAAATTAATTAATTTAGTTCAGATAATTAATTATCAAAATAATTTATCTGATTTTATCTGAAATAATTATCAAAAAACTAAAATTTGGAGCTAAATATTTAATAATTAATAATTTGGATCGATTATTTGAATTAAGTAACTAATGAAATAGTTATCTTAATTAAATAAATAAATAATTATTTGAATAATCAAACTAATTCATTTGATTGTTTGTTAGTTACTTCAAATAATTAATTATTTGATTTCATATAATTTACTATCAGATGATTAATTATTTAAATTCATATAATTAGTCATTTATTATCTAAAAAATTAAAAAAATTACTTATTTTGAATTACTAAAAACATAGACATTTTTAAATATATATAATGCATATAAATATTTAATTATTCAGTTTAAGTAATTATTTTAGAATAATTAAGTAAATTACATATTAATTAATGAATTATTGAAATATAATTCATTATTAAAATTTAAAATTTAAATATGAATTTGGGTACAAAACATCAAGATATATATAGGCATATCCATATGTACATCTGAATTGAATTATTAATATAATATACAAATTTCTTTTAGTTTCACATTTAAATTAATTATATGTATATAGATAGTTTATTAGTGAATTTTAATAATTAATGATCTAATAATTATTGAAGAGATAATAATTATCTTAATTAATTAGTTTTATCCATTATTAAGTATTTTCAATTGGAATAAATATTTATTTAATTATTATTTGATGAGTTTTTATTGTTTCTATACATCAATTAACATAATTAGTTAACTAATTAAAATTAATTATATGAGTTACACTTTTTTATTTCGATTAAAAGTGAATTATTTAATATAATTAATAATTTCATAATACTTAAGTATATTAAACATAGTTAATGTTTAATAGTCAAATTATTGAAACAATAATTCTTTATAAAATAGTACATATGAATTTGTATCCTTATGAAGTTCTAAGTTGTACAATAGTCATAACATAGTTGAACACTGCATTAATTTGTAACTAGTTCAATAGTGGTGCATTTGTGGCCCTACTAGTTGTATCAATGGGAATCATAATAAAAACTAGTTACAAATGTATCCCATAATGTGCAAAAATGTGTACATGTGGCATTATTGTATGTATGTACATTGTACACTAGTTGCAACGTAGTTATTGGGTCAAAGGCACATTTACAAAATTTTTAAAATAGTTGTCACATGCAACTATAGTCTTTGACTCTTAAAAAAATCACACGTGGTTGACTACAAGTGTATGTATGGTGTGTACAAATTACGATATAGGAGATCCATTTTCAGTTCACTTGCAATTATAATATAATTAACTGATTTTTTGACATGATGGTTTACTTATTAATTCCTTGTATTTCCAAGGGGATAATTGCATAGTAATTGTAATACCAAATGGATAATTGCAAAATAGTTGTATACAAGTTATTTTTTGAGCTTTAGTTGCAAGGCAATGTGATTTTGATAAACACAATGGATTAAAACAATCATCACAAATGTGATATGAAAAATATAATTATTATTTCTTGCAAATTAGGTTTAAATTGTGTGATGTTGATCCCAATGTGTGTATATCAAAATTGTTTCCATTCATCTTATCACTTTAAGGTTTTGTGTATTATTTCAATACTTGTGAATGATGATGAATAATTCTTACAAGGTGTTAAAACTAACTTATGCAATTTGTTTGATTTCATTAATGCTAGCCCCATTGAATTTTGTCTTGGGATTAAGTAGGAACATCATAGACCATTCCATTCACTTGTCCCACGACAAATATATTTTCAAACATTTTGGGATGTTAGATTGTAAACATGTTGACCTACTCCTTTAGCAACTAGCCAAAAACTCATAAAAAAAACTGGGATTGAAAGACATATGTGAAGGAAGTGATGAAAATTGTGTCATATGTTAAAGCCACTAGTTGCTTCATGTATGCAATGACTTGAGTCTTCATTTAAACCTTAATTTTCTATAGGTCAAGTTGCCCAATTTGGTAGTAGTAAAATGCATTTTTTAGTACATGATACATGCCACCAAAGATATGAGAATTAAATATGCTAGTGAAGGTTCAAAGCAAGATAGGCTAAAGATTCAAGGATCGATTGACTCCAATTAGGCAAGAGATCAAGATTCCCACAAGTCTACATTTGGAGATATATTTTTATTTGTAGGAAGTGTAATTTCATGGCAATGCAAAAGAAAAAAGCTATTGTTGCCATTTTTTCAATAGAAGTTAAATGCATTTCCTTTGTTTAAGCACAACAAAAGAAGTTTTGTGGTTAACACAATTATATGAAGGATATTTGTTAAGGCTAGCTAATATTTTACCATGTTGTAAACACACGAAGTTTTTTTGTAAAAAAAGAAATACATTCATGTAAATATTATGACAAATAATTATAGTAGAAAATAGTGACAAATTACTTAATTAGTAGGACAAAAGACTATCAAAAACTTAAGAATCAGTAGCACAACAAACTACCAATTTTTTATTCTTGAAATACTTAAACACTTGAACTTCTAAACAATCAAAACACTTGAAAAATAGTTCAAAAATGCAAAGAACTTAAGAATAAAACATGTAACAATGAACAACATCTTGAAGAAAATTTGGTATACTCAAAAAATGAAAAATGGTCTATCAAAATGCAATCTTGGTTGCACCAACACAAACATAAGTACTAATTTAAAAAAACAATGTAATCCAAAGGAAATGATGGTGTTTTTGTTATAAAAAATAGATGGTTACTAGAAAGATTAGAAGAAACAAACAATATTATTTTCTAGATTTACAAATAAAAAATTCCTAAGAAGTTTCTAAATCAAGTAAAAGCAAAATTAGGTAGTCAAAACTGGTAGTCAAAACCCTATAATCTAATACTATCAACTTCATTTCAAATTTATGGTTTTAACAATCTTGAATTTACTCAAAATTACAACCTATTCAACTCATGTTGACAATCATCATGCATTGTGTTGTCAAAAACAATTAAAAACCATGATTGTAATAAACACATTGACATCAAGTATCACTACTTGTGGAAGAAGGTTGCAAGGTTTGAGATCAAATTAAAATTTTGTCCTATAAAACAAATGCTTGCAACTGACCACGCAAAATCTCTTCCCAAATTGAAACACCAACTTTGTCCAGAAGGGACAACTCCAAACTCTAAAGCGTGATTAGATCTTCTCATTAAAGCACAGGGTGTTAAGGATAGAGATTTATTGAGAGCTACCTTGAATAGTCATACCTTTTGATACTCTAAGTTTGTGTTTGGAATGCTTAAATCTGTCTTCATTGTTTGACGATAATTCATAATTATAATATACAAAGAGCTTTGTCTCTCTCATTGGGGTATTGATAATTCATAAGAGAGAGAGAGAGAGAGAGAGAGAGAGATTGAAACGAAGGTGCTTATACAAGAGACAATATGATACGGAAGCATCTCTTTTTATCACACTTGAGACACATGGTAGACAGACAATACAAGATTGTGGAAATCTGTTGCTTTGGTTGTATCCATTTAGTCATGTGACATTGCAATAAACAATAAGGTTTGAAATTTTCAAGAGTGATGTGTAGCAATAAGATTGTTGTCAATACCTGTTGGGGATGCTTAATAAAATTACCCCAATTTTGGGTTATGCTACTGTACAATATGTCTTTTGTCAGCCAATGAACATTTGAACATTCCCAACAAAGTCATTAATTTGAATCCTATTTATTTGATGAGGTCAATCTGAAAAGTCACCTTGTTGAAGATCTTTTGGAGGCCTGAATTGTGGGTGTGACTATCTACGTATACATACACCTTTGATATAAAGAACTCAGAGAAATTCCCTACTGTGTTTGGAGGGTACCTTATATACCCATCAATAACCCTCCCCCAATAGAGGAGGGATGTTATATGCCTACACCTTAAGAGGGATTATACACCTACATAGATCTTACACAAGTGAGTGTATGGTAAAGCCCTAGTGTGGGGGCATTCTCAAAATAAGGGGCCTCAGACGAGAGGATAGCTGAGTCCAGCCCCACATTTTCGGAATGTCCCCCACCCATGGGCTTTATGTATTGTAAAGCATGACGCAAAATTTATTGTGAACCAAACTTCTGTAGATTGGGAGGTGTATGAATGGGAGAGATGGGAGAGTTCTAATGCCTGCTCCTCAATAGTGAGACAGTTCTTACACCTATAAGTAGGCATAATTTTCGTCCCACCCTTGAGGAGTAGGCATAACATCCCTCACAAATTTTAAGAGGGAAATTCATGGTTATAAGGTGCCCTCCACATACACTACGAATTTTCATTTTCTCAGAGTGCTTTTGGTGAGTGTAAGATCCCTCCAACACTCACTTAAGGAGTAGTTGAAAGAACCTGCCCTTCTCCTATTCCTTGTTATTTACCTATGTTTAGGTTCATACAACATTCACCTTGTGCTTTACTATTTCCACCCCACAAATGTGGGGGTGGGACTTTGCTATACCTTTTGTCCTTGGCTCATTATTTTGAGAATTTCCGCATCCTCGGGCTTTACATTACACACAAATTTTCATTAGTGGGATAACTTGTCACCACCCGATTGGGCCAGTACAATCCCCAGCAGCACCACCAGTGCTTTTGTGCGGTCGACAATACAGCTTTGGACATGGGATGCTGGCTTCCATTGGCTACCTTTGGCATCCCTACTTTGTCTTCCTCTGGCCTTATAGGCTTTATAATGTAGCACATGCGGTAATTGATAATTTCCCCAGATGGGGAGGGTTTGAAAAGAATATGCTTGTTGCTTGCAGTTTCTAAGCAAACGAAGTAGCCTATAGCCTTTAGTTCTGGGATGAATATTTGTTGCTTTCCCCAGAATGAGGATGGCCTTGGGGCCCCAATTTTTGTCTCCTAGGGAAGAGAAAGAAAAAACTGGTATTTATGATTTGTGTGGGTCCTGGACCCCAATTACAAGGGATCTTTTGTACCCCTACAACTCGACACTCCTTTGACAAGGTCAGGGGAAACCGTGACATTTACAATGATAAATACATTAGTCGGGCTCCATGTGCAAGCTTGCCAATGGCCATCTGTCCTGGCCAATTGTGCTATTGAGAGAGGAGCCAAGGTAAGGAAGAAAACTGAATTTCTATTTCCCCATTTTATTTTGGGGGGGGGGGGGGGGGGAAGGGGGGAGGGGAGTGGGTGGGGGGGGTGGGGGGTTGGAGGGCTCTTGGTCTTCAAAGTTAGGTTTATAGGGGATGCATTTAATGCGTGATTTTGTTTCCCTCAAGATGGCTCTCTAACTTCCCAGGGCAAGCTTCCCAATGCCCATTTGTTCAAGCCAATTGTGCTATTGATGGAGGAGCCATTGGAAGGAGAAAATGTTTTCAATTGAGTGTCCTTCCCCCGCCCTCCCTTTTCTTTTGGTGATATTTAGAGGGCAGTCTTCAATTCTGACTTAGAGTGGTTTGCAAAGCTAAGTTGTAATGGTGAATTTATTTTGTGCCTCAAGATGGCTCTCTCACCTCCCAAGAGCCAAGGGAAAGGGGATATTATGTTGTCTATTGCTTTTTTGCTTATATGATCCTGTTTCGAATGTGGGGTGCTAGCCTATTACAAAGAGGTGAATGTAAATGAATGCTGACCTCTTTTTCTGACTTCAAAAGAGAAACTTAACATGGGAGTCACGAAGATCCTTGAAAAAGGCACTAAAGTTGTACCTGATATGAAGAGAAAAGCCAAACAACAGCTGGATTTGTGGAGCAAGGAAAAGATCTCTGAAGGTACAAAAGAAAGGTTATTGGCTTTTTCTGAAATGAAAATTCATGGAAGGTGGAGAACACAAAGATTTAAAAACTTCCCAAGAGTTGTGTGAAACTCCTAGCTCATAAAATTGATTGCCAAACTATACAATAACTTACCCGGGTCATTTCCACAAATAGTCACTTGGAGGGGGTTTTTGTTCCGAAGCCAAGATTATGTGTTGCCCATCGAGAACAAAGGATTGGACGAGTTCTCTTGTACACATACATGATCTAATCATCAATGTAGTTTGTCCTAATCATTGGTACTCATTCACACAGCCCCAATCAGTTTTTGCTTTCATCCATCAGCAAGTTGAGCTTTTAGATTCACATTGATTTTCTGCAGACGTCTCTGCATTGGTTCCAAGGGCATGCAACCTCAGCAGCAGTGTTTTTTTTTTCCTTCATATTACTAATGTCGAAATTTTGGCGAATTTTGCCTCAAAATTAGCAAAATTGGTCGAAATTACACTAGAAAAAACGGTTTCCCCAAAGTTTCCCAGAGTTTTTGTATCGATTAAAAGTGAAAATTCGCTCAGAAAAAAAACACTGCTCAGCAGGGTTCAATAAGTTAGTTCTAAAATATATGTCTGTAAATATATATACAAACAGCCTGATGCAGTGTCTTTTTTTGTTGGGGGGGGGGGGGGGGGTTTTTTTACTTGTGTAAAAAGAAAAAAAAACACAAAACCCCCCCATTTTTAAAGAAAAAAAGGGGTAAGATACCACAAAATAAAACTAAAATTT
>Ga0116231_10009722_pt1 | contig 15977 bp, 9 predicted proteins | sample S1TSphgellanicum_2_FD_89695 | JGI IMG/M metagenome (GOLD analysis project Ga0116231, IMG submission 89695) | Host-associated microbial communities from peat moss isolated from Minnesota, USA - S1T2_Fd - Sphagnum magellanicum MG | ecosystem: Host-associated > Plants > Peat moss > Unclassified...
TATTTTTACCTCGTTTTTTTACAATTTATTTTAAAAAATTCCACCCCCCCCCCCCCCCCCTCCTCCTCTCCCAAGCTTCCTTCCTTATCTTTGGCACATTTAGGACAACTTCCATTTTTTTTCCAATATTAGAAGAAAAAAAAAAGTGCACAACAAACAAAAGTTAGTCAATTGTGCAAAGGAAGGAAAAGGAGCAAACATGAAACATGGCGTGTTCATGAAACAACTCATTACCCAAGAAACCTTGAACCCAAAGACAAAGCTCAAAGGCATCATCAATCATCCGGGATGGATTGATAACACATGAGTAGAAAAAACCAATTGGAAGCTTCAAAGAGAGACATAGAGTTGTTATAAAAGGGATGTCTTTTGTACATACCCGTGTTGGGTGGGTGAGTATTTGACTCTTCTCTACCCACATATATATTTTTAAAAATTCATTCAACACTTTGCTTGGTTCAATTTTTTTTTAATGATTTTTCGCAAAAAAAATATTGACTTGATTATAATTTACTTGAGGATTACACTCACCCAAAGCAAAGGAATTGCTTTTAAGGTGTTTTTATTGAAAATTCATTCAACACTTTGCTTGGTTCAAACATTTTTTTAATGATTTTTTGCAAAAAAAATTAAAAATTGACTTGGTTATAATTTATTTGAGGATTACACTCACCCAAAGCAAAGGAATTGCTTTTTGAGGTGAGTAGAGAGAGTAATGCATTTGGTTATCAGATCTTTTCTTAGTTATGGTAAATAATTGAAAAAATATTTTTTTCTTTTTGCATTAATGTTTTTTCACTACATAAATTACCTTGACCAAGACTCTTTATATATATATATATATATATATACTTTTGGAACCTTTTTAGATTTATTACCATTTATTTAATAATGCCTTGAAGGTGTTACAAAATTTGTCAATTATTTTCCTTTTTTTTTTTGGGTTAAAGTTTCTCATAAGATGTTCATATGTTTATTTACCCACTAACTATACCCGTGCCCAAAAAATCGACCAAATGATAGGTTATTTTTCCATACAATTACTCTATGAATACCATAACTAATGGTCATTTACTTTTTACCTTCACCACAATTGAGTTTTTTTTTGCATTTATTGTTATCTAGATATAAAAATAAATTAAATGAAATATAAATACCTTTAAATGGCTGAATTTTTTTTATAAAAATATTTCATTTAGCTCTACCTAGCTGATATATTTAAATCACTCAAACACGAGCCATATACTATTGATCCGAGAAAATGAACATACATGCTTAACTATGGACATAGAATGAAATGTTTGGCACTAATAAGATTTTCCATGTTCAGCACTTGAAGCAAAAAAGATTTTGCCATAGCCCGATAGGACACACCATATGTGTACAACATTTTGACTTTCATTACCTTGGGAGGGGGAAAACAAAATTGGCCTCATTGTGGTAATGACCGAGCATGCTAATTTATACATGAGTGTTTTCTTCTTAACCCTAATTAGGGTTGAAGTTATGAATTTGTCTTTGGATGTTTACATGGGTGGTACTTCACAACCAACCCACAAATGATATCCCAATGTAAGTGTCCTATACAACTTATTCTTCCTTTCAAAGGACTTCAATTTTAAGTGCTTTGGGTGTATAGGCCATTCTTTCCATTTGTAATTGCACCACATTTGAGAAAGCCACCATGAATATTCTACATACTAATTGGAGCCCTAAAGTAACGTTATCGGAAAATGTCATGACAAGCACTCTTGTATGCACATTGGATAACAACTTATGACAATAGAATTCAACCTCATAATGCACTCCTAAACCCTTGAGGGTATACCATAAATCACTTACTCCTCCTCCAACATTTTTTTTAAAAAAAATTGTTAGTTTTAAAACTTCTAATATTTGTGGCACTTGCAATAGCCCAATTTTGCAAGGATATTTGAAAGTGATTAATGTCCAAATGGAACATAGCACAACACGATGGCAATTCAACCAATGGATTTTTTTTTTGGAGGTGAAAAATTTCACCACTTGGTGACCAAAAGAAATCCAATGGGACTTGTACAAAGGTTTTTTTGGGGGAAAATTTTCATCCCTTGGTCACCAAGAGAAATTTAATCAACCTCATGTAAAGGATTTTTGTGAAAAAAATGCACCGAAATTACTAGATTTTGAGGGAAAAAAGAACCTTGAATTCAACATGTTAAATAATAATCAATGAATCACATCTTAATTTGCATAATAAGATGTTTAACATGTGTAATGACATAATAAATTCTCATTCTAACAATTATCTTCTATTTATGGTATTTCATGCTCCTCACTTTCATTGTTCATATTTTTTGTCATAATTATTTGCATTTCTTTTATAGATGGCCAAACACTATGAGAGAATGTGGTTTTTTTTACACAAAAGGCTCCAATTTATGGCATATGTGTAAAGTAAACCTTTGTGGTTTTATCGACTACAATGTACAATATGCAATGTTTATCATGTCATATATTAGATTAAAATTATAATTTGACAATTTGAAAAATTAAGTTTGTGGTCAATTGTGAAAATTAATTCTCAAATTTTCATAGCTTTCAATTTGTAAAAAGGAGGTAGCTAAGTAGGTTTACTTGGAAGGGAGTGAGGAAATTGTGTAGGCTTCATTTGAACATTTAGTCATGATTTTTTATTATGTATGTTAAAGTCAGTTTAACATCCATAACAAAATCATTTCATGAAATATTGTGGATTTAGGAATGTTTTGAAAATTATGTAGGTAGTTACTTCCATGCTTGGGCACAACATTTCATTTTTGCAAAATTTCTTCAAAATGTGGAAAATCAAAATAAAAGGGAATATTTTGTCATAATATTCTCATTTTTCTATAAATAATCTGCCAAATTTTGAGGAATTTTTTTTGTCACATTTCGACTTTGCTTTTAGTTTGGTGACAATTTTAAAACTATTTTTTAAACTATTTAAACAACTTCTTCAAATAGTCTCATCATTTCATGTTAAATCCCTCCTAGGAAGCTAGTCAATGACCCAACATCTAAAATTTGAAAAAAACATCACTACTTGGCCAACTCATAATAAATCATTTCTTGCTTGCTTGAAGAACAAAAGAAATAATGGGAGTTTCTTTGTTGGCATAAGTTGTATTTGAAATTAATCAATAATAGGAAAAAATATTATAACTACAACAAGAAGTGACTAGAATTAATTCATGGCATAAAAAATTTTGTGAGGATTTTAAATTCTATTTTAGAAGATAACTTAAAAATTTGAATGCAAACTCAACAAAGAGGTGCATGTAAAGTGAAAATAGCCTTTAAATTATTTTTCATATAATTGTAAAATGATTAAAATTTTCTTTTGGTTGATGTTTTGTCCTTGTAAATCATTTCAATGTCCATCTAAGGACAAAAGATCGTCCTTTTGCTTCAAATCCATCGACAATGTGTGAGTAAAGTCATCAACCCAATGTTGTTGTGGGTTTAAATTTATTTAAGTGTACCAAAATCTTGTTAAATGTCACCCATTTTTGTTTCTTTTTACCTAGTCTTTTTTTATCATGTAAAGACACATTTATGGATGATTACGATGGAATCTAGAATTGTAATGGTTTAAAATATAGTCATTTTAAAATTTGATTCATTATTTTTTATGGGGATCAAAATATAGAGTAAAAAAGGATTGCAATGAGGACTAGGCCTTTTTTGTCCTATGTGGTACACCTTAAAGGATTTTCACCCTTGTCGTATATATATATATGATGTCAATGCAATTTTGAAAGGGCTTGGGTGACAAGTTTTAGCCCTAATTTTTGTATGAATCAAACCTTGTTCATTGGTGACGGATATTATGTTCAATCATAGATGTAATTAACCTTGAATTACTAGTTCATTTCTTGGGGGCATTCCATTGCAACATCTTCTATTTTTTACATGTTTTTGGTTTGAAGTTTGAACCACTAGTGATTTGTTTTTAAACAAAAATTGTCATTGTTGAAAACTTGCGTTTTCCTAATATAAATTTGAATTTTTTTCCTTTCCTTTTTTTTTGGGGTGAAAAACTTGCCTAATTTTTAATGCCACAAAGTTGAAAAGAAAAACCTTGGTTTGAACTTGCCAATAGGCAATGATGAATAGCCCCTTGTTTCCAACAACCATGAAGAGGAGGCTATGTCCTAGATGACAACTAGTATACTTGTACTGTAACACCTTTTCATGTTTAGTGTAATTAAATTATTTCTTATAATGTCAAATTTTAAGGAAATTAAAAAAGAGGAAAAAATATAAAAGTTGGTGTAAACATAGCCCAAATTTCTTGCTTTTAGCTAATCCTATAGTTTGGGGAGTATTGTCTCTTCATTTTTGCAACAAAAAGGTAATGAAAAATGTTGTAAGAGGTTTCATTATGTTAAGAATCATTATGTTATGAGTTCAAAAAACCTACTTATATTTATTGCCAAATTTTCATAAATTATTATTTATGTTGTTGAAGTGAATTTTCAAAAATAAAATAATTATTCAACATATAAGCCTAAAAAGTATCACAATATGTGTATAGGCCATTTCCAACTTTCATATGAAATGTTCATCCAATGGCACTTTCTAGGTTGTTTTTATTTATGGCACCTCACCATTGATGCATTGTTTCAAAAGCCTAATCAAGAACACATAATTTTTTCTCTTTGACTCGACTATTTGTAGCAACATACCATGCTTACAATTTCACATATTTTTACTAATGTCATTTATCTCATGACACAACATTTATGATGCCATTCATCATTGTGGATATATATTTTATAATTGTGATTGGTACAAAAAAGAAAAGCAAAAACTTTGTCCCAAATAAATAATGACAACTTGTTTGTTTGTTCTTGCACATTTACTAGGATCTAATCAAAACCTTAATGTTTTGGGACATGGTATGCACACATTACATACCGATTGGTTGCATGTTTATTAAAATCTAATCAAGAACCTACTATTTTGGGATAGGGCATGCAAACATTACAACAAAAGTCAACCACTTGGTTGCATGGGGAGGCCTACAAAATCTTTAGAAACAAAATGGGAGATTATCAAACATGATGTCAACAAATTTGTTGGAGCTTTCAATAGTGTTGAAGTTTTGTGTCACAAATGCAAAAGACATTTTACACAAGCCATTGAAATTGTATAAAATGAAACATTGACAAAACTTGCACTTCACATTTACACATTATTAACTAGTGCTAAGAGATGTGCCATGTTGGGATGATATGCACACAAAATCACAAAAGTTCACAATGCCACCCATCAAATACAAATGTTTCATTATGTTTAATGCCAACAATAAATTTGATGAAAACAAAGTAGAAATAATGGATATTGAACCATTTGCATCAAGGTGATCACAAGGTACAAAGATGGTTAAAGAAAATTTAAAAATATAGCACTTGAACAAATGCACTACCAACATCCAAGCAAGGGCCACAACAAACATGGCAATTGCCATGTTCAAAAAGGCCATGATTATGGAAAGTGTAACACGATGGTTCTTTTCACAATATTGGAAATGTTTTTGGTGTTTGGTGAAACTCATAAATACTTTCTAGTTTTGAAAGATTGATGAGTTTAAGAAGTTGTGTGTTCAAATAAATAATGTGTCAAGTGTTACAACTTGCCCAATTTTAATGCTTCCAACAAATTCAATTACACAATTTGCAACCGTTGCAATCCCTTCGTCAAACAACATTGATTTGACAAATGATGCATAGGTAGAAGAAACAATTGTTTAACAACAAATTTTAAATAATGCATAAAGAATTTTGAAATATGTTAAAATATATTTGATGCAATAAAAAATGTGACAATTCAATGAAAATTTTGAGGCAAGGTTAATTTCTATTGAAATGTGAAATCATTATTCCCCTTTAAAGGTAATAGATTATTGATGAGATCATTTTGTAATCTAAAGTGCACACTAAATGTCATTTTTATACTCAACAAAAGAGAGCTTTCACCTTATGTGAATGCTAGTTGCATAAAAACATGGTTCTAGACCTTACTATGCAAGATAAACACATCACCTGATGATAATATCTAAAACTATATTTTTATCCCACTACCAAAAAAGGTTTTACACAATTGCAAATCAATTTCATTAAACCCCAAAACTTCATTCAACATCCTTCAACACCAATTCATTTAGTTTGCATAATGTTGTGTTTTTATGCCTCGTGATTCCTTGTTGGAATATTGACTAAAGAGGGTAGATAACATCCACCAATAGGTGATACTTCAAGTATTTTTTCCCATTCACTTTAAACCCAAGATCATTGGTTCCATCAGTCAACAAGTTAACAATCAAATGTGAATGATTCAAAACATTTAGATTGTTATTCCCAACTAATAATCCAAAATGAATATGTTAGAGCTGAAATTTCTTATTTGCAATGGTGTGAAAGATGATTCTACAATTATTATCCTTGTCAAAAAATTGAAAGCACCATATTGTTGGACAATTCTTCCATACATAATGCACACAATCTAAAGATGCAAACATCCCTAGAACCCACGTTTAGAATTTATTTAAAGCTTTTCTCAAAATCCCTCTTAGTGGGTTGTCAAAGGTACATGGGTTTGAAAACTCCTTAATCATTTGGCAAAAATGCTTTAAGTTTTTCATAGTTGTGTTTTTTCCCATGCAAACATATTCATCCATTGCATCAAGTACTGTACCAAAGGCTAGCATCCTAATTGTCGTAGTACACTTTGGGTTCATTGATAAGCCCATGGTGTTGCAAACATCTTACCTTGAGATGAAGTATGCATTGTGCATTCTCACTATTACAACAACACAAACAAAACGAAAACACATCATTTGAAAATGACATCTAAAATGATGTTCATCACACACAAGGTTTGACACAAAGCAATCTCATTCATTGTCAAACACTCACAACATTTGGCTGTTTGCATGGCCCACTTCCACCATGCACACGACAAACCATAATTCTCAACAAGTTGTAACATAGTCACAACAAATTGCTCATCTTAAAAATTTGTCTACAACTGCAACAACAACCTAGCACACCACTTCTCAACCATAGCCAAAATTACAAAAGCTCACAACACAAAGAGTAACAAAGCAAGAAAACAAATCAAACAAGAGAAGCAATATGAGAGAAATGACATAAAATTTTTAAAAATGACAACTAATTTGCAAAAAGGGCTAGGCTTGCATGGGTTGCCCGCATAGAGGCCTTCAAATTAAGGTTACGGAGTAGTATGGGTAGCTCCCATTGGGTTTAGGGTTTTATGAGCATCTCTAGCAGCAACTCTAAAACACTTTGAATCCGCAAATTTGGATGAAGTACAGCAAATCAAATTTCATGGAGTGATAATTCAAATTCCCAAAATGTCCATTTTAGGGTTTAAGAGAGAGAGAGAGAGAGAGAGAGAGAGAGAGCCCCAAATCTTTGGATTCCCTTGAGCTTAGTAGTTATAGCTAATTAACTCTGGTACTAGCTTGCTAGGAGAGTGTGAAGACCATGGTACACACCAAGTACAGCCTCCAGTCTAACCCTCCCACCACAAGCAATAAGAATTTAAAAATAAAAATAAATTAGCTTGTAATTTTATTTTAAAAAGATTATAATTTATTTAAAAATTAGATTATAATTTTAAAAAAATTTAGCTTGTAAGTGGCATGTCAAATTAAAGCCCCCTAAAAAAATTTATGGACATGTTTGGGTACATGTAAGAATTCATTGCCATGCCAAGATGGATGATGTGTGAACAGAAAGCAGTTTTTCATTCTATTCTTGTCTCATAGCCTACTTAAAAGCATAGTCATTAGCTTATATGTACCCAAATGTACTGACCATCATCCACATGCATCATCTACCTACTTAGTAACCGTCAAGTGCCTTACATAAGTTCTAAGTTAAAATGTTTTTTTTTTTAAAGAATTTGTTTTACGTTGCCAAATGATGATCATCGTTAGAAGGATTTAGCCAAATGTGGCTATAATCCAAATCAAGCAATCCGACAACATCGAGCTTCGATTGAACATAATAAGTTCACAGTTCCCAAGAACCAAGGAAAAATGGTTTGCAAACCCTAACCCTAACGAGAACAAGAGAGAGAGAGAGAGAGAGATAGAGGAGGAGGCTGAAGAAAAAAATTGCACACATCCTTCTTAAATTATCATGGTAGCTAAACCGCGATTAGAGGTGACCATGAGCCAAAAAAAAGTTCATTAAAACTTACAATGAATGTATATAACACATCATTAACTCTTACCATCCAATAACAAATGTGGTGATGTCCAAACTCCGGTTATGACTTTAACCGCAATGTAGCCACCAAGGTTCCACCTGGGTAACCAAGGTCAATGAATGAATGAATGAATGAACAAATCTTTGATCAATGAACAAATGAATGAAATGAAAGATGAAATATGTGTTTGCAAATGATGAATGGATGAATGAATGAAAATGAAAGATGGAACACGTGTTTGAACCTTGGTCCAATAATCAACAAAATGAATGAAATGAAAGATGGCACCCATGTTTGAACCATGGTTAAATAATAAATGAATGGATGGATGGATGAACAAATGAATGAATGAAATGAAAGATGGAACGCATGTTTGAACCTTGGTCCAATAATCAACAAAATGAATGAAATGAAAGATGGCACACCCATGTTTTAACCGTGGTTAAATAATAAATGAATGGATGGATGGATGAACAAATGAATGAATGAAATGAAAGATGGAATGCATGTTTGAACCTTGGTCCAATAATCAACAAAATGAATGAAATGAAAGATGGCACACCCATGTTTTAACCGTGGTTAAATAATAAATGAATGGATGGATGAAAAAATGAATGAATGAATGAAATGAAAGATGAAGATGTGTTCAAATTTTTAGCAAATTTATTCCCGACTCCTAAGAAGTAGGTATTACGGTAGTCGAGTCATCTCCGGAAGCCCCCCAAAAAAAAAAAAACGCCAAAAAGGAAAAAAAAATCATTGCATTTTGTCCGGATAGTCCATACATTACGAACCGATTGGAAAGCAGAAGTTGCAATATTGGGGGGTTGTGTGACGTACGGTTGACTCATTTCGGTAGCGTATCGTGTTAAGCTGCAATCGGGTAGCAAATGATTTGTTGACCCCCATTTTTCACACCACTTTTACTTATATAGCTACCAACTAGCAACTCCCCTTTTGGGTTTTTTCTAAAATCTTTTTAGATTTTTTTTAAAAAAAAAATTTCCCCTCCCGACCTATGTGGCAATCATACATACGTTGATTTAGCCAAATTTGGTTATAAACAAAATATGAAAGAAAAAAATTTAAACATCCAAGTTATACATTTTTGGCTACCGTACTTGAACCATGTATAGAAATCTGGTGATATTTCTTGATTTTTTGGAAATTTGGGCGAGTTTTTTTTTTCCAAAAAATGATTGAATTTCTTACCCCCCCAAAAAAAATTTCACAAAATTCACAAGAGTGCAAAATTCTGCACTAAAATAAAAAAGCGGAAATGCACTAAAAGTAAGTAGTTTTCTAAAGAGTAGAAATGGAGATTGATTTTGCATGAAATAAAATTTGGATCAAGGGCCCTTCCATGCTTGTTTGGCCTCAATTTTCTTCATGGACCATTTGTTACCAGGTCGATTCTGCAATCAAGTTAGATCGAGACTATGGTTCTCAAACATTCCACATTTTTATAGAGAAGCTTGTCTCAAAGACATCACAAACCTCGAATATGAAGATCACAACAAGCCTAACCTCAGGTATGAAAAGAAATCACAAGCCGACAAACCTCACCCAACCTCAGGTATGAAGAGAGATCATAAGCCTACAAACCTCGGATATGAAGAGATCACAAGCCTATGAACCTCAGATATGAAGATCACAAGCCTAACCTTGGATATGAAGAGATCACAAGCCTCCTCCATTACCTCTCTAATATATCCTTCTCCAAAATATGCACTGCGCAAATTTTGTTCAAAGGTGCTGAGGGATACCACCAATGTGAAATGTACTATGGAATGGTCAAGCTCCTGCCCATTATGTTGGCTAAAGGCATGAGCAAGCCCATTAGTGTAAGCTAGGTGACACACCCACCGTAACAGGCAAAGTGCAAGGCCATTCCATGATATTGAGGTCTGGGTTTAGGCAGATTCAACCATTTAGGGGGAAAAAAATTCATGTTCAACAGACACATTTTTATTAATCACTATACCCAGACCAAAACTTGCTATAAGCGGCAGAGCCACAACTGCATGATGAACTGCTTATGATCACCATTGTGCAATGGTGATCATGCAACAAAGTCATCTCATTCAAGGTTTTGCAGAAATAAACAACCCAGTCCTTCAAACTTGGTAGTGCCTGTAGGAATGCATTGAAACTGTTCAGATCACACTGAGCAGAGTAACAAAGAAGAAGAACAACAAACCATTTGAGTTCTGCTCATCAACAAATTCAAGATCAGTCACATGGAGGGGAATGTTCAACAACGTAGGCTCTAATGCCCACCAGCAGCATTGAAACCAATATTTGAACACAAATTGGGTGAATTCTGTCTCCGTTGCTATTTAGGCTCCAGAATCCGCCATCAAAAACTAAATCAGTTCAGAAAAGTTAGCCTAAAACTTCAGGTACACCAATGCAAACTTTGTCAAGGCACGGCAATGATGTATTAGTCAAGTAAAAACTTTAATTGATCATGTTTAACAATGTAGCAAATATGTAAATGAAACTAAAAAGAAAAAAAGCAAAGTTTGGAAATAATAGAAGAGCAAGCAAATAAAGAAATGCATCTCTTACAGGAAGAGGGTGTCAGAAGCCCGGACTTCAATAACAAGAAATTAACCAAGCCTAACACCTCTACAATTTTGCAGGGACTAGAGGACAGGGCTAAAACATAAATTTTGGAGGATTATACATTTGAACTCTCAAAAGGACCCGTAAAAACTACCCAAAAGAAGATCCCAAATGGGAACTTCCCTAGTGGGTACAAGTACAGCAGAAACATGCCACTCTCGAATTAAGAACTGAATTACTGCAGATATTTTCAAAGCCCTGCATGTCAAACAATTCTTGGTCGATTCGAAGGTACTTGGTGCAGGTAGCTTATGCAAAGTTCAATGATGACTCAGTTTTGTAGCAAGCATCAACTGATGATCGCATGCTTCTGGAACTCTCAAGGAATAGCAGCCTTGAACACACTGCAGGTTTGTCTCCATGATAGTCATTGCAAACATATCTTGCAACATCTTCATAGTTCTGTCACAAAACAAGTAAACTTATTACGCTTTATGACGCAAATGGGTACAAACGGGTCAGGCAAAAAAAACTCACACAAACCTGATTCTAGTGGAGAGAAAGACACAAACCAACCTCAAACAAGGGCTCGCCGTTGACAAGCACCCATGGAACATATTTATGTGGTGGTTGCAACCTATTTGTTTCAGCTGCAAATTCCAGCTCCAGCTGCCAAGCAAATACAGAAAGAAAAATCATTATCAACTTTCTACACTCATGATCCTGAAGGTACTTTCTTATCTAGTTCCATGCTTTTCTTGTGAGTGCAATATTGCACATTCAATTGTTATGCAATACTCCCAAAATGCGCATCTTGAACCCATCCAGCTTGAGCAAGAATCATGGTTTAGATGACTCAAAATTACAAATTCATTGTGATATTTCCTCATCATGCCCATAGCTTCAATCACAAGAAGCCAATGATAAAATGACAATGATCTCTTGCAAAAGCAAAAAGCACTAAAATCCCTACTAGGTCCACCTTGAAACTTCTTACCTTTTCCCCCAAAGGACTTGCTGAGCATTCAACAAGTGGGGCAAGGTCAAGGTGTGAAGGTTCCACACATGACTTCCAATCCTGAGCTGCAATTGCCCTCGGGAGCTTTTCCAGACAATAAATGAAAGGGAACCAATCCGTCTGTCACACAGACATAAAAATGAACTCAGCATGGTTGGTTGAAGCTAGTGAAAGCAGTTGCCTATATGAAGGAAAATTACATGATTATCTGAGACTCCTTAATCTATCGATATACAAACAAATCCAAAAAGATCCAAACTTGATTATCCTCAGATCAAGAAAACAATTGCAGCTTACCTTTTTGATTACAGAAAACACCATATATATCATACAGAACTTTATAGAGGAAAAAAACTCTGATTGCATCCATTTTTGAGGAAGCACAAAATTGTGAAGAAGTGCAGAAGACAAGAAAAAACTTGGAAGGGAAAGAAGAGGGGAAGAGGAAGGTACCACTTTCGGCCAAAGGCGGATAGCACATGTTTGAATAATATTCAAGTAGCACTCATCTTCCCCATGCTGTTCCCAAAAACCCACCCCCCCAAACAGATGAAAAATTTCTCACTGTGTCAGCTCATTACCACTGGCGTTTCTTGTGCCCATCACTTATGGACAACCCATAAGCTTTCAGGTTGAACAATCCTGGTTTTTCTCTGAACATATGCTCAAGTAAATGCAAGAACAGGATTTTCAGGATCAGATAATGTGTCTAATTGTAGCAATGCAAGATCACAAGCTAAATTACAATTCAGTACATTTGATGATACCCAATTCTGGTAGGTCTTTTGGAGCATCTTTCTAATCAACAGAAACCGACATTTGGAATTGGAAAGATGAGAATGAGAAAGGAAATAGTTATTCTTAATATTAGTATCCATTTTTGTTTCTTTTCAAGAAGAGAATTAACATCATTACCTGACATGTGAGAGAGCCATCCAAATGGATTCGAGCATTTCCATATGGGATGATCCGCAACTCCACGATGTTGATGAGTCCATTGTTGAAGAAAGGGTTGAGATAATTGATAATGTAGTCTGCACAATCTGGGCACAAGGATTCCGTGTACACTTCCACCTTCACTTTCTCCACACCTGATGAATGGATCAGGCAACAACCAACAAACCCAGGGTTCAGAAATTGTTCACAATGAACTAGAGCTCAGAAATAATAATAGTAATAAGTGTAAATATAAATCCCCAGAAGAAAACCCCGATTTCTGCCTGCAGCATTAGATCGGAGAATCACCATCTATTCTCAATATTCCATGGATTCAAAGTCTGTCATCTTTGAGCAACAATGACTCTCAAGTTCAAATAGGTTCAAGCATTCAAAGGAAAAAAAATTATGAAAATTCTCAGGTTCCAAAAAAAATCTAAGACAAAAATAGATCTTAACCCCTAGTAAAATAAACAAACATATATAAGAACCATGCCTCCATTTTCCGCCGCATGTGGTGCCAACAACAAAATGAGGAAAATTCATTCCATAGATGCAAAAATTCCGATTCTTCTCAAAACAGATGCATCTGCAAAGTTGAAATCGAGTCCCGAGATACTTTTAATAATTCATTTTCATTTTCAAACTAAAAAAATTAAAAACCCTAAAACCCATTCCCGATTCGCAAGATGCCGCTCGAATCTGGTTCTACAAATCAGGAAACGATCCACATAAAGAAAATGCAAAAACAAAAGCTCCCGAATCCTATCACTCTGAAGTGGGAAAAAACTCCAAAAAAAACTCCCGAAAAAACCCGAAAAAAAAGCAAAGAAAAACGACTAACAACAGGAAGCTTCTAACTACGTATTATAACTATGATGTTTCTGATCCGAAGCGATCGAAAAAACCCAAAAACCAAAAACCAAAACCAAAACCTGAACCAGCCGAAGATCCTCCGACTCAAAAGCTTGAAGCAACAAGAGAAAAGTAGAGTGCTGAAAATCTAGTGGAAATTCAAGTGATCTAGAGTACCTTGAGCAGCAGGGAAGTACGTGAAGACTAGAAACAGGAGCACCCAAGTGCTCCAAATCTGTAGAAAACGAGCCATGATCGTCGAAAGCTCGCGTCTCGCTTGCCTCTCCTCTCGTCAGTCCAATGCCCGCGACCTCGCGCTCCGCTTCTACACGCATGTTTTGTTCTTTGCCAAATCGACGGCTGCGATGCACCAATCTCCCGAATCCAACCGCCAGGATTGGCTTCTTCATTGGGTCCTTGGCCAAGCGACGGCTGCGATGCACCGATCTTCCGAATCCAACCGCCAGGATTGGCTTTCTTCTATGCGCATCTTTGGGTCCTTTGGCCAAGCGACGGCTGCGATGGACCGATCTTCCGAATCCAACCGCCAGGATTGGCTTCTTCTACGCGCATCTTTGGGTCCTTTGGCCAAGCGACGGCTGCGATGCACCAATCTTCCGAATCCAAGCGTCAGGATTGGTTTCCATGCCCCTCTTTCGGTCGTTAGGCAAGCGACGGCTGCGATGCACTGATCTCCCGAATCCAACCGTCAGGATTGGCTACCACCAGAATCTTTGGTTCCTAGCCCAAGCGACGGTTGTGATGCACCAATCTGCCTACCAAACCCAACCGCCAGGATTGTCTTGCACCTTTTGGTCCTCGACCAAGCGACGGCTCCGATGCACCAATCTCCCCAAACCCAACGGCCAAGGATTGGCTTCTTCTACTACACGCATGCATCTTTTGGTGCTTGCCAAAGTGACGGCTGAGATGCACCAATTCGTCCAAAACCAACCGCCAGGATGTACGCACGTGTGACAATGGATCGTCTATTTACATATTGCACCGTTTGTATTGGAGACGGAAAACTCATTTTCACCCCCCGAGTTTAAATTTTGTTCCCTGTCGTCAAATTACTTTTACCTATTTACCGGGATAAAAATTGATCCAAAACTCATTTACCCATTCACCCCCAATTATATCACACGGAGTTTACCCACAATTTACCCGGGGACGGGTATTTCCTTCGAGGGAATTAGGCCCCCACATTTCACCCGGGGGACGGGTATTTGCTTCCAGGGAATTAGGCACCCACATTTCACCCGGGGGACGGGTATTTGCTTTGAGGGAATTAGGCACCCACATTTCACCCGGGGGATGGGTATTTGCTTCAAGGGAATTAGGCACCCACATTTCACCCGGGGGACGGGTATTTGTTTTGAGGTCGGTACAACCAAGGCTTATTGTATGCAAAATTTGGTTTTCTCTCCTCTTTTCTTTTAGACATTCGCATTTCCAAGGGGATGGGTATTTGTTTTGAGGTGGGTAAGAAAAGGGTATATCACAAAATCATCCTATATTTTTTTAGCCACGCACATTTACTTGAAGGACAATGGGTATTTGTTTTGAGGTCAATGAGAGGAGGTTATATGCAAAAATCATCCAATGTATTTAGTAGACATTCACATTTATCTTAGCGATGGTATTTGTTTTAAGGAAATAATAACTAGTGTTGGGTGGTTCTAATTTTTATGAGAATCATCAATTCCAATTCTTATAATGAGTTTTAAATTTTCTGTTAAATTTAATTTTAATTTTTAATTATATAGAATCGATTAGTTCTTTAGAAACCTAGGAGATACACTTAGTGTAAAGTTTGGGATTTATGTGCATTAAATGACCATTTTAAAAAAATATTAAATAATTTTCCAACCTATTTTTTATCATCTTATCATTATTTAATTTTTAAAAAAAATTATCCCACTTTGTCCTATGTCTATGTTTAATCCTAAAAGAACTTTTGCCTCTCAATAAAGTGAGAACCAACTCCCCCAAAAATTAGGCCTAGTGGTCCATACCATAATATGCAAAAAGAAAACTAATATTCTAATAGAGATTTACATTTGCTTGGGAAATGGGTACTTGTTTTGAGGTGGGTAAATAAAGAAAAATATGCAAAAATAATCTAATATTTTAATAGAGATTTACATTTTCTTGGGAAATGGGTACTTGTTTTGAGGTGGGTAAATAAAGAAAAATATGCAAAAAAATAATATAATATTTTAATAGAGATTTACGTTTGCTTGGGAAATGGGTACTTGTTTTGAGGTGGGTAAATAAAGAAAAATATGCAAAAATAATCTAATATTTTAATAGAGATTTACGTTTGCTTGGGAAA
>Ga0116231_10009724_pt1 | contig 15974 bp, 10 predicted proteins | sample S1TSphgellanicum_2_FD_89695 | JGI IMG/M metagenome (GOLD analysis project Ga0116231, IMG submission 89695) | Host-associated microbial communities from peat moss isolated from Minnesota, USA - S1T2_Fd - Sphagnum magellanicum MG | ecosystem: Host-associated > Plants > Peat moss > Unclassified...
CGCGCACGGTCTGCTTCCAGTGTGGCATGGCTCGCGATCAACAGCCCGGGCCCCTCGGCACGAAGATGATCGATGCTGGTCAGGCTGCCATGATCCCACAACAGCCGGGCCCCGGCGCTGGCATCGGGCCCTACCGCCTTCTTCCAGCCGAAAGGGGTTTTCAGTTCGGCATTTTTCAGATCAGCGCTCAGCTTCAGAGTCGCCGTATGGTTCCTGATCGCCGCGTAATCGACGCCAATATCCGCACTTCCGGCGGGAAAATTTTCGGCAATGCCATCCGGCAGACCTGCGCCGGCAATCTCCGCTGCCGAGGCTGTGCCATGCGCTGTGACGTGCTGCATCACCTGCTCGGCCGGGCCGGGCCGGAAATCCATGTCAAGCGTCAGGTCGGTAGGAATACCGGCATAAGCGCCATGACCGGTGAGGCCGAGGCCATCGTTGTTCACCTTGAGCGATAGATCAGCGTCATCGAGATCGCGACCGGCGGCGATCTTGCCCAGATGCACGCGGGCGATCGTCGATTCCGCGCTGATCCTGATGTCGTCCATCGTCACCGTGTCCTCGAGCGGCATGTACACCATAAGGCGCGCCTGGGCCTCGCCGGAGGCACCGGTAAAGTTCAGACCGCTGCGGGTGAGCAATTTGAGCCGCGGATGGTTCAGCAGCGCGAGTGCGGTATCCAGCGGGCCAGCCAATCGCACCTCGATATCGCCAAACTGATGCTTTTCCTGCAATTTCGAGATCACCATGGAGGATCCGGGCAAAACCCTCAGCTTGTCTTGCTCGGCCGTGTCCATAGCGATGTGCAGGGAGTCCGGCCCATCGATGATGAGGCGGGCGCGGCCATGGGTGAGTGGCGGGATCGGCCGCAACCAGGAAAGTGTCACGTCATCGGCCGACACACCGCCGCTCAACGCCGTCAGTTTCACGTCGGAGCCGTCGATGCCCGCATCGACCGCGCCCTCTACCCGCGCGTCATGGGCATGGCCAGCAGTGATGTTCTGCACCAGCCAGCCACGCGAACCTCTTGCCAATCCGGGCGGCCAGTAATCGGCAAGATCGCCCATTTCCATCGCCTGTATCCCCAGGCCGAAGGTAGCGTGCACGCGGCCCACCAGCAGTTTTGCTGTGGCCTCGGCCGTGATCACGGGGGGTGATAGCTTGCCCGGCGCTGCCACAAACGCAATGCGCGCCGTTTGTAGGATAAGCTCGGAGGGTTTCGCCAATACAACAATATCCGCAGACCGTAGGGCCGTGCTAGCACCGCCACCTGCGATAGTTCCGGAGCTCCCGATAACCTCCAGCCGGGCTGACAGCAGCTCAAGCGCCGGACCAAGCGTGGCATCGAGCCCAGCCTGCAAAGGCAGATCGACCGCGGCAAGCGGGGCGAAAGCGGGCGACAGTTTTGCCAGCGCCGCGGGCGAAAGCGGCGTCATGCCAGCCGTGATATGCGTGCCCCCGGCCCCCAGCTCCGCCCGCGCCGTCAGCGTCGCGTGAATATCGCCGGCGGCCAGATCGATATGCGCTTGGCCTGATACTCCGCCGCCGCCAAGACGAGCGAACTGCAGGTCGATATGCGGTGCTTGCCAGAACACCCCGAGCTTTTCATCCCGCATCGTCACGCGCGCATCGCGCAGATCGACGCGGCGCAACTGGCTGAGCCAGGGCAGGTGCTCGCCAAGACGGGCCGGCTTGGCAAGCTCCTCCAGAATCGCCTGCCTGTCGCGGGTGTTGCCGGGTTTCGATCCGGACTTCCCGCCGAATGGTGCCGGAACCGAACCGTCCGCGCGGCGCTGCATCTGCACCACGGCACCCTTTACCCAGACTGTGCGCGGAACGATGCGGCCAATCAGCATCTGGCCAATGGAGAGCGTAAGCCTTGCATGCGGAAGTTGCACCAGCAGGCTCCCATCGGTGGCGTCGAGCCGGAGGTTCCGCACCCGGATGTCTAGCGGCTGGTTGCTGGCGACAAACCCCTCCCAGGCCAGCGCGGCATAGCCAACGGAGATCTGCGTGCCCTTCGGCGCCAGCAGCGGCTGCTCGCGCTGCACCAGCGACGTGATATCGATCGGCCCTTGCGCGAGGCGCCAGGCGCCGATGCAGCCAAAGATCGCGAGCACGGCGCAGAGGCCGATGGCCGCTTCCATCAGCAAATGGGCGGCGTGGTTGCCGGTGCGGATCAGCAAGGAGGAAAGCAGTTCTTTTCTGAAGAAAAGAACCAAAAGACTTTTATTGCTTCGCTCGCGGATATATCCGGGCCGTGGCCTCCCAATGGGAAGCTGCGGAGAAATAAAAGTCTTTTGCTTCTTTTCTTCAGAAAAGAAGCCCTTTCTTTATTGCCGCAATCCGGCAACATGCGCGCGTGATGCATTTCCCCGGCGGGCGGGACCGCGCGGCCGCGAAAAGGCTGATCGAGGCCTTTCCGGAACCCATTTCCGCCGTCACCGAAAGCCTTCTCGACTGCCTTGGCGGCAATAGTCCCTACCTGGCGGAGCTCGCCTTGCGCGAGGCCAAAACCCTCTGCGCCATCATGGCCCAAGGGCCGGACGCCGTGTGCGATCTCGCACTCGGCCGGCTCGCGGCCGCCAAACCGTCCGCCGGGCGAAGCGAGGTCGCCGCAGAAATGCGCCTCGCCAAGCGGCACGTGGCGCTCGCCACGGCCATCGCGGATATCGGCGGCGCGTGGTGCCTGGAGCAGGTAACCGGCGCCCTCTCCGACCTCGCGGAGGGCGCGCTGCGCCTGGCCACCGCCCACCTTCTGCACGTGGCGCATGGGCGCGGGGAGCTGCGCCTGCCGCATCCGGCTTCGCCCGATCGCGGCTCCGGCTTCACAGTGCTGGCCATGGGCAAGCTCGGCGCGCGGGAGCTGAATTTTTCCAGCGATGTGGACCTCATCCTGATCTACGATTCCGGGGCGCACCCCTATACCGCGGAAGCCAACGGCGCCACCTTTGCCCGCCTCGCGCGCGATCTCGTTACGTTGATGCAGGCGCGCGACGCCAACGGCACCGTATTCCGCACCGATCTCCGCCTGCGGCCCGACCCGGCTTCCACACCGCTCGCGCTGCCGCTGGAAAGTGCGCTGGCCTATTACGAAAGCACTGCCCATACCTGGGAACGCGCGGCGATGATCAAGGCGCGGCCGGTCGCCGGCGACCTGGCTTTGGGCCGGCGCTTCCTGGAGGCCATAAAATCCTTCATCTGGCGGCGACACCTGGATTTCGCGGCTATCGCCGATATCCGCGCGATGAAGCTGCGCATGGACGCGCATAAGGGCACTGTGCTTCCCGCGGCAGGCTCCGCCGTTGAACGCCTTCTGGGGCACGATGTAAAACTCGGCGAGGGCGGCATCCGCGAGATCGAGTTCTGCGCGCAGACGCTGCAGCTGGTGTGGGGCGGCCGCAATCCGGCGCTGCGGCAGCCCGCCACGCTGCAGGCCTTGGCCGCGGAGGCGCAGGCCGGGCATCTGAGCGGCGGGATGGCGGGGTCGCTCGCCACCGCCTATCGCCTGCTGCGGCAGATCGAGCACCGGCTACAGATGGTGGCGGACCGGCAAACCCATGTGCTGCCGGAAACGCCGGCGGGCTTTGCTGATTTCGCGGCGTTTTTCGGCGCGACGGATGCCGAGGCGTTTGCGGCCGGACTGCTTGAGCATCTGGAGAGCGTGCATGAGGCGTTCAACGGCGTGCTGGAGGCACCCGTAACCTCTCCCGATATCACCTACACGAACCCGGTCTTGGCGGCGCCTGAACTGACTGCACTGTCCGGCCAATCGGCGCCGGTGTGGGAGGCGTGGCTACAGGGCAAGCCACGCGCGCTGCGCACCCTGCGGGCACGCGGGTTGCTGCGCGAGTTGCTGCCCGCCATCGCGGCGGTGGTGCGGAGCCAGCCCAATCCCGACGCTGTGTGGCTAAGACTGGACGAGTTCATCCACCGCCTGCCCTCCGGCATACAAATCTTCTCCATGCTCAGCCACAACCCTGCCCTGCTAGACCGCCTGGGCGCAGTGCTCGGCGCGGCGCCGACTCTCGCCGACCATCTGGCAGCCGTGCCGTCCGCGCTCGAAGGCCTGGTAGCCCCGCTGGACATCGATCCAAACCCCGCCGCCTCACTCGCCAGCCAGTTGCGCGATGCGGCCGCGATCGACCAGGCCCTGGCCATCGCCAGCCGCTTCGTACGCGGCGAGGAGTTTCGCTTGGCAGTGGCGGAGCTCGACGGCCGGATCGACCAGGACGAAGCAGGCGTTGCGCGCACGGCCCTGGCCGAAGCGGCGATTTCGCAGCTTCTGCCACGCGTGCTGGCCGACCACGCCCGCCGTTACGGCGTTGTGCGCGGCGGCGGCATGGTGGTGGTGGCTCTGGGCAAGGCCGGATCGCACGAGATGATGGCGGGCTCCGATCTCGACCTGATGCTCGTGTACGATGCGCCGGAGGATGCAAGCGACAGCAACGGGCGGGCGCGGCTCGCGCCAAGCCAGTATTTCGCCCGCGCGGCGCAGGCAATGGTCTCGGCGCTGACCGTACCGACGCGGGACGGCAAATTGTATGATGTGGACATGCGGCTACGTCCCTCTGGCGGCAAAGGGCCGGTGGCCGTTTCGCTGACGGCCTTCGAGCGGTACCACCGGGAAAGTGCCTGGGCATGGGAGAGGCTGGCCCTGACCCGGGCGCGGGTGGTGGCGGGGCCGCGCAGATTGGCGGCGCGGGTGGAGGCGGCAATCCGCCAGGCGCTACAGGCCGGTGATCCATCGACAGTGCTGGCCGATACCTCGGCGATGCGCCGGCGCCTGCTGGCCGAGCTGCCCCCGCAGGGAATTTGGGACGTTAAATTGCGCCGCGGCGGTTTGCTGGAGGTGGAGTTCATTGCCCAGGCGCTGCAGCTTCGCCATGCGGGACGAGCGAAAAGACCCGTTCTCGATCCGACACCGCGGGTGGCGTTGGCCAAGCTGGCTGTGGGGGGCGTGATCGGGAAGGGGGACGCGGCGGACCTAATCGCGGCGGATGCAGCCTGGCGGGCGACCCAAGGCCTGTTTCGCATAGCGCTGGGGCGCGCGATCCCGGCCGAGGTGCCGCCCGCGCTGCAATCCCGCCTGTTGCGCCGGCTGAATGGCATACTAGGTTCGCAATCGGATAGAGATTTGGCGCACCGGATGGACGCCGTGGCCGAAACGGTGACCAATGCGTTCCATCGGCTTGTAGGAGATTGTTGACACGATGAGCATCAGTGAAGGCGACGCGGCCCCGAAATTTTCCTTGGCCGCAAGCAAGGGCCGCACCGTGAGTGCGGCGGCGCTGAAGGGAAAACCCTATGTGCTGTATTTCTATCCCAAGGCCGATACCTCCGGCTGCACGAAGGAAGCCTGCGCTTTCCAGGAAGCCTTGCCGCAACTGGGGAAATTGGGCCTGGACGTGATCGGCGTATCACGCGATCCGATCAAGGCGCTCGACAAATTCGCCGAAAAATACAGCCTGGAATTTCCGCTGGCCTCCGACGAGGATGGCGGTTTGACCGAGGCTTATGGGGTTTGGGTGGAAAAATCCATGTATGGCAAGAAATACATGGGCATCGAGCGATCCACGTTTCTGGTTGGCGCGGACGGCAAGATCGCGAAGGTGTGGAACAAGGTGAAGGTGGAGGGGCACGCGGCCGAGGTGCTGGAAGCGGCGAAAGGGTTGGGTAAGAAGAAATAGGTTAAGGCATCACTGGCCTTGTGGGGCTGCGAAGCAGCGGGCTGGGGGTCTCGCTTGCCCCACGACGACAGCAAACGTTTAACCTTTTGATTTCGCTGCCTAAAACCCAATTTTCTTTAAACCGCTCCCACACTCGCGTATATTGACTCTGGAAGGGGGGGTGCTCTGGCAGCCCCTCAACCCGAGTTGGAGGTTAGCATTGAAAAATAATTCTCATTGCAACCAGATTTAAGAAAGTCCTTCTTTTCTGAAGAAAAGAAGCAAAAGACTTTTATTTTCCGGCTGCTCCCATCTCCGCGTTCCTGGCCCGACTCTATCCACAGGCGCAGAAGAAAAAGTCTTTTGCTTCTTTTCTTCACAAAAGAAGACTTTTCTTTCCTATGCCGCCTGCCGCTCCGCATCCGATGACGCACCAAACAAAAAATCAATATCGTTATTATCCAGCGCACCTAGCGCAGTTGCGTCCTGAACCTCTGACTCTTCGCTGAACGCAAGCGCCGCCAATTCCGCCTTGCGCTGCTGCAATTCTAGAATGCGCTCCTCAACCGTATCCGCCGCAATCATCTTATACACAAAAACAGATTTCGTCTGCCCAATCCGATGCGCACGGTCCGATGCCTGGTCTTCCACCGCAGGGTTCCACCAGGGGTCGTAATGGATCACCGTATCGGCCGAAACCAGGTTTAATCCCCGCCCGCCGGCCTTAAGACTGATCAGGAACAGCGGCACTTCGCCGGCCTCGAAAGATCGCACAGGCTCCGCACGATCCGTGGTGTCGCCACGCAACTCCACAAACGGTATACCGGCCTCTCGCAACCGCGGCTTGATCAGATCGAGCATCGAGGTGAATTGGCTGAACAGCAAGATGCGCCGCCCCTCCGGGATCATCTCGCTCATCATTTCTAAAAGATCGTCAAGTTTGCTGGAAGTTTCTATATCCCGCGCCGACCGCAATTTCACCAGCCGCGGATCGCAACACGCCTGCCGCAGTTTCAGCAGCGCATCCAGCACAATGATCCGGCTTTGCGCGAGGCTCCGCTCCGCCACCTGCTCGCGCACCTTCTCATACAGCGTAATCCGGATAGCCTCGTAAAGCTCGCGCTGATCCGGCGCCAGGGTAATGCGGCGCAGTATCGTGTGTTTCGGCGGAAGCTCCGTCGCCACCTCGCTCTTCGTGCGGCGCATGATGAACGGCTTGATCCGCCGCACAAGCTGCACACGCCGCAACGGATCGTTGTTTTTCTCGATCGGCGTGCGAAAGCGCTTCGTAAAGTTGCGCCGGTCGCCCAGCAGGCCCGGCATCAGGAACGCAAACTGCGACCACAGCTCTTCAAGATTGTTTTCGATCGGCGTGCCCGAAAGGCATATCCGCTGCCGTGCATCGAGCTGCGCCACGGCCTTGGTTGCTTTCGCGTCCGGCGACTTGATGGCCTGCGCCTCGTCCAGAACCACGATGTGCCAATCGTGCTCCTTCATCTCCAGGATGTCGCGCGTCAGCACCGCATAGGTGGTCACGATCACATCGAACTTGCGCAACCTCTCCCGCTTCTTGTGGCGATCGAGCCCGTGCAGCACGGCCACCTTCAATCCAGGCGCGAATTTCTCAAGCTCGGACGTCCAGTTCGTGATCAGACTTGTCGGCACCACGATCAGCGCCGGATTTTTCATCCGGCCCGATGCGTGTTCCACCGTGATATGCGCGATGGTTTGCGCTGTCTTGCCAAGGCCCATGTCGTCGGCAAGGAAGGCGCCGAGTTTCGACGCCATCAGATGCTGCAACCAGCTGACGCCATCAATCTGATAATGGCGCAGCGTGCCACGAAATTCCGGCGGGATAACGGTTTGCGGAATGACCGGATCTCCACGGAAGCGCGCGGTGTAAGCCTCGATGCGGCTCGCATCCTGGAAGCGCGTCAGCAGAAGCTGTTCGAGCTCGATAACCGTGGGCGCTTCGGCTTCCGGCAGAACGATGGTGTCTTCCCGGCTCGCAGCCGCCTCGATCAGATCGCCCATGATGGCGAGCATCCGCGCAATGCGATCGGCCGGCAGCTTGACGATCCGGCCATCTTCCAGCGTGGTAATCAGCTCACCGCCCACAATCTGCGCTGCCTCCATGCCGCCGCGGGCTAGCAGGTTGCTCAGAATGGGCAGCAGCGGAATGCGCTCGCCATCCACCTCGATGCCGAAATCGAGCGAGAAATCGCCTGGCGCGCCCGAAGCAACCGAAACGTCGGTGACCTTGACATCCCAGTTACCAACTTTCTGCACAAGGCGCGGCCCGAAATCCTTCTCGATCAGGCTGCGGAAGCCAAGCGATTCCAGCGATGGGATCCGCTCGGTAATAAAACGATGCCAGCGCTCGCCGGCATCTTCGCCGCGATAGACAAATACGCGGCGGCCGCGCGCGGACTTGCCGTCGTTCACGCGCATCTGCACAAACCCGTCCTGGCGAATGGTTTCCAGCGCGCTCGCTTCCGCCTCCGCGTTGCGGCGCACGAAAGTGGGGCCGCCTTTGCCTTCCACGCGCACGAATTGCCGCTCGTCATCGCCGTCACTCAAGGTTCCGCCATAGTCGAAATCGAGCATCAGCGCGTCCAGCAACGCGAGGCGGCCGAAATCATCCGGGCAGCGCAGGCGTTGCATGCGCAAGACAGGCGTCACGGGCCGATCGACGATCGCGCGTTCGCTGTCGGTTTCGATAATAGTGCGGCCACCGCGAACGCGGCCAACCCGCGGCCGGATGGTCACCGGCGGCGCCGGCGCAGGCCTCGGTTGACGTAATTTTACGCGGCCGACAGCACCGCTGGCGGCATCGACATACCACGGCCCGGTATCGCCGAGCAGCACGGCGGAGCGCGGTGGCAGGCGCGGCGGTGCGCTGGCATCGAAGATACGTTCATCCCCATGAACAAGCTTCTTGCCGGTGGCCGACCAGCGTGCATTCTCATGCCGCAGCAAAATCGTGATCAGCGGCGCAAGCGATACGGCCGGAACCCCTACGCGAGACTGCGGAACGCCACCTAGTAAATGCGCGAGTGCGATAGAGGCTTCGCTTTCACTATTCTCCTCAATCAATTTGGCAGGATTTGTCGGGGCAAGTCGAGCGGTGCGTTCGCCCACCAGCATGAGGTTCACGAAGCAGGCATAATCGGGCGGTGTGCCAGGTTCCAGATTCACCAGCAGGCGCTGTTTTTCGGTGGCCGGGTCGCCAAGGCGGTCAATGAAACTTGCCTGTTCCAAACGGCGAAGGGCTGGAAAACGATCGAGCGCCGCAAACGCGGTCGCTGCCAGATGCGGGCAATTCACCAGACGGCAAGTGCATTTGTTCGCAAACACCACGCGCCGGCCCATTAAGGCAGGCGTCAACGTCGCGAAACGCTTCACGCCCTTATCCTCGACAATACCCTTGATCGCATCGCCTTCGAGGGAAACCTCGACGGCGCCAATCAGCACAAGGCTGCGGCCGCGGGTAAGCGTACGTGATTCGAAAACGCGGCCGAGATCCTCAGAAGAAAATGGAGTCATATCGGTCGAAAATCGCTAGCCCGAGGAAAAGAAAGAATCTTCTTTTTCTGAAGAAAAAGAAGCAAAAAGACTCTTATTCCTTCGCCTGCGGCACGACCGAGGCAAAGCACCGAACAGGACGCAGCGGAGAAAATAAAAGTCTTTTGGTTCTTTTCTTCAGAAAAGAACATCTCGCTCAAACTACTCACCCACCCACCAATCGCTTCTTGATCGCCTCATTCACAAGCGCCGGATTGCCCTTACCCGCCATCGCCTTCATCACCTGGCCTACAAAAAAGCCGAACAGTTTCTCCTTGCCGGCCTTGTATTCCGCAAGCTTGTCCGGGTGTGCGTGAAACACTTTTTCGACAGCATCGTCGATCGCGCCGGTATCCGTCACCTGGCGCAGCCCACGCTCCTCCACAATCTTAAGCGCGGAGGCTCCGGTTTCAACCATCGCCTCGAACACATCCTTGGCGATTCGGCCGTTTATGGTGTTGTCTGCGATCAAATCGAGCAAGCCGCCAAGGGAAGCGGCCGAAACCGGGCTCGTCTCGATGGTCTTGCCGGTCCGGTTCAGCGCCGCAAAGAAATCGCCAATCACCCAATTGGCCGCAAGCCGCGCATCGCGCCCCCGGGCTACCGTCTCGTAAAACTCGGCCACGCTCTGTTCGGCCACCAACACGCCGGAATCGTACACGGGCAAGCCGTATTCGCGCATGAAACGGGAACGCTTGGCGTCCGGCAGTTCCGGCAATGTCGTGCGCAGTTCCTCCACCCACGCATCTTCAAGCACCAGCGGCAACAGATCGGGATCCGGAAAATAGCGATAATCGTGAGCATCTTCCTTGCTGCGCATGCTGCGGGTCTCATTACGCGCGGGGTCGAAAAGCCTGGTTTCCTGATGCACTTCGCCGCCGGATTCCCAAACCTCAACCTGGCGCTTCGCCTCCGCCTCGATCGCCTGCATCACGAAGCGGATCGAGTTCACATTCTTCACCTCGCAGCGCGTACGAAAACCCTCGCCCGCGTGACGCACGGAAACATTCACGTCAGCGCGCATGCTGCCTTCGTCCATATTGCCATCGCAGGTGCCAAGATAGCGCAGCACTGTGCGCAGCTTGCGCAAATAGGCGCCGGCCTCTTCGGGACTGCGGATGTCAGGCTCACTCACAATCTCCATCAGCGCCACACCGCAGCGATTCAGGTCAATAAAAGACCGCGCCGGGTCCTGGTCGTGCAGCGATTTCCCCGCATCCTGTTCCAGGTGCAGCCGCGTCACGCCGATCTGGCGAGTACTGCCGTCGGCAAGTTCGATCTCCACCTCGCCCTTGCCCACAATCGGATGCGCGAACTGGCTGATCTGGTAGCCGCTCGGCAGGTCCGCGTAAAAATAGTTTTTCCGATCGAACCGGCTCACCAGGTTGATCTGCGCGTTCAGCCCAAGCCCGGTGCGCACGGCCTGCGCCACGCATTCCCGGTTCAGCACCGGCAGCATGCCTGGGAACGCGGCATCGACCAGGCTCACCTGGGTGTTCGGCTCGGCGCCGAAATCGGTGGCTGCCCCAGAAAACAGTTTTGATTTGCTGATAACCTGCGCATGCACCTCTAGCCCGCAAACGATCTCCCACGTGCCGGTGCTGCCTTCGATGCTGTAGCTCATGCGCGGCCTCCCGCAATCACCGCCGGCCGGGCGGAAAAGGCCGCAGAATCCTCGATCACCTGCGAGACGGCAAACACCGTTTCTTCATCATAGGGCCGGCCGATCACCTGCAAGCCCAGCGGCAAGCCCTGCGCGCTGAGGCCGGCGGGCACCGACATGGCAGGCACGCCGGCCATGCTGGCGGGCACGGTAAAGATGTCGTTCAGGTACATAGCGACCGGGTCGTCCATCTTCTCGCCCTGGGCAAAGGCCGCGGAGGGCGCGGTGGGCGTCAACAGGGCATCGACCTGTGTGAACGCATCGCTAAAATCTTTCAGAATCAAGGCCCGCACCTTCTGCGCCCGCAGATAATAGGCGTCGTAATAGCCGGCCGAGAGCACATAGGTGCCGATCATGATGCGCCGCTTCACCTCCGCTCCAAACCCGGCTGCGCGCGTCCGCTCATAAATATCGGTCAAATCCCCATCCCCTGCGCGCAGCCCGAACCGCACGCCATCATAGCGCGCGAGGTTGGAGGAAGCTTCAGCGGGCGCCACGATATAATAGGTCGCCAGACCGTATTTCGTATGCGGCAGCGAAACATCCACAATCTCGGCACCCGCATCGCGCAGCCAGGCCAATCCCTGCTGCCAGAGTTTCTCGATCTCCTCGGGCATGTTGTCGTTACGATACTCACGCGGCACACCAATGCGCAGGCCGCGCACCCCCCGCCGGCAGGCCGCCTCGTAATCCGGCACGGCCATACCCACGCTCGTGCTATCCTTCGCATCGAACCCCGCCATGCTGCCCAGCAGGATCGCACAATCGCGCACGCTGCGGGCAAAAGGTCCTGGCTGGTCCAGCGAACTCGCGAACGCCACCACGCCCCAGCGGCTGCACCGCCCATAACTGGGCTTTATCCCCGCCAGCCCGCAAAACGCCGCCGGCTGACGGATCGATCCGCCCGTATCCGTGCCCGTGGCGCCCATCGCCATCCGTGCGGAAACAGCCGCCGCCGACCCGCCGGATGATCCGCCAGGCACCAGCGCGGCATCGGAATCGCGGCGCTTCCAGGGATTTTCCACCGCGCCAAAGGCGGATGTCATGTTCGAAGAGCCCATGGCGAATTCATCGAGATTCGCCTTGCCCAGAAACACCGCCCCATCGCGCAGCAGATTGGCGCTCACCGTGCTTTCATACGGCGGCACGAAATTCCCGAGAATCCGGCTGCCCGCCGTGGTGCGCACCCCCTCCGTGCAAAACAGATCCTTGATCGCCAGCGGTATCCCCGCGAGCGCCCCGGCCGTGCCGGAAGCAATCGCCGCATCCGCCGCTTCAGCCTGACGCTCCGCCAGCTCCGGCGTAACGGTAATAAACGCATTCAATCGCGGATTAAGCGCCGCCACCGCGTCCAGATGTGCCGCCGTCAGTTCGCGCGCGGAAACCTTCTTCGCCCGCAGCGCATCGCGCGCCTCGGCAATGGAAAAATCCGTCAACATCATTCAACAACTTTCGGCACGGTGAAAAACGCACCCACGCGGTCGGGCGCGTTGGAAAGAATTTGCTCTGGAATCCCCCCATCGGTCACCAAATCCTCGCGCAACCGCAGCGCGATCTGCGCGCCACCGGTCAGCGGTTCAACCCCTTCCACATCCACCTCCGCCAATTGCTCGATCCACCCCAGAATGCCGTTCAACTCGCCCTGCAGGCGCGCAATGTCAGCCTCCTCCACCCGGATGCGGGCGAGCTTGGCAATACGCCGGACAGTGGCGGAGTCGAGCGACATGTTCGGGTCAATCCCTTCCAGAGGAGAAAAGCCCCAGCAGGCTAGCCGGGCGGCCAAGCGGCGGACCATAACGGCGCGCATGGCACTCTTCAACATCAAGGAGCTTCGTGCGTCCCTCCCGCCAGGACGGCGCCTAATCGGCCTCGATCCCGGCGCCCGCAGCATCGGTGTGGCCCTGACTGATACCGGGCTCATGCTGGCCAGCCCCTACGGCGCGCTGAAGCGTGGCAAACTCGCCACCAACGCCCGCGAAATCGCCGCGATCGCCGAAAAACAGGGGGGGGGCGGCCTGGTTGTCGGCCTCCCCCTCAGCATGGACGGCACATTCGGCCCCTCTGCCCAGTCCGCACGAGACTGGGCTAAAGCCCTGTCGGACGCCACCGGTCTGCCGGCTGCGCTGTGGGACGAACGCCTCTCCAGCGCCGCGGTCAACCGTTTCCTGATCCAGGAAGTGAACCTCACCCGCGCCAAACGCGCCGCCAAAGTGGACCAAACAGCCGCCGCCTACATGCTGCAAGCCGCGCTCGACGCCTCAGCCCCAAGCCGCCACTGCGAACCTGACAACTGACAACTGGCAACTGCCACCTGTCTTTACCCCCTTGCCAGCGCGGGCCGGTACGGTCACGAAGCGGTTGGTTAAGCTGCCATCAGAAGGGTAACGATAGTGCTTCGTTCCGAGATCGTACGTGGGCTCAACAATCTACTGCAGGCGCTGGAAAAAAGCCGGGTTCCATTGATCGTAGAGGGTGTTTACCGCGATCTCGCGCGCGCGCCCGGCGAGACCAAGACGATCGACGTCCTGCAAGCCTATCAGAGCTTCATGCAGGCTTATAACTCGCAATTCACCGATGTGGAGCGCAAGGTTCTCACCACCCTCGATATTTCCGAATTCGCCGATAACGAGTGGTGGACCATGCTGATCATGGCCTCCTCGCCCGGCCCTAAGGCGCCGGAAGCATCTTCAGCCATCGGCCGCCCGCTCTACCGCCTGCGCTTCGTCATCGATTACCTCCCCACCGTGATATCCCTGCTTGACCAAAAGATGGACGATGTGAACCAGGGCAACCGCCTGGTCGTCGTGCTGCCGGAGGAAGGCGGCCGCCGCTCGAGCCCCGCCCGCGTGGTGGCCTCGATCAACGCAGTGATCCTGCTCTACGAGGCCTTCGCCGATATCGGCAAGCAGCCGGCCTCGGACCTGGTTCTGCTCTCCTTCGATTCGGGCGCCGACAAGGTGCTGGAATTCGCGGGCCTGCCAGAGCTGATGCAGAAGTTGCGGATCACCCTTCTGGAGATCTGGCGCAACGCCATCTACTATCGCGAGCGCAAATTCACCGAGCGTTTGGACCTGATCGCCAAGGCGCTGCCGATCCTAGGCGAGCTGAACATTTTGGAGGAGCAAGGCCAGGTCGCCAAGGAAAAGGCCGAGCTGCTGCGCCGCGACATTCTGGAAGGGGCGAAGAATTTTATCGAATCCGGCTCCTCCATCCCCGAGATGAGCGACATGAGCCTTTACGTGCCGCGCCAAGTGTTGGCCCCCAAGGAAGCCCTCCTCCTGGGCATCGACTCCCCTTAGCCGGCCCAAATTCCCTCCGCCTTGCGGGGAGAATTAAGGTGGGGGTTCGTGCTGCACATCGAAACTCTGTGGGAAGGCTCTTCTTTTTCTGTATAAAAAGAAGCAAAAAGACTTTTGTTCCTACGCCTGTGGATAGATCTCGGCCCACCCGGGTGCCGATCAGGCGCGGTTGCGAAACCGCTCCACTGCCGCGACCAGGGCGCGGCGCACCCCAGGCTCCAGCGCCGAATGCCCCGCATCCGGAATGATCGTCAGCCGCGCCGCCGGCCAGTGCGCGGAGAGTTCGAAAGCCGTCAGCGCCGGACACACCATGTCGTAGCGGCCCTGCACGATCTCCCCCGGCAAATGCCCAATGCCCGACATATGCCCCAGCAGCCCCTCGGGCGGTAGAAACAGATCATGCGCGAAATAATACGCTTCGATGCGCGCAAGACCTAAAGCCGTACGGTCTTGCGCGAAGGAGCTGACCGTATCCGGGCTCGGCAGCAACGTGCTGCACGATCCTTCGTAGATCGACCAGGCCCGCGCCGCCGCCATATGCACCACCGGATCGGGGTCGGTAAGCCGCCGCAGATAATGTTTGAGCAGGTCCGCCCGCTCCGATGGCGGCAGGAACCCGGCGAAGGCCGCATGCGCGTCCGGAAACACCTGCCGCAGCCCATACAGGAACCACTCCACCTCCTGCCGCCGTCCTAGAAACACACCGCGCAGCACGAGCCCGATCACATGGGCGGTATGTGCCTGCGCATAGGCCAGAGCGAGCGTGGACCCCCACGAACCGCCGAACAGCAGCCACCGCTCGATCCCCAGATACGCCCGCAACCGCTCGATATCGGCCACCAGCCGCGGCGTGGTGTTCGAGTCGAGGCTTCCCAGCGGGCGCGACCTTCCCGCCCCACGCTGATCGAAAATCACGATCCGCCAGTGGCCTGGGTCGAAGAACCGCCGGTGCACAGCCCCCGCGCCCGCCCCTGGGCCGCCATGCAGGAACAGCACCGGCCGGCCGCGCGGGTTGCCCACCTGCTCCCAATACATCACATGCCCATCGGTCAGCGGCAGGTAGCCGGTCTCGAAGGGGCCAATTTCCGGAAAAAGGTCTCCGCGTGGCATGAAATAAGCCTATCGCCTGAAAGCGCGGACCGGAAGCGTTGCCTCGCATCATCCGCCGCCTTGCCAAAAAAGGAGCAACTTCATCCCGATGGCCCGCTTCTTTCTCGCCGCCGGCAGCCTGGGCGGCGCCCTGGCGGTCGCCATGGCCGCGATCGCCGCCCACGCTTTGCCGCCGGGCATGGACGCCGCCGGGCTGCGGGCCATCAGCAGTGCCGTGCAGATAGAGGGCTGGCACGCTTTGGCGGTGCTTGCCGTGGGCCTTTGGCTGGTTCATGCGCCTGGACGCGCGCGTTTGCCCGCCTTGGTCGCGGGGGTTGGCTTTCTTCTGGGCACGCTGCTTTTTTCCGGCGCGATCTACGCGCACCACTTGGCTCACTTCCCGGCCGGGCCTTTCGCCCCGGTTGGCGGCATCACGCTGATTCTCTCCTGGCTCACCCTTGCGGCCTCCGCCTTGCTGGCCTCTGCTGACCGCTAGCGCCGCGGCCCTTCCCTCGCCCGGACGCGAGTGCTAATGCCAGCGAGGCGGAGCGTAGCGCAGCCTGGTAGCGCATCAGTCTGGGGGACTGGGGGTCGTGGGTTCGAATCCCGCCGCTCCGACCAATTTTCTTTAATCAAATCAGTTTGTTACTGGCGGCTCGTGAGAAGCGTGCTTCCGGCAAGGCTCCCACC
>Ga0116231_10009725_pt1 | contig 15973 bp, 10 predicted proteins | sample S1TSphgellanicum_2_FD_89695 | JGI IMG/M metagenome (GOLD analysis project Ga0116231, IMG submission 89695) | Host-associated microbial communities from peat moss isolated from Minnesota, USA - S1T2_Fd - Sphagnum magellanicum MG | ecosystem: Host-associated > Plants > Peat moss > Unclassified...
CAGCGCCTTTTGCTGAAAGCGCGGCAGCACCGCGCCGGCCTCCACCGCCTCGCGCGTGGCAATATAGGCGCTGCCCATGAGCACGCCGACTTTCGCCCCGCGCGCGGCCAGGCGCGCGGCGATAGCAGCCACCATGGCGCCGGAGCGCGCATCGTGAATCCCGCCGGCGAACAGGATGTGCAAATCCTCGGGCCGCTCGACACGGTCGAGCAGCGCCAGCGCCTGTTCCCACAGCACGTGGCTGTAGCGCGGCCCGACATGGCCGCCGCATTCGCGCCCCTCAAAGATGAAGTGCGTTGCACCATCTTTGAGAAACATGTCTAACAGGCCAGGCGATGGCACATGCAGATAGGTCGGTATGCCCATCGCCACGAACGGCCGCGCCTGCGCCGGCCTTCCGCCCGCCAGCACCAGAAACGCCGGCTTGAATTCGCGCACCAGCGCCAGATGCGGCTCGACGATATCGGCGGACGCAAACGCCAGAACGCCAACCCCCCAGGGTTTGTCAGCAAGCTTGTCGCTGGTCGCCTGCATGAGCGCGCGTGAAGGCGCTTCGCGCATCATCGATAGGGCCAGGAACGGCAGGCCGCCGGCATCGGCCACGGCGGCAGCAAATTCCGCCGTGTCGCTGACCCGCGTCATCGGCCCCTGCGCCACCGGATAGCGCGTGCCATGCGCGCGCGCCCAGGCGTTGCCTTCGTCGAGCACACGCAGCGACCGCGCCTGCCCGATCTGCCCGGCAATGCGCATGCGCAGCGTATTGCACAGATTTTCCAAACTCGGGCATTCCCGCAGCACCAGTGACGCGAGCGCCGCATCCTGCCCCACCGGCAGCAGCGTGCCGGCGGCAAGCGCCGCGCGCACCGCCCCGGCACTCAGCGCCGCATGCTCGGCGGCCTGGCGCTGGCCGCGCCCATACACCTGATAGCCGCCGGCATTATGCACCTCGCTGCCGTCCATCGCGAGGATCTGGTTTTTCACAGGCTCCGGCAGCGAGCTTTGCGGATAGGCGGCGAGTGCCGAATCGATCACCACGCCGAACGCGCCGCCCGCGCAGGCGCCGGCGGCCGTGTTCAGCCCGATGCCGCCCTGGCACCATACCGGCAACGCAAGCCCCGGCGCATCCGCCCGCTGGTCGGCCAGCGCCAGCACCCGCTGCAGCAGCACAAAACTGCTCTCATCCCCAACAAGCCCGCCGCTTTCCTGACCTTTGGCAATCAGCCCGGCAGCACCTGCATCAATCGCCGCCGCGGCCTCGGCCACCGAGCACACTTGCGCAATGATGGGCACCTCCCACCAATGATCGGGCAGCCGCGACAAATCCCCTGCGGCAACCACGAACTCGATGAATGGCGGCAGCGTCTCATTGCCGACATCAACATGATCGGCGATGCGCACGCCGGCCTGATAGCCGCCCGCGGCCGCCATGTCGGCGAACAGGCGCGCCACGCCGCCGGCCGCGCGCCCTGCGTCGATAACGGCGGCGACATTCTGCCGCTGCAGCGCGTTCGCCAGCCGCAGGTCAGGAACTTCGAAGGGGGATAAGGCAAGAATACGAAATCGCGTATGCGCGATACGGTGCGTGGCAAGGGAGTGGTGCTTCGGTTCGCGCGAAAAGCGCATCGGATGCTGATTCAAAGCTGTGCCGCCTTAATCATCACCTGGCTGAAGTGCCCGGCCGTAGGGTTAACCTATACGTAAACGGTGAGCCTATCAAGCAAAAATGCTGCGGTGCACAAGGTTTTTGCGGCCCGTTATTATAACAGTGCCGTAGGATGGGTCTTGACCCATCATTGCACGCACAGTCACCGCGCGTGCGCGTCATGACGGGTCAAGACCCATCCTATAGTCATCGTAAAAGCCGTAACCCACGCGCTGCTGCGCGTGGGCAACCATGCATCATCAGCTCGAAGTCGCAATGCGCAAACCCGATCCCGGCGGCACCGCCGTGAACGTCACCTCCTGTCCGGCGGTCTGCGAAATCGCCATCAGTTGGACATACTGCAAGCTGAACAGCGGACTGCCATTCTGATACGCGGTGAACAGTCCGGTCTGCGGGCTATACAGCACCCTGTACGGCGTACCCTGATAGGCGAAGGTCGCCACCAGATCGCATTCCGTCACCGTCCCGCCAAGAATTTTGGAGGTGAACGACGTGCCCGCGCGCTGTTGCAACAGTTGCACGCGGGGAATGGCGCCGACGAAATTGGCGCTGCTGACGGTCACCTGCTGGCCGACGATGGGAGCCAGGTCGCTGTCGAAGGCGAGCATGAACTGCTCGACGTTGCGGCGCGTGGGCTCGGGGTTGAGCGCCGGGAATCCGGTGTTCAGCTCCGGCTGGTTGAAGACGAGGGCATGAAAGAAACGGTCCATCGTATCGATGGAGCCTTCGTTGGTGAAGCCGAAGCCACGCACCTGGGGTCCTTGCGGCCCGTCCGTGCTGTCGTGGAAGAAGTGGGTCGGCGCCATGCCGAACATGCCCACCTTGTCGTACATGTTGCGCAGATGAGGAACTTTGAAGATCTGGTCGATACCCTCAAAGCTCGCATTGGTGCCGGTGCCGAACTGGCCCAGCGCCGGGTTCAGCACATGGCAGCCGTTGCAGGTAAAGTTGAGCTGGCCGAGCAGCCCGGTAATCGGGCCGAGATTGATGCCATCCACCGGCTGACTGCCGCCGAAGAAATCCTTGCCCGCCTGCTGTGCCGCCGTCAGGCTGTTGTCCAGCGCGCGCACCGGGTTGGGCGGCAGCACCACCTGGAGCTGGAAATTGGTAAAAGTCTGCATCTGCTGGATCGTCGGCGCATTCGCGGCGCCCAGAAGGGACTGGAAGGCCACGATGAAATTATTGAAGCTCACATTGGGGTCGGTGGCGCTGTAGCCTTCCGGCCCATTGGAGCGGTCGCCGCGCCAATGCATCGCCCCGTCATTCACCAGGCCACGCAGCGTCTGGGTAACCTGTGGGCCTTTCATCGGATGGAAAGTTTGCAGCTTGCCCGTGCCGTTGATCGATCCCGGCGTGCCGAACAGCGCGATGCCGATATTCGTTGTCACGCCGAGGTTGATCGAGAGCGGGCTGGTGGTCACCGCATTGTCCGGATTGCCCAGATCCCACGCCAGCTCGTCCTTGTCGCCGAAAATATGGCAGCTGGCGCAGGAAGCTTCGCCGTTGCCCGACAGGCTCGCGCTGTAGAGATAAGGCCGTCCCTGCAGGACCGACGCAGGCTCCGGATTCGGCAGAGCGACCGCCTGGGTCTGTGATTTCGTTGACAGATTCACGACCTTGACCGAATCGTCGAAGCGCGTCAGCACATAGAGCTGACCGCGCGCTTCATCCAGGATCAGGCCGGCCGGCCCGCCGCCGGTCACCGGAATATAGTTGCTGCTTTCCGTCACCGGATTGAACGTATTGTTTTCAAGTTCGCTCGTATTGAACACGCCGATCTCACTGGATCCGAACGCCGCGACATACAGCGTCGAGCCATCCGAACTCACCTGCATATCGGTAGGCGTGGACAGGCTATGGCTGGCGGCCGTGGTATCGAACAGCGGATTGGTCGCCAGAATGCTGTAGTTGATGTGCTTGTTGAGATGGATCGGCGTGACGGCGGAACCGTTCAGCACGGTGATGTCCATCTCCGCCAGATGTCCCTGCACGGTGCTGCCGCCGAACACGCCGGGGCCTTCGAAGCGCGTCAGATTATGCGAGTCGCTGTTGGAGACATAGACGTGCCCGTTCACCGGGTTGGTCGCCATGTTGAACAAGGTGGTGCCGACATGCGCGAACGAACTGGTCTGCTGCAGCGTGTTCGCATTCACCGCGAACACATCCGTGTCGGGCAGGGAGAAATACACGTTGCTGTCAAAAATGCGGCCGGCCGGATCGAGCCAGTGTTTGGCCGTATTGTTGTATTGCACGATTTGCGCAACCTGCGGCGCGGTCTCGCCAAGCGAGTCCGTGGCGGGGGGCAGGTGACCGCCGACGGCGGTCTCGCCATCGTCCAGCTTGCAGGTCTTGCCCGGGTTGAAGGTCGGGCACATCCGCTCCGCATTGACCGCGGTGGTCTGGTTGCCGGTCTTGAAGCCGGCGACATACACGGTGTTGCCGTCGGGGCTGACGGCAAGCGCGCGTGGCGTATCGGTAAAGAAGCTCAGAATTTGCACGGGCGTGCCGCCCATCGTGGTGCCGAGATTGGCCGGGTTGAACACCCATACGTCGGCGCGCGGAACGCTCGGCGTGGTCAGTTGCGGATCGCCGGCCCCAGGCACGCTGGCGATCGAGGGATCGGTGCGCTGCTGGCCGCGGTGCGCGGTGGTAATGAACGCCTGTGACGGTGAGCCCGCAAACACGATGTCGCGCGGTTCATCGCCGACGATCAGCGTATTGGTTACATGCGGCGTGCCGGTCAACGTCACCACACTCACGCTATCGGAGAGATGATTGACCACCCAGACTTCGGTGTTGGACCGGACGGCGACCGCCACCGGTTCCATGCCCACCGGCACGCGCGCAAACGGCGTGAGCCCGGTCGGCGTGATGTTGAATATTTCGAGTGTGCCGTTCGGCGTGTTCGTGGCAAATAATTTTGTATGATCGGGGGAGATGGCGAGCGGGCGCACCAGGCCGGATTCGAACTCGAGGAACGACGGTTTTGTCACCGTCTGCGCGTGCACGCCCGCTGCGAGCGGAACGGCAATGAGAAACACCGCGGCAGCAGCGCATGCGCTGCTGGAGAGCAGCCGGCGCCGGCTGAAAGCCGATTGCCTTGTGCCCGGGCCATTATGCTGGATCATGACTGAATTCTCCTTCATCAAAATCGTGACGCCCTTAAATTTAAGGTAAATTTTTATCCGCCCTCTTTCCGCCGCAGGCGCACCACGGGGCGGATCAGCACTGCGTCCTGCGGCGGTGGCTCCCGTGTCAGTCGTGCTTGAGCGCAGCCTGGGTGGCGGCAGCGGAGAGAAGTTGCGGTATCGTGTCGCCGCCGACATTCCAGACCGGCCCGGTCTGTATGCCGCCGCCGTCAACCTCCGCGGCCGAGGGGCTGAGCGTGACGCCGAGATCATGGGCATAGACGCCAGGCAGATGATGCTCCAGCAGCAGCAGGGCCCAGTTGAGCAGCACGCCGGCATCCGCGCTGAGCGTGGTTCCCCATGGCGCCATATCCGCGCTCATTGTCGCCTGGTCGGCCGGGTCGCCGATGATCACAATATTGCCATAATGCGGAATCTTGCCGCCGCCAGCGGCATAGGCGGGCCCGAACGGCTGCTCGCCGGCAATGTCCGAGGCGTAGCTGCCGACCGGATCGCCATAATTGATGATATTGACGAAATTGCTGCCGCTGCTGGTGATGTCGGCGGCCGGCAGGCCGGTCGGCGCGAAGGCGATGCCGGCAAGCCCGGTTTGGGAGGCGACATATTCCGCCTCGATCCCGCCCAGCGAGTGGCCGGTGACGAAGATATTGCTCGTGGCATAGCCTTCCCAGTTGGCCAGTATCACGACAGTCCTGGCGAAACCGAGCGCATCGATCTCGGCCGGCGAGTTCGCCCCGGCGGCGGAAATCAGATCGTCAATCAGTTGCGGCGTGAGGATGCCGGGATTGGTAATGATATTAGTGCCGGTATCCGTGCCCTGATACGCAATCACCACCTGGTTCTCGGCGGTAATCCACACCTTTGCATTCGTGCCGTCCAGGTCGTTGGTATAGGTGATCGGTATGCCGGCGACGGTGAACGGCTTCATGCCCACGGGCGTGCCGCTGATCAGATACTCGACATTATCGGCGTTGAGGAATTCCGACACGGTCGGCGTGGCGGCGGTTGCCAACTGCACGGCCGGCGCCGCGGCACCTGGGGCATGCGCCAATCCGGCAGGCGGCACATGCGCGGCGGTTATGAGAGCGTAAGCAAGAGCGGAATACGGACTGGAGAGAGGATTCATAATACTCACCAAATGAAAATTGAAAGGGATGAGAACACACACGCCTGGCCCAGCGCGGCATTACCGGGGCGGGTGATCTCGGCTGGCTGAGCCGCGGTACGGCGAACGGGTGAAAGGCGCCTCTGGTCGGTCCGACAGAAGCAGGGGCGACAGAAGCGCGGAGGTCCAAAAACGGGCTGAACGCAGGTTGCTAATCACGGCAAAACCTCCCGCAAACGCGAAGCAGGGTTACGTTAACGTAAACGTTAGGCTCTGTAAATGCATTTCGCGTCAGGATTATTGCTGCTTGCCAGGATATTTTGTGGAAAATGCAATCTGAGATAGAATTTTACGCGCGATTTTCGCTTTAAGATTGTCCGCGTCCATCGCCGGGCTGCGTGACGCTGCGCGCGCTCTTTCCGGCAGGACCTGCGGTGCCGTAAGAGAGGGTGATATCCCACCCGGACCGACGCCATGACCGATCATCACCTTCGCGCCAGCATCGAAGCCCTCTGGAACCGCCGCGATACGCTCTCGGCTGCCACCGGCGGCGCCGACCGCGCTCTGGTGGAGGAGGTGCTCGGCGCCTTGGACCAGGGCACTCTGCGCGTCGCCGAGCCGGGGCCGCAGCGGTGGGTGACGCACGCCTGGCTCAAACAGGCAGTCCTGCTCTCCTTCCGCCTCAACGACAGCAAACCCATGCCAGGCACCGGCGCCCCGGTCTTCGACAAGGTGGCGCTGAAATGCGACGGCTGGGCCCAGGCCGAGTTCGCCGCCGCCGGCTTCCGCGCCGTGCCCGGCGCCATCGTGCGCCGCTCGGCCTATGTCGCGCCTGGCGCCATCCTGATGCCCTGTTTCGTCAATGTCGGCGCCCATGTCGGCGCCGGCACCATGATCGACACCTGGTCCACCGTCGGTTCCTGCGCCCAGGTCGGCGCGCGATGCCACATCAGCGGCGGGGTTGGCATCGGTGGCGTGCTGGAGCCCCTGCAGGCAGGGCCGGTGATCATCGAGGACGACTGCTTTATTGGCGCCCGCTCGGAAGTGGCCGAGGGGGTGATCGTGGAGCGCGGCAGCGTGATTTCCATGGGCGTGTTCCTCGGCGCCTCGACGAAAATCATCGACCGTGCCACCGGGGAGGTGTTCATCGGCCGCATTCCCGCCTATTCGGTGGTCATTGCTGGCACGCTGCCAGGCCGGCCGCTGCCCGACGGCAGCCCTGGCCCCTCTCTTGCGTGCGCTGTCATCGTCAAGCGCGTGGACGAGCGGACCCGGTCCAAAACCTCGGTGAACGATCTGCTGCGCGACTAGCCGCCCATGGCCAGGGCGGGTTATACGCGCAACGTACGGTTAACCGAAGGGACAGGCACAGCATGCGCATAGCGATGATTGGCGGCGGCTACGTGGGCCTCGTCTCCGGTGCCTGTTTCGCCGAACTCGGCAACGAGGTTGCGGTGGTCGAGGTCGATGCCGCCAAGCTCGACAGCCTGCGCAATGGCCGCATCCCGATCTACGAGCCAGGCCTGCAGCCGCTGGTGGCCGACAACGTCGCCGCCGGCCGGCTGACGTTCGGTGACGACATTGCCGCCGCCGTCGCCGGCGCCGAAGCGGTGTTCATCGCCGTCGGCACCCCCACCCGCCGCGGTGACGGCCACGCCGACCTCTCCTACGTGTTCGCCGCCGTCGAGCAGGTGGCGAAAGTGCTCACAGGCACCACGGTGATCGTCACCAAATCCACCGTCCCCGTCGGCACCGGCCGGCGCATACGCGAGATTTTGCGCGATGTGCGGCCGGACCTCGACATCGACGTCGCCTCCAACCCGGAATTTCTGCGCGAAGGCAGCGCCATCCCCGATTTCATGCGGCCGGACCGCGTGGTCATCGGCGTGGAGGGCGAGCGGGCGCGCGAAGTGCTGCGCCAGCTCTACCGGCCGCTCTATCTCATCGAGGCGCCGATCCTGTTTACCAATTTGGAAACCGCCGAGCTGATAAAATATGCGGCGAATTCCTTCCTCGCCATGAAAGTCACCTTCATTAACGAAATGGCCGATGTGTGCGAGCGGGCAGGGGCTGATGTGCACGATGTTGCGCGCGGCATCGGGCTCGATGGACGGATCGGGCGCAAATTCCTGCACCCCGGCCCGGGCTTTGGCGGCTCGTGCTTCCCCAAGGACACGCTGGCCATGGTGCGCATTGCGCAGGACCATGGCGCGCCCTCGCGCCTGATCGAGGCGGTTGTCGCGGTGAATGACGCGCGCAAGGCCGGCATGGCGGCGCGCATCATCGCGGCCGCCGGCGGCTCGGTGCGCGGCAAGACCATCGCCGTGCTCGGCCTGACGTTCAAGCCGGAAACCGACGACATGCGCGACGCCCCCTCCATTCCCATCATCGGCCGCCTGGCCGAGGATGGCGCCAGGATTCGCGCCTTCGACCCCGCCGGCATGGACCAGGCGCGCCCCATGCTGCCGCCGGACGTCGCCTATTGCCGCGACGCGATGGATGCCGCCCAGGGCGCCGACCTGCTGGTGGTCGTCACCGAATGGAACGAGTTCCGCGCCCTCTCGCCCGAGCGCCTGCGCGAGGCGATGGCGGGCGACCTGATCATCGACTTGCGCAATCTGTATGAGGCCTCCGCCATGCAGACCGCCGGTTTCCGCTATCACAGTATCGGCCGCCCTTGATGCATTTGCGAATTTTTTCAACGCCCGCCCTGGTTCTGCTGGCGGGTTTGATGACGTGCCTGCCCGCCATGGCGCAGGAGCCGACCCCGCCATACCCGACGCTCTCCTCCACCCCCGACCCGCGCGACTTCTTCGGCCGTGCCGATACGCATCTGACGCTGCTGGGCAATCCGCAGCGCCTGGCTGGCGCCGACCTGGACTGGCTCGGCCTGCGCGCCGACTCGGGGCAGGCCGCGCGCCTGCCGACCGAGTACGAGGTGAAGGACGCGCTGCTCACCGTGCAGGCGCTCGGCGGCACGGTGGTGCGCGCCCGCACCCTCGGCGCCAGCGTCGGCTGCGCCCTGTGCCTGATGCCCTCACCCGGCCACATGAACGACGCCGCCTTCGCCCAGGTGGACATGGTGCTCGCCCATGGCCTCGACCTCGGGTTGAAATTCATCATACCGCTCGCCGGCGGCCCGCAGGATTGCAGCCGCCCTGACCCGTACGACGGCAGCATCTGCTTTTTCGTCCGTGCCCGTGGCCAGACGAGCGAGGCCGCCTTCTTCACCGACCCGGCCATCCGGGCCGATTTCCTGGCCTATGTCACCAACGTGGTCAGCCATGTGAACGCCACGACAGGCGAGAGCTATGCGGAAAACCCCACCATCATGGCGTGGGAGAATTGCGACGGCTGCGGCCGGGGGATCGATGCCGGCGTGCTATCATCCTGGTCGGAGGCGGTAGGCCAGGCGATCCGCGCCGCCGACACGCGCCACCTCTATGAGAACGGCGCCTTCGCCGGCCGCATCGACCCGCACGCGCCTGGCGCCGCCCCGGCCTCCGCCTGGGCAACCCCGAGCGTGGACATCGTCGGCGACATGGTGCCGCCGGCCGCTGCCGCCGCCGCGGCGGTCGCCGTCTCCCAGGCCGACCGGGTCTATATGATCGATGCGCTGGGCTGGAGCCCCCGCGCCTGGAAAACGCCGGATGATTTCGAGGCAGAACTCGAAACGCTCGCGCGTCAGCGTGCCATCTCCGGCGCGTTGATCGCCGGGCTGCAAGGCCACGCGGACAGCGGCGGCTTCCTGCCCCCTTCGTCACGCGACGCCTTCTATTTTCCTGGTCTGGACACGCCGGTGACGAGTGCGGCCGACATGCAGGTGCGCGGCCGGGCGTTCCGGCGCTTCGCCTACCGCATGGCCGAACTGCCCCCGCCGGCATTTCTGCTGGCGCCGAAGCCCGAAATCATCTCCGCCGTGCACGGAAAGCTCACCTGGCGCGGCTCGGCGGGTGCCGCCACCTATCAGATCGAACGCGCGACCGACCTGGTCGCCATGGGTGCCTGGAGCCTGGTGTGTGCCAGTTGCTCGGAAACCGCGCAGCCCTGGCAGGATCCGCATGTGCCTGCCGGGCCGGTTTGGTACCGGATCACGCCGGTGAACGTAAACGACCACGCGTCCCCGCCGTCGGCGCCGTTCCGGAATCAGTGACGGCTATCGAGCAAGAAAGTGAAACCGCGAAGACGCAAAGGCGCGAAGGAACGCGAAGAATCTCTCCCTATGGGGTAGGTGTATGCCCTAATAAACAAAAGTTTTTTGCTTCTTTTTTTCAAAAAAGAAGTGCTTCCTTTTTTGTTCTTTCTTGAAAAAAAACCAAAAAACTTTTGGATGATTTGGCTTCGGCTTTAACGATTTTCTTCTTCGCGTGCCTTCGCGCCTTTGCGGTTTCTCTTTGGATGGTGCGACTGAGCCGCACGCCCGCAGGGACTGGCCTTTCTCACCCGGCATGGCTATCCCACACCCATGTCTCCCCGTCCCCGCCCGGAAATTTTAAGCATCCACCCCTATGTCCCCGGCAAATCGGCGCTCGCCGGCGCCGGGCCTGTGATAAAACTCTCGTCGAATGAGGGGGCTTTCGGGCCGCCGCCCGGCGTCGAAGCCGTGCTGGCGCGGCGGGCGCATGAGGCGCACCGCTACCCGGACGGAGGTGCCAGCGCCTTGCGCGCGGCCATCGGCGCGCGCTTCGGCCTGGACCCCGAGCGGATCGTCTGCGGCGCCGGGTCGGATGACATTATTTTCCTGCTCTGCCACATCTATGGCGGTCCCGGCACCGAGCTGCTGATGACCGAGCACGGTTTCTCCATTTACGACATCGCCGGCCGCCTCGCCGGCTGCCGCATCACCAAAGTGCCGGAACGCGAGCTGACCGCCGATGTGGACGCCATCCTCGCCGCGGTGACGCCGGCGACGACCCTGGTCTTCATCGCCAACCCGAACAACCCCACCGGCACATTCCTGACCACCGACGACACCAGGCGGCTGCGCGATGGCCTGCCGCCGCACGTGCTCCTGGTGCTCGATGGCGCCTACGCCGAATATGTGGACCGGCCGGATTATGACGCCGGCGCCGCCCTGGTGGAGGCCGGCGACAACACCGTCATGACCCGCACTTTTAGCAAGATTTTTGGCCTGGGCGGCCTGCGCCTCGGCTGGGGCTATGCGCCTGAGGCGGTGGCGCAGAACCTGAACCGGGTGCGCTCGCCGTTCAACGTGTCGATCCTGGCGCATGATGCGGGCATTGCGGCACTCGCGGAACCCGGCTGGGTCGAGCGGTCACGCGCTCACAATAATGCCGAGCGCGCGCGGGTGACCAAGACGCTGCATGATGCCGGTTTCGGCGTCACCCCGAGCGAGGGGAATTTTGTGCTGGTGAACTGCGGCTCGCCGGCCCGTGCCGCCGCCGCCGATGCGGCGCTGCGGGAGGCCGGGGTGATCGTGCGCCGGGTCGATGGCTACGGATTGCCGCAATGCCTGCGCATCACGATCGGCCTTACCGAGGAAAACGACGCCGCCCTGAACGCCCTGCGCGAGTTCGCCTTCCATGGCTGACCCGCTGTTCCGCCGCCTGACCATCATCGGCCTGGGCCTGATCGGCAGTTCCATCGCCCGCGCCGCCCGCGCCCGGGGTGGCATTGCGGCAGAGATCGTCGCCAGCGACCGCAGCCAGGCCGTGCTCGACCGGGTGGTGGAGCTCGGTATTGCGGACCGGGTGGAGATCGATCCGGCGCGTGCCGTACAGAGTGCCGACTGCGTCATTCTCTGCGCCCCCGTCGGCGCTTTTGCTTCACTCGCCGAGGTCATTGCGCCGCATCTGGCGCCTGGCGCCATCCTGTCCGATGTCGGTTCAACAAAACAGTCGGTGCTGCGCGATGTCGGGCCGCTGGTGCCGGAGGGCGTGCATTTCGTCCCCGCCCACCCGCTCGCCGGCACCGAATTCTCGGGTCCCGACGCCGGTTTCGCCACCCTGTTCGAAGGCCGCTGGGCCCTCATCACCCCGCCGCCGGGCACGGACGAGGCGGCCGTTAACACCGTGGCCGAGTTTTGGCGCCGCCTCGGCTCCATGGTGTCGGTCATGGAGCCCGGCCACCATGACCGTGTGCTGGCGATCGTCAGCCACCTGCCGCATCTGCTCGCCTTCACCATTTGCGGCACGGCGGACGATCTGGCCGACGAGACCCGCCAGCAGGTGCTGCAATTCGCCGCCAGCGGTTTTCGGGATTTCACCCGCATCGCCGCCTCGGACCCGGAGATGTGGCGCGACGTTTTCCTCAACAACCGCGAGGCTTTGCTGGAAATGCTGGCCCGTTTCACCGAGGATGCGCAGGCGATGGCCCGCGCCGTCCGCTGGGGCGACGCGGGCTATATCGAGGACAAGATCGAGCGCGGCCGGAAAATCCGCCGCTCGCTCATCGAAATCAAGCAAGCGTAGGCAGTTGCCAGGTTACAGTTGCCAGTTGTCAGTGAGGAGCGTTGCCGGTGCTGTCTGTTGCGGTGTTTTGCGGGTCGCGTTCGGGGCATGATCCCGCCATGCAGCGGGCGGCCGAGGAGTTGGGGCGCGGCCTTGCGCGCCAAAACATCCGGCTGGTTTACGGTGGCGGCAAGGTGGGCCTGATGGGCACGGTGGCCGACGCGGTGCTGGACGCGGGCGGGCAGGTGATCGGCATCATTCCCGAATTTTTGACCCGCCGCGAAGTGGCCCATGAAGGTCTCACCGAGCGCCATGTCACCGACACCATGCACACGCGCAAAACCCGGATGTTCGCGCTGGCCGACGCCTTCGTCACCCTGCCTGGCGGGTTGGGCACGCTGGACGAGACGGTCGAAATCATTACCTGGCGCCAGCTCGGCTTGCACGACAAGCCGGTGCTGATCTGCAACGCCGGTGGCTGGGCAAACGCCCTGGTCGCCGCCTTCGAGGCCTGCGTGCAGGACGGTTTTGCCGATGCGACCGCCGCCAGCCTCTACGAAGTGCTGCCTGATGTGCCCTCCGTGCTCGACCGGCTGACACATGTGGCGCCGCAGTCGCCAGGCGACACCAGCCGGATGTAGCGGCCCGCATGCAACAAGGGCTCGCGCTGTTGCCAGCGCGAGCCCTTGCATTGCATGTACGGCCGAACCGGGCCGCCTTGGTGGATCAGCCGGCGCGCTGCGCTCCGACAGGGATCATCCAGGTCGATGCCGGTAACGGCGACAAACAATGAGACACTGGATCACCTCCTTTCAGTTGTTGAGCGCTTAGTCTCGGCAGATTCGCGCGGGGCCGCAAGGGGCAAATTTTGTGCCTACGAGGGTGTTTCGGCTTCTGCCATGTCCTCGAAACCGCACTCGGCATAGAAGCGCCGCTGCGCCTCGCCGCTTGCGACGATGCGCCGAAGGTCGCTCAACGGCGCGCCCTCATAGGCATCCGCCGTCCGTTTCGTGGCAATGCCCCGCAAGCGTGCCATCAGATCGGCACGCTCGTCGTCCTCACCCTGTGCTATCGTCATGGACAACCTCCAGGCGGACACAGACTGCGTCCGCACGCTTCACCTTGAGTGTGAGTCCCACGTTCAGCAGCACCTCATACTGCCTGTAGCGGTATCTGGGAAATGGATGCACGTAGGCAACGCCCTGCTGGCCTTTTCGCACCTCGAACTCGACCACGGTCCCGCAAGCCGCCCGGCGGGCGATCACCTCTGCCACGTCCCGCGCAATCGTGGTCGAGACGAACGATGCCGTACGCAGGGGCAGACGGCGATTGGCGCAGTAAAGCCTGACCTCGGCCTCACCCACGGCGCGATACAGCAGCATATCGGCAGGCGCCCGGGCCCGGCTGAGCGCATTGCTGATCAAGCGGGCATTGGCGGCTTCGCGGAAGTCGGATGTTTCTCCCCTGAGTTGTGCGTTCATCGCCCGGCCCAGCAGACCTTTGTAGTCGTCCAGCGCATCCGCCTCTTCAACGCTCAGCGTTCTGGCCCAAGGCTCCTGGAGCGCCCGAAGCATCTCGTCGGTAGCCGAAAGATCCCTCGCGTCGATGGGTGTGAAACTGATGGGTCGGCCTTCCGGGTTGCCAATCCACACTCTGGCCCACGAATCCGCGCGTGTGAATACTGCGATAACGCAATGAGCACCTGGGCCACCGGGACCACATCCGCTATCCTGCCCCGATGCCCGACGACATCCACGACACCCGCCTCACCGATGCGCTCTCCGAGCGCTACCTCGCCTATGCCATGTCCACCATCATGTCCCGCAGCCTGCCGGACGTGCGGGATGGGCTGAAACCGGTGCACCGGCGGCTGATCTACGCCATGCAGCAACTGCGGCTGGACCCGGCGTCCGGCTTCAAGAAATGCGCCCGCGTGGTCGGCGACGTGATGGGCAAGTTCCATCCGCATGGCGACAGCTCGATCTACGACGCGCTGGTGCGCCTGGCCCAGGATTTCGCCGTGCGATACCCGCTGGTCGAAGGTCAGGGCAATTTCGGCAATATCGACGGCGATAACCCCGCCGCCATGCGCTACACCGAAGCGCGCATGACCGAGGTGGCGGCCGCCCTGCTCGCCGGCATCGGCGACGACACGGTGGATTTTCGCCCTACCTACGACAATGAGGACCAGGAGCCTGTCGTGCTTCCGGCGGCGTTCCCGAACCTGCTGGCCAATGGCGCGGCCGGCATTGCCGTGGGCATGGCCACCAGCATCCCGCCTCACAATGCCGGCGAAATTTGCAAGGCCGCAGCGCACCTGATCGCGCACCCGCAAGCGACCACGGCAGAGCTGCTCAAATTCATGCCAGGCCCCGATTTTCCGACGGGCGGCGTACTCGTGGAGGACGCGGACGCCCTGCTGCAAGCCTACGAAACCGGCCGCGGCGGTTTCAGGCTCCGTGCCAAATGGGCGGTGGAGCAGGGCCGCATGGGCACCTGGACGGTCGTCGTCACCGAAATGCCCTACCAGGTGCAAAAATCCAAGCTCATCGAACAGGTCGCCGCCTTGCTGGAGGAAAAGAAACTCCCGCTGCTCGCCGACGTGCGCGACGAAAGCGACGAGCGCGTGCGCCTGGTGCTGGAGCCGAAATCCCGCAGCGTCGATCCCGCCGTGCTCATGGAAACCTTGTTTCGCGCCACCGCTCTGGAAACCCGTTTCCCGCTCAACATGAACGTGCTCACCGCCGACCGCACCCCCCGCGTTCTGGGTCTGCGGGATGTGCTACGCGCCTGGCTCGACCACCGCCTCGAAGTTTTAGGCCGCCGCTCCCGCAACCGCCTCGCCGCCATCGAGAAACGCCTAGAGATTCTCGACGGGTTTCTTGCGGTGTTTCTCAACATCGATGCGGTAATAAGAATCATTCGCGAGGAGGATGATGCCAAGGCCGGACTGATACGCGAATTCAAGCTCACCGACATGCAGGCCGAAGCGATTCTCAACATGCGCCTGCGCAGCCTGCGCAAACTCGAAGAAATGGAAATCCGCAAGGAGCACAAGGCGCTGTCGAAAGAAGCCTCCGACGTGCGCAAACTGCTCGGCGATGAATCCCTCCGCTGGGCGCGCATCAGCCAGGAGGTTGCCGACATCGGCGCCAAATTCGGCACAGGCACGCTCGGCACGCGCCGCACGGAGATCGCCGGCGCCCCCGCACCCGTCGATGTGTCGGAAACGATCGCCGTAGAGCGCGAGCCGATCACCGTCATCCTCTCCGAAAAAGGCTGGGTGCGCGCCGTGCGCGGCCATATCGCCGATGCCGAGGGCCAAAAATTCAAGGAGGGCGACCGCCTCCGCCTGCTGCTCCCCTGCGAAACCACGGACCGCCTGGCCCTTCTCGCCACCAACGGCCGTTTTTACACGCTACGCGCCGGCGAGATGCCGCGCGGCCGCGGCGACGGCCAGGCGATCCGCGTCATGCTCGACATGACCAACCAGGACGACATTTTTGCCCTCTTCGTCCTGCGTGACGGCATGCGCTACCTGCTCGCCGGCACCGGCGGCCGCGGTTTTATTGTTCCGGCCGCGGAGCTGGTTGCCGAGCGGCGTGCCGGCAAGCAGGTGCTCAATCTACGCGATGGCGAACGCGTC
>Ga0116231_10009726_pt1 | contig 15973 bp, 10 predicted proteins | sample S1TSphgellanicum_2_FD_89695 | JGI IMG/M metagenome (GOLD analysis project Ga0116231, IMG submission 89695) | Host-associated microbial communities from peat moss isolated from Minnesota, USA - S1T2_Fd - Sphagnum magellanicum MG | ecosystem: Host-associated > Plants > Peat moss > Unclassified...
AAAATTGGTGAATCGTTGTTGTTAAAAAAAAATTCAATAAAAAAATTTAGTAGAGAAAATCCAATAACGAAAATTGAAAACACAAAATTTGATATTAAAAAATTTGGAAATTATAGTTTTTTTTTTTTTTTTCTATGGGGGGCATGGGGTTTTTGAATTTCATTTTGCGAAATTTGGGGGATTTTTTTTTTTCTTTCTTAAAATTTGGGGGTTTTCAATTTTCTTCTTATCATTTTTGGGGTCTTCATTTTCTTTTTTTGGTAAGAAGAGGGAGGGGGGTGAATTTTGAGCATTTTTGTTTTACTATTTGAAGTTTCGGAGTCTTCAATTTTTCATGTTATTCATTTTATGAGTTTCAAAAGAAATTGTGTGAAGTTTCTCATGAGGGGAAAGGGGGGTATTTGCCTTTCTTTTTATGAACTTTGAAGTTTTTTTTTTTTTTCATATTTTGAAGTTCCAAAGTTTTCAATTTTCTTCTTGTCATTTTGGTGGTCTTTAATTTATTTTTTTGGTTTGAAGGGGGGCATTTAGTTCTTATGAATTTTGAGAGTTTTTTGTTTTACCATTTTAAAGTTACAAAGTTTTCAATTTTTCTTCTTGTCATTTTGTGGGTTTTCAAAAACTTTTGTGTGAAGTTTCGCAAAGGGGGAGAAGGGCTATTTGCCTTTCTTCTTGTGAACTTCGAAAGTTTTTTATTTTAATATTTTGAAGTTCTGGAATCTTTAATTTACTTCTTGTCATTTAGGGAGTCTTCAAAAAAATTTGTGTGAAGTTTCACAAGTGAGGAAATGGGGTGTGTGCCTTTCTTCATCTAAACTTTGAAAAAAATTTGTTTTTGTATTTTGAAATTCCGGAGTCTTCAATTTTCTTCTTGTCATTTGGGGCGTCTTCAATTTGTTTCTGTGAAGTTTCACAAGGGGGGAGATGGGGTATTTGCTTTTCTTTTGGAAACTTCAAAGGTCTTTTGTGTTGGTATTTTAAAGTTCCAAAGTTTTCAATTTTCTTCTTGTCATTTTGGGGGTCTTCAAATTTTTTGTGTGAAGTTTCACAAGTGAGAAAATTGGGTATGTGTTTTTCTTCTTGTGAACTTTGAAGGTTTTTTGTTTTCATATTTTGGAATTTCAAAGTCTTCAATTTTTCCCCTTGTCATTTTGAAGGTTTTGCATGGGGGGACATAATGTTCGAGGTTTTGTTTTAAAATTTGGGGGTTTTCAAATTTGTTTTGATGGAGTTCAAGCATCTTCAACTTTGCTCTTAGGAATTTTAAGGGTTTCTTCAAAAAAAATTAAGTGAATTTGAACTTGTTGTCGCATTTTGTTTACATCATTTAAAACTAATGTCTTGACAAAACAAATCGTGACCAAAAATAAATAAAATTAATATCACTCATATTGTTCTTACCCATGGCAATATTTTAAGTTAAATTTGGGCATTAAAATTTCATTTTATACATTTTCCATAGAACCAATGAACATTTTTTCTTCCTTTGGAAAACAATTGGGGTTTTGAAGTGGATGGGATGAATAGATATCCAATGGTATTAGGTTATTAAAATATAATAATAATAAGATTAAAGTAAAGGATCTAAATTATGAACGTATGAATTATTGAAATTTTGAAAGGGGAAAAAATAATTTGGGCAAATCTTTGAATTTTTTCACAACTACCAATTTTGATTTTTTATATTTATCTATTCTTAATTTTAAAAACATCCAACATTGGAAAAAACACAAAATTCCCAAAATCCCATCTTACCCTTCCTCTTATCAAAATGTCTTACTCATATTCTATTTTCAATTTTGAAAATGGTTCATCATTATTTCAAATTTTAATAATCTATGCTTTGAGTTAATGCATTAGAACTTGAACAATGTGTTAGACAGGCTAAATGAAGTACCACCATTTCATAGTTTTTCCCCTTGAAGGCAAAGACAACAAAGAAAACTTTGAGAAAAGTGAAAAAAGGGAAGTGATATAATAAAGATTGTAAACACAAAAATTTAAGTTGTTTATGCTTCAATGGGTAATGTCGCAACCCTAGCCTTGAGCTCGTGACCAAAGCAAGGGCTTACAAGGTTGCGGGCCAAGAGGGAAGCCCGGGGATCACATCTCATGTTCCCAAGAGTGCAAAAGAGTGTGAGGGAATGAACCCTCACACTCCCAAATGAACTCCCATTTTGGGAATTGGAGTCCCAATGGATTCCCGAATTTTCAAAGGGCGATTGAAGGGGTCAAAACTCATTGGAATGAAGAGTTCTTTATATCATTGGAAATTTATTGAAACGTAAATGTCTAAAATGGGCTCGCATGACCCATTTAGACATCTGAAACACAAGTTATGGCCAAAAGAAAGTTGATTCCCGACCATTAAAAGTTGGGAATCGACCCGATTTCCTTGCGTGCAGGTGGTGTGCAACATACTATTGGAAAGATTTCAACGAGGGCTACAACTTTGCTTCAAACCTCATTTCAATCGGAGGTCTGCACACAAAGTTATGGGGCCCCAAAGTCACGGAAGTTTCAACTTTGGAAATTTCGAGACTCCCATTTGGGAGTCCCAAGACAAAATGTCATTTGGATGTGGGCCTCATGGAGAGGCACAGAGTATACTATAAAAGGGAAGGTGATGGCTTCCCCCAAGTCCGGGCCGTGGTGAGTCTTGTGAGTTCGAATTTGCTCGTGGCTCTTCCTAGCACCAAAAGTGTTCCAGCTATGCACTAATCGACTTAATTTTCGGTTTGTGTAGGTCCGCGCAAGTGATTGAAGTGATTGTCAATCTTCCTAGTCCCATCCCGAAGCTCTAGCACCCCCCCCCCTCGAAGTGCTAAAAGCCAAAGAGCATGCCCAACTTCCTACTCTTCCATTGTTTCCTTCTAAGACTCACATTTGAGTATATTGAAGAGGTTGGGAGTGCTTTAGGTAGGGAATCAATCTTGTAGTTCGTTAATGGGGTGATGAAGGAGAAACATAAAAATTGTCATGTTGTTCTTGTAGCATGGCAAGTTAATGTGGGAATATGAGGTTCACAAAAAGCTTTTTGATTTTTTCAATTTATAAAAAAACCCCCAAATGCATTAAACAAACACAACAAGGAGGATTATGGTTCAACACATGCACAATATTATGATGAAAGCCATTAAAACAACTATTGTTATAATACCTTAATATGTTTCTCTAACTTGTGATAAAGTGATTTCACTATTGACAACCAATTAATTGTCTATTCGTGTTTATGTGGTTTAAAATTGGTTACATATACTAATTTTCCTATCTGTTGAGCATATGGTGGTGGGATCCAATGTTAATAACTTGATTTATGCAAGCCTTCATGAACTAAGGTGCCTTATCCAAAGAGTAGATTTGGTAAGAAACAATAACACTTGGTGTAGATGGGGTTTTTGTTTTCCAAAGGTATTACATAAAATGTTACAAAACATATTTTAAAAAGGTTGGTGCCTCACCCTATGGGAGTCCATTGTATGGCCCACAATACTAATCTTGTGGAGCACACAATGTTGCACTCACAAATGATAAATATAATCAAAGGTCCACTCTCCATTTTATGTAATTATTTTTCAAAAGTCTTAAATGAAATTTGGTGTTTTCCAAGTACACCAAGGTAATGGAAACAAAAGGGGCTAAAATCCAAAAGAATGTGAGACTCATTGGATTTCCATGTTGTTTGAATTGTGAGACATGTTATGTCTAAACATAGAACATTATTCATAGAAGATGGCAATTGATGGGCCAAATCATGAAAGGAAAAAGGCAAATTTTGACCTCCTTTATGATTTCCAAATTCTATTAGGGCTTATAACCAGATTCCCTTTGTTGTAGTTGGTTCACAATTTGATTATGTTTAATAAGTTGAAGGATGTGTTCATATGTGATTTTGTGACAAAAACCAAATTGTGCCAACCCATGATGTTTATGCATTGAACTTGAGGTTCAAATCTAATACTTTTGTGGGTCACAAATCCTTGCTCACTACCACAAAACCATGTTTTTTTGTTGGTTTTTTGACTAATTTTAATTGTATTTTTAATCATATTAGACATTGGACCAAAATGGTTTTAGTCAAAATGAACCAATCTTTTTTTACACAAATTTAATTAAGTTCATTTTGACTAAAATGACTAAAGATATTAGTAGATATGAAAATGTTGAATTAATAATTTTTAATTATATATATCTGTGTGTGTGTGTGTGTGTGTGTGGATTAAACTAAAAACAAGTTCAAAACATTTTAAACCCATGACATGCCATCATGATGATATCATGATCACAACATGTTCAAAGGGGGGTTTGAACAATCATCTTTTTTCTAACAACCCAAGGCCTTTACCATTCAACCACCACTTTACACGATGATATAAATTATTATCACAAAATATATAAACACACATACTTTTTGAATATCATGCATTGTAACTATATTATATAATTACATAATTTCATTATAAAATTGCTTATATTATGCACATCTTTAATATTATTATTCAATTTATTTCATTTTTCATTTTAATATTTAAAATGAAATTAATATTTTTTATTAATTAAAAATGTAATATTTAAATTTTTATTTAGTTGAATTCAATATTTTTAAAAATCCAATTGTTATACCATTACATTAATTTATATTTATCTGGGAAAAAGAAATATTTTGTTTTAAAATTTTATATTAATTAACTTAATTCAAGTTTCGCGTGTACATTAGTTATGTTCTATTTATTTTTTGAGATAAATTAAAATTTTAAAAATTATTTTGATGTCCCCTTTTTTCACATGTCATTTTTTTAACTATCCCCTATTTGTATTTTTATGTGAATGATTATAAACATCAAATGAAAACATGACACCTATAATCTATTTTCAATTTTTTAATAATTTACCTTTTAAATGAATAAAATATTTTAACATTATTTTAATATTGTCACATCATCAAAAGTAACATTACATTATAATTAAACATATTTAAATGACTAATTTTAATCACATTAATCACGTTGGACAATTCCCCATGGGTCTTTATATGACACGTGCCTAATATAATGTTAATTTTAATTAAATAGTTTTTTTTAAATGAAAATATTTAATTTTGATTTCAGTTAAATTAAACATAGTTAATCATTTCAAACAAATGAACCTAATTCTACAATCATTTTGATCATGATGATATTAATGTAAAAATCATGTTTTTGTAATAGTGGTCAAACAATAAGCATGAATCAATTATCATGCATTGGATGACAAATTTGAATATTGGGATAAAATTTTTGACATTTGATGTGAACTAACAACAAATGTGCCTACTCACATGAATGTGCAAACTCTTGAAATAATATTTGTGATATGAAAAGTCTATGCAACAACAATTATACTTGTTGAGGCAATTGTGCAAGTAGTTTTAAAACCTTAAACCTTCCTTGTATTTTTGTTTTATATACTTAGTTATCATAATTTTTCATTGATGGGGGTGGGTGTTTGTGTTTTGTAAGGATTATTTATTACTTTGTTGCACACAAGAAGATAGTTGAAAAATAATGATTCAACTTATGATAAGGATTCAATTTTAACAAACATTTACAACTGAAAAACATTCTTGTCATCAAAAACAAAATGTTATTAAACAACTAGTTGCAAAAGACACCATTTGCCACAAAAGTTGAATTTATAATCACAAATCCTTACAATATAGTTCAGTTTTTTATCCATTACCATGCATGAACATGCATATTACAATGGACATTATGTAACCTAAGTGAAAATTGACTTTGCATTTACATTATGGATAATCGCACAATGCCAAATGTTTTAATTATTTAGCCTACCCTAACTTATTAATCTACCTATCTACTTCAATAAAATAATAAAACAATAGGTGTCTACCACACATACTAAGCCCACCTAGCTTAACAAACTAGGCTAAATAAAATAATAAGTAAGTAAGTAATAGGTGCCTACCTTACATACCCTAGTTAATGTGACCTATTAAGCCACATATCTGGCATAACCTACATTTTCTTGTAAGGTGCAATCGTAAAAACTTGACCACTCGTGTCAATGAAATAAACCAAATCTTTAACCAATATTGCACGACACCCATACAAGGTGATAAATTTTGTCAACTTATTTATTTTAATTTTATTACATACATTAGTTACATTGATAATTAAGAAAATATGTAATATGTAAATAAATAGGTAGATAGATAATATTAAATGACTTTACACTTTTAAATGAAATGAGATACTTCCCACTAGCTTAGCATCACCAGCACAAAAAAAGAACCCCCCGACAATGAAAAGTTCCCCCAACCCCAACACTTTCAAAACCCTAAAATCAAATTAAACCGCCACCCCCAACCTAGAAAACACAAGACTTGGGTTGAATCCAAGCATTACCTAAATCTTCAAAATAAAATGGGGGATGGTGGGTGGGCGGTCCAAAAAAAAGAACTCCACCCACCTTCCCTCCCTCCCTCCCTCCAGATCCCCAAAAGAAAAAGAAAAGACTATGAAACCGCACCCCCCACCCCAACGCTCACCCATCATAAGAACTATAAAAAGAAGAAAATAAAAAGGAACCCAACCAACCCTCCACCCCCCATTCCTCACCTGGTTTTTTACCCTGTTGTAAAGCACTCCTTGATTTTTTTTAGTGGAAGGGGAGGTATCTTTAGTTTTGGTAATAAGACCCATCCCAGAGAGAGGGTTTTTCTGGCCATATGGAGGGCATTATGTTTCTCTTTCTTACATGTTTTTTGGTCATGGGCGGGATTGCGCTAATAGAAAGGAACTTTATGGAAGTATATAACTTTATATTGTCCATGTGGTTCCAAAATCATGTAGGGTACCGCCCCTGGAGTGGGGCATTACTGAAATAGTGAACTCTGGGGTGGAGCCAAGGGGGTTCTTATTTCAGTAATGCCCCTGCTCCATGGGTGTTGCCCAAAGTAAAGCACAGCCAAAAAAATTATTAAAAAAAAGGGGCAAGCATTTTGTAAAATGGAAAGCCCACTGTATCGTTCTGTGATGAGAATTCTGTTATACGAAATGCTCGCCCCATTATCACGTTTAATAGCGTACCTTCCAGATACATTGCTAAATTTGGGGCAATGCTTTCCCAGGCAAGAAATTCTTTTTAAGAAAAATGATCCTATCCAGAAAGCGATTCCTTCCTAGCCACACAAGTTGCCAGGCACGTTGTGCTGCATTATCCCCATACCTCAATCAAGGTCTTTTGCTAGCGGGCTACCAATCCCTACTGGGTCCCTCATTTCATGACTGCTCCCATTGGAGGAAGCCTAACACAAAGTTAGGCTACACATGAAGTAGGGTAACCTGCCCTATGACCGAACACCATCCATGACCAAACACCCAGAATAATCACTACTTGGGCGGGAGGGAGGTTTAGCAAATAAGGATGGCCCTATTGCTGTTATTACTGACATGGGTGCAGGTTCACCCAAGGTGGTGCCTATGGCCTATTACAAAGGTAGATATCTAACAGTTCTCACTTTTTGAAATGAGAAACCGGTGGGTAAGGCAAGGTATATGTATACTCTTCACTGATGGTTCAAGAAAGCATAGAATTGGTTTTGATTCTATGGGAGGTTTTAAAACTCAAAATCAAAGAACCAGGTCGAAGAACCTACCCTAAATCACTCCTTCCCTCAGTGTGCTTGCGCTTTTTGTGTTGGAAAAAAAATGTTTTTTAACTTACTTAACAATCATTGCCAAGCTATTTTGAGCTTTTACATTGTGTTTTTTTGCCTCTAGAACCTAACTAACCATTGCTCATGTGTGTGCAAGGTATTCTTAAAGGCTCTAGAGTTATTTTTGCAATTTTTTTTTGCACATTGTGTTTGAATTTTTTGGGTTTTAAGTTGCCATTGGTTGCAGGTGCTCCCTCAAGTTCCTCTTTCTCTAGTTTGAACTTTCTCACCATTGCCTTTGCCCTTGCTCTAGCTTTTAATTGTGCAGTTGTTGAAAGGCCAAGGTTAATGCCTCTATACCTTAAAGGATGGGCTTTGAAACTAGCTTGGAAGTTCTAGTGAAATTTGTTGTCTACTTCTCTTATTGCAATTGTTGACCAAGCTCAGTTGAAATATGCTCTATATCGTTTTTCAACTAGCCTTTAAATTGTTTTATCTATAGCACTATTTGAATCTATTGCACAATTTTTATTTGTTTCCTCCCTTTCCTTTTTCCTTTGTTTTCTAAAAACTTTTATTGTTTCTTTGTCCATAATTTTTTTATGTAGAATCTACAAATATTCATTAAAAGTAACAACATGGGATTGACTATAGTCCACTAACTGTATTTTGTTGCTTGTTTTCCTTGTAGGTAGATGTGAGAAGGACAACAAATTGTGAAGGCAAAATGGAGCTCAAGCTTTTCTAGAATGCAACAACTCCTTTTTAGCTGTATGTGTAGGTTCAAATAGATCAACTACCTAATCTAAATTACCTTTTGTTCTTGTATCTTCAAGGTTACCAAGACTTGCAGGTTCTTCCACATAGTACCTTAGTAGCTGTTCTTGCCCACCAACATTAGCTTTAGTTGTAGCAAGCTCATCAGTAGTGGTGGCTATGTTGATTAATTTTGTAGCTACTCCATCTTCACCCCAACCTTTTATATCATTCATTGTTCCATCAAAAAAATTTACATTGTCCTCATCTTGTGTTGTCGTTGTGATCAATAGTGTAAAGTTCATTGGGCTTAGTTGTTCCATCCATAGCCTTTGGATTCAAAGGCCAAATTCTTGTAACTTGAAACCCATTCTTGATGTTTTTTTTGGACAAAACCAAATCTAATGTTTTATCTACCCAACCTACAAGTGTAACCTTGTTTGTCATTATAATTATTTAAAACCATGCTATTGTCTTTTTCTTTTTTAAAAGTTGTTTTGAAAGGCTTAAAACAATTCACTACTAATCATGATTCACAAACATTACATCACCTTGCTAAACATTTCACCATCAAAACCCTATGTAGATTGAACCTTTTAAATCCATTGTTACACGTGGAATGAGTTTGTTAAACTATTTTATGGACCCAAATTCTAACATTATCATCATAACTACACAACCACACAATTTAGCAATCCCAACTCAAGGTGCATAATCAATGATGGTGAGATAACCCCTTTCGTAAGTGATAACAAACAATGACAAATATGTAATGTTCATGGGTAGAGGAAAATGGCTTGAAGGAATCAATGACATTGGATGACTTGATAATGCCATTTGCTATTATGTTTCTTACAAACCCTTGCCATGTGTAGTGACAAGGGTTAGGGTTTAGGAACAAGTATAAACCAAATTTTTACTATAATTCGTAACCTTTTGATGATTTTGCCCTATGGTATAGGCACAGAGATTGAAGGAGATTATTATAGGTCAAAATCTAATCAGATTTTGCCACTTAAAAAATGTTATCTTCCATATTTTTTATTTTTTATTTTTTATTTGAAGAATCTACATTTGGAGGTGTTGCATTTTGAGCTAGTGAAACAAGACTTGTTTTTAGTGTAAGTGTTAAAAATTGAAATTGAATTTTTTGCTTGCATTTGCTTGTTGTTTTACTTGTGTGTTTTGCACATTGATGGTTTTGTTTTTTTTTTCTTAATATTTCTCTTGGCGATTTTCTCATTTTATTTTACTTAAGGTAAGTATTTATCTTGGTTGTTTTATTTGTTTCATTTTCCTTATTTGTTAATTTTGTCTCGTTAAATTCTTTTTGTTAGGTTTATTCTTACTTTGTTCTTATTTATTTAAATTGTTGAGTTGTCTATTACTCGTTGATTTGTATGTTAGGATTTTGATGTTTGTATGCTTGTACATTTTCATTATACACAATTATTATGAGTTTAATTGTTTTAAGTTTAGTATTGTAAAATGTTTTTAATTTATTGTGATGGGAGTAAGTTCATAATAAAAGGAACCATGGGCGCCAAGGTTGGAATCCTTACCAAGGATTACATATAAGATATTAAATATTGATATTAGACTAAACATAACCCATAATATATAAATTATTATTTTTGCATTAAGACCTACATCAAATTCAAATATATAACTTTGTTTGAACCATGGTCACAATTTTTTAACTTTTAAAGTAATTAGAAACATTCAAAATTAGAATCAACATTTTTTAAAAGGGTGCAATACATGTGCACCTAAAAATATCAACACATGTGGCCCTTCTTATTAAATATATTAAAGCCCACAATAAATTTGAAAACATTTGGTGGAAGACATTTGAATAATAAAAAACACATTCAAATTTCTAAGCCCTTTAAAAAAAGCCATTCAACAAGTGTTTTGTGTATGACAAAGAATATTAACAACATAGTGAAATGATTTTAAGTTTAAAAGATTCCAATGTCATGGACAAACATTGATGGATAAGTAATTCATTAAATACAATTGATGATGGTTTTCAAAATAATAGAAGTTGAATTTTCATTATGTTCAACATTTTTTGGCTCCTTTTATTATGAATGCACCTAATGAACTTTGTTGCTTGTTTGTTTTGTTAGTTTAAAGGTTTAAGTCCTTGTAAGGTTCAAGTCCATTGTATTAGTTTGATTAAATTGAGTTTTGCCACACTTTAAAAAATGCATTCATTTTAAAACATTTAAAAATAATGTTTAGGGTTTTGGAAGTTTTTAAAGTTTTGTAAACAAGTTATTAGGGTAAGTTATAAGTAGAAAAATGTGTCAAAGTTCAAATTTCTTGTGTTTGAAAAAAGTTGTCATTTGCTAGTTTAAAAAATAATTAGAATGAGGTTTGGAAAGTCCAAACATGTTTCAATTAGATGGTTTTTGTATCTTTGGAAATGTCCCTTGATAATTTCAATCAAGTGAAAATAGAAAATATGTTTTTTGATAGATGTTGTCAAAACAACTTGAGTGATTAATTATAGTGAAATTTGAAAAGTTGAATTGCATCTATTAGAAAACATTCATATGAGATTGAAAAGCTTTCAATCATGAGGTCAACTTGCCCATTTTACTAAGTTTGGTAAGAGTTATGAGCCCCCCAACTGTGGAGACTTTACAAAAGAACATCAAGCACAAAAACATGTTACAAATAAACTTCTTGCAAGAAACATGATTTCAAAAATGCCAATATGTAATATGGTCTTCTATGTTTTGAAACCTGTCAAAGACTTCCACGCTAAGAAACATGCTTGAAATATGTCAAGAAAGAATTACATGCTTTGAAACATGCCAAATTAAATATGTTAAGAAAGATTCACATGTTTTGAAACATGTTTAGAAGGGTTTGCATGTTTTAAAACCTTGCTTACAACATGTTGGGAAAGACTTAAATGATTTTAAACATGCAAAAAACATGTCCAAAGGGACTCATGTGTTTTAAAATAGGTTGAGGAGGGCTTACACGCTTTGAAACATGCCTAAAATTGAAATGACCATGATTTAAAACATAGTTGAAACATGTCAAAAGGGACTTACATATCTTCTAAAACATGGTTGGAAGGACTCTCATGTATTGAAACACATTGTCAAGAAAGACTAGCATGTTGGGAAGGACTTACATGCTTTGGAAAATACTTGAAACATGTTAAGGACTTATATGTTTCAAGCATGTTTGGTACGGTTCAAAGTATGTAAGCCTTTCATGACATGTTTCAAAACTTGTAAGTATTTCCCAACATGTTTCAAATATGTTTCAAAAACATTTAAATCATTTCTAATTAGTTTCAAGTATGTTTCAAAACATCTAAGTCCTTATTAACTTGTTTTAGGCATATTCCAAAGCATGCAAACCCTTCAAAACACATTTCAAAACATGTAAATCTTTTTTGACATGTTTTAGGCATCTTCAAAGAATTTAAACCACTCCCAACATATTTTAAGCATGTTTTGAAACATGTTTGCATAGGCCCTTGTGGCATGTTGTAGAGCATGTAATTCCTTCTTATCATGTTTGAACCATGTTTCAAAACACGTAAGTCCTTCTCAACTTGCTTTAGGCATGTTTGAAATCATATAAATATTTCTTGGCATGTTTTAAGAATCATGTTTCAGAACATGTAAACCCTTTTAAACATATTGTAAACCATGCAAGTCTTTCCAAATATCTCTTCACCATGTTTCAAAGCATGTACATCCTTCATGACATGCCATACAATGGCGTTAACAACATGAAGAAGAAAAATAAATTAAATGAACAAACTAAAAAACAAAACAACTAGCAAAACAAAAAGAAAATTAAATGAACATGAAACTCAAATTTGAGTGTTGGACACTTGGGCTAAAGGTGAGCATTGTTTTAGCACCTCAAAACATGGCATCTCAAAAGTTGGATTTACAAAAAAATCAAATTAAAACAAAAAATAAAAGGTCAAAACATGAATCCAAAACATGTTAAAGGTAAAACACGGTGCCCAAACCATGTCATGTTTTAAATGTTGACTAGCTAGTTGTAGTATTTCTAGGTGCTTTGATTGTTGTGCACACATTTTCAACCTATTGTTCAAATAATGTTAAGGCTTTAGAAATGATGCTTGCTTTAGGAAAAAAGGAGCTTGAATATACATACACCTTTAAAAAAAAAAGGTTTCTTTTGTGCTATAGTAATGCCTTGGGCATTACAAGTTAATGAGGTATCATAATTGATGTTCATTAAAGATATGAAAAGCTAGGAGTTTTCATCTCTAGAATTGCTTCTAAATCCATTGCTTGAATGCAAAAGTCATATGTAATAATGATTGATATTTGTTTCCATCATACAATTGAAGTTTAGACCAATGTTGGGTGGATATCCAGAATATCCAAATATTAGACCCAAACATTAAGTTGGATATCATCCATGATATTCGATGGATATCATTTTGGGTGATATTCAACTTAATATCCGATTTGTCGGATATCACTTATGTGATATCCTACTCTTTGATATTCAAGGTTTATGTTAGATATAAAGATCTTGATATCCAAGCTAGATATCAAATTCAAACTTGGATTAGGATATCAAATTAGTAATTAAGTTAGGTTGTTAGTTAGGTTAGTAAGTGATTAAGTTAGGAAAAAGAAAAAGTTTGCAGTTTGCAGTCGTCACAATCTAACATCTTTCCTAGGAGGGGATAAAAAGGTCACAATGGCTTTTCTAATCCTCTTTCACTTTCACTTTATCATTTTATTTTTCCTTTTTCTTTCTCTCTTTTTCTCTTTTCCTTGCTCTATTCTCACCCTCTACTTACCCTTTCCTTGTCCTCTTGCAAGTTGTTGCAACATTTGAAGTAAGTTTTTTTTTCTCTTTTTTTTCTTTTTTCTTTTCTATTTTTATTTTTTGTTTTTATGTTTCTTGAAGTAAAATGTTTCTTTTGTTTACTTTTGTATTTTTGTTTGTTTGGATGTAGGTTTAAAGTTTGAATAAACTAGATAATCACATTCTTCTTTAGATATGTTTTATTTAATTACTATAAAAATAAAATATCTTTTGTTTACACTTTATTTTGTTTCTTCTTTTAAATTTTTTTTTAAAATTTTGAAAAAATGTGTTTTACTATATTTCCCTTTGTTTGTTTCATTGTTTCCATTCTTTTTTTATAATTTTTTGTTTATGTTTGTTTCATGTTTTAGTTTTTTTCTATTTTTTTTCGTTTTTAATCTCTCTTTTTTCTGTTTCTTTTTATTTAATTTTCTTTTTCAAAAGTTTCTGGTTTTAAAAATATTTTAGTATAATAAAAATAAAGTGTTTCTTTTTAATTTTTGATTTTTTGTTTGTTTAGATGCAGGTTTGAAGTTTGGAGAAATAAGACAAACCTCATTCTTTTTCAAGTATGGTTTTTTTCCATTACTATAAGTTTTTTTTTCTCTTTTCTTTTGCTCTCTATTTTGTTTCTTCTTTTCTGTAATCTGTTTTTTTCTTTTTTCTTTTAAAATTAATTTATTGTATTTCCCTTTCCTTGTTTCATTTATTTTCATTCCTTCTTTATAGTTTTTTGGTTTTATTTTTTTTCCACTTATGTTTTTTTCATTTTCTGTTTTTTTTTTTTCTTCTTTTACCTATTTTCATTTTTTTTCTATTTTTATGCGTGTTTTTTGTAATGTTTGTTTCTCTTTTTTTTTTTTTTTTGTTTTTTTAACATTTAATTTTATAAAAAGAAAATGTTTTTTTTTTATTTTTTTTTTTTTTTTTTTTTTTTTTTTGGTTTTTCTATCATTTTATATAATAGTTAGATTGTGCTTCTTTTTATCTTTTTCATTTTTTTTTGATTGGATGTAGGTTTGAAGTTTGGAGAAAGAAGAAAAACCTCATTCTTTTTCAAGTATAGTTTTTGTTTCATTATTACAAGTTTATTTTTTATTTCTTTTGCCCTTTGTTTTGTTTCTTTTTTTAAAAAAATTATTTTACTTTATTTCCCTTTTTGTTTCATGTTTTTATTTTTTCTATTTTTATTTTATCAATTTTTCTATTTTTTCTATTTTTCTGTTTTTAAGTATTTTTAAAATCTGATTCTAGGTTTTGTTTCTTTTTTTTTTTTTTGTTTTTTTAAAATTTTATGGTTTTTCCTCCTTTTTTTTTTGTTATAGCTTTGTTTTGTTTTATTTCTTTTTAATAATTTGTGTTCTTCTTCTTGAATTTGAAATTTCTTGTGTTGTTTTTTTTTTCTCTCTCTTGTTTCTCAAGTTTTTTTCAACTACTTCTAGTTTTCTTATAATGTTTTTAAAAAAATTTGCAGATTACAAGACTATAGGATGTTTCTGAGTTTTTCAACCTTCACATTGTAGAGGATCATTATATTTTTTACTTTTGACTTACCATAGTCATTTTTTGATATGAGAGGAGTGAAAAGTGAGTGCCATGTTTTTTTAAAAAAGTTTTGTAAATGTTTGCATGCACACACTTTAGACTTTAGGATTTTTTAAAACCTTTTATAAACTTGTTTAAAATCCAAGTTGTTGATATCTGGAACCAATATTCAAGTAATAAATAACAACATATATTTGGTAGATTGATATCTTGGTTGAATAACAAAACTTGAAAATATGATATTCGACCTGGATATTTAAATTGGAAAAGAAATATTTTTTCTAATATCTGGTTTGGATAAATAATTTTGACCAGATATTCTTATCCGACGGATATCACAAGAAGATGATATCCGCCCAACACTGGTTGAAACCTGCATAGTGCTTTTATGTCAATTTAAGCACAAAAGAACTTTCTTATATTTGACCTTTTAGGATTAAGTTTTGAACTTTTGTTTATGATTTGGATGTGTTGGCAATTTTAAGGACTGGCTCTGCATACTTAGCATAATGCTCCAGGACCCATTTCCTTGAATGTAATAAATTTTTTGCATGTAGGAGGATTGTGGTCTTTCTTTTTATTAAAAAACTCAAGTTTTCATATCACACATTGCATTGTGACTTATGAGTTCATGCAGATTTGAGCACCAAGAAAGCCTTTATTCTTTCTGACATTTTAGGTTAGGTACCTCTCAAGTTCCATCCTTTGGAGGGAGACGCACCCAGTTACCTTGAAGTCCTGTCACCAAAAAAGAGAGGGACCACACAACAACCAGACCCCTCTAGCTCTGCTTGTTTCTGACAGAGCAAGCATCAGGTATTCACACATCAAAAGAACAGCACAACAACATCATTGATCCATACCCACACGAAAGATTCATCACTGGAACACAATAGACTAGCCCGAACCTCTGCAGACACAACTCCTACTCAGAACTTCCAGGATAAGAATGCATAATTCAGATTGCACAAAAAGGTCCTCGATAACACAAGCGTCCACTTTTCCAGAACGTGGAACAATGATCTGACAACTATTCTGTCTACGATCGAGCTCTCCCCCAAAAACAAACCACTCGAGCTGTCTATCCTATGCATTTCCCAAACTTCTCCGTTCTACGACCTCGATCCTTACTCACAATCAGACTCTCACCAAATTCAGGAGCTAGCCATCCCCTAGTTACTA
>Ga0116231_10009727_pt1 | contig 15973 bp, 14 predicted proteins | sample S1TSphgellanicum_2_FD_89695 | JGI IMG/M metagenome (GOLD analysis project Ga0116231, IMG submission 89695) | Host-associated microbial communities from peat moss isolated from Minnesota, USA - S1T2_Fd - Sphagnum magellanicum MG | ecosystem: Host-associated > Plants > Peat moss > Unclassified...
ATCGTGAAAATGTGGATTTGGGCTATTCCAGGTTTGTTTCTTCTTGCGATGCTGGGACGGATACGTCTCGGCCATGACCAAAGCGTGCGACTATTGACCCAATCCGCGATGCTGACACTCGCCGGGTACGCCTTCTTCATCTTCGATCAGGGCCACGGATGGGGGTATCGATACTTCCAGTCTGCCTGGGGAGTGGTTCCGATTTTGGCGGCTTGTGCAATGACCGCTGGAGGTGGAGAGTCAAAGGCACGTCTGGTTGCATTTGCCGGTGCCGCTTCGGTACTGAATCTAGCTCTGGTACTACCTTTGCAACTGTGGCAGATAGACGACATCATTGCAGAGCACTCGGCGCAGCTGCCGCCCGCGCGCCGGCCCGGACGTAATGTGTACTTTCTCCGTTTAGACCGCGGTTTCTATCCCGGCGACCTCGTACAAATAGATCCGTTCCTGCGCACCGAAGACCTGATTTTGTCCAGCCGCGGACCTGGCATGGATGCAGAACTTCGCCGGCAGAATTGGCCGAAGGCGGTTTTGGTCCAGCGGACATTTGGGGTCGAGGAATGGAACCTAGGGGCGGAAGATCGACGCCAGGCGCAGGCAGCTACGCCGGGGGTCGAGCGATGGGTATTCGCATATTCCGGGCAGCCAATACGATGAAGGTGGCGGTTATCATTCCCTGCTTCAACGAAGCGCATTCCATTGCGGCGGTGATCCGGGGCTTTAGAACCGCGCTGCCGACCGCCGCCATCTACGTATACGACAACAACTCTACCGATGAAACCGCGGCGATTGCAAGTGCTGCCGGAGCCTTGATACGGCGGGAGCTGCTTCAGGGAAAGGGGAACGTAGTTCGACGCATGTTTGCGGACGTGGAGGCAGATGCCTACGTGATGGTTGACGGCGACGATACGTACGATTCTCGCTGCGCGGCTGCAATGGTCCAGCGGCTGATCGATGAGCGCCTCGACATGGTTGTCGGAACAAGGGTCGCGAATCACGCCGGTGCGTACCCGCCTGGACATCGCTTCGGCAATCGCATGTTGACATTCTTCGTCTCGAGACTGTTCCATGAGCGATTTACCGACATGCTCTCTGGATACAGGGTTTTCTCTCGACGCTTCGTCAAGTCGTTTCCCGCCATGTCGGGCGGCTTCGAAATTGAAACCGAGCTCACGATACATGCATTGGAATTGCAGCTACCCGTTGCAGAGATTGCAGCGCCCTACAGAATTCGCGCTATGGGTTCGGCCAGCAAACTACGTACCTACTCGGACGGCCTCAAAATACTTCGCCTGATGGTCGTTCTGTACAAGAACGAGCGCCCGATGCGATTCTTTTCCGGCATCGCTGCCATATTTGTGATCGTAGCGTTGGCGCTTGGCATCCCGCTGGTCGTGGCTTTCATCAAGACTGGCTTGGTGCTGCGTCAGCCCACCGCGATCTTGGCGACTGGCCTCGTTCTGCTATCCGCTATCAGTTTCGTTGCGGGACTGATATTGGATACGGTGACGAGAGGACGGCGCGAAATACGCCGGCTTGCTTATTTGGCACTGCGTCCGCCTGACTACTGAGTACTATTGGCCGCTCGATCAGTGAACCAATCATCATGCGGGCATCGTCCAAAACGCAGTTCTGAGACCGACTGTAGGGTCTTTACCGTCACCATCACGGCGGCCCTGATGGGCCCCACCTCAGGCGAAAGATAGCGATAGATTTCCAAGGTGCCGGTATACATGGCTTTGATCCCGGCATTAGCTGCTCCACCGGCATGCATGAAGGCGACGTCAATGCCAACTAGTCGGATCGAGGGGCGAAATTTGCGCTCGATGTAGTAATACTGGTTGATGTCCGCCGCCAAGCGGAGTTTTGCGTCAAACCCCCCTGCGGCCAGCAACATGAGCCTTTTGCAAAATTGACCTTGATGTACCGGGTACATCCCAAATCCCCGCATGCGTTTGAGCAGCCGCGGAACGCGGCGGTGCCTCCAGAAGCCTGTCTTTCCATGGACTCCCATGACGGCATCGCCCACAATCAGGTCTGGGTTATCACCGCCCAATGGACTGCAGCCGGCAAACGCGATGGACAGCGCGTCGTTCCTAATCAGAAAGTCATCTGCGTTCAGGAACAAGACGTATTCCCCTTGAGCCGCGCGGAGTCCCTTGTTCATCGCATCGAATATTCCTGAATCAGGTTCGTAGATTCGCACGAGTTGCGGATTTATGGACGCCCACCGATCGATGATTCCGCGAGTTGTGTCGCTCGAGCCGCCGTCGACACAGATGTGCTCTACGCCGAAATCAACGCGTTGCATCGAGACCGACGCAAGCGTACCCACAATCGTGGACGCGGCATTCAAGCTCACGGTCACTATTGAAACAAGTGGCTGCATCGATGCCAACTCACGGAATCGCGCTACGCCTCGTAATGCTTCAGGTTCTCTTCGAAAAAGCGAAGTATCGTCGCGTAGGCATGCCTGCCGTCATGTTGGCGAATCAGTCCGTGCTTTGCGCCCGGATAGACCATGATCTCGAATGCTTTTCCCAGATCTTGCAGGCGCCGGTAGAGTGCCGTGCTGTTCAAGAAGAGCACATTGTCGTCCGCCATACCGTGCATGAGCAGCAGCCGGCCCTGCAAGTGACTCGCGCCCGGCAAAACCGAACTTGCAGTGTAGCCCGCGGCATTGCGCTGCGGTGTATCGAGGTAGCGTTCGGTGTAGTGAGTGTCGTAAATGCGCCAGTCCGTTACCGGCGCGCCCGACACCCCTGATCGAAAAACCTCCGGCGCTTTGAACATCATCATCAAAGTCATATAACCACCGTAGCTCCAACCCCATACGCCGATGCGTGCAGGGTCCACGTAACTCTGGGACGCGAGCCATTGGGCGCCTTGAACCTGATCGACCACCTCCGTTTCGCCGAATTTGCCTTGAATGGGCGCTTGAAATCGCGAGCCTCGATGAGCTGTTCCCCGATTGTCGAGTTGGAATACAACATATCCGGCGCGTGTCAGGATTTGCGTGAATGAAGCACCTGACCAATTGTCGAGAACCCGCTGAACCCCGGGCCCGCCATACACCTCCACGATGGCAGGGTAGCGCTTGGCGGGATCGAAGTGCGCCGGCTTGAAGAGCCGGTAGTAGAGCGTCTGACCGTCCGGCGCCGTGAGAGAACCGATTTCGCCGATCGAGTTCTCGGCGAGATAAGGCGCGTCCGGATGGGCCGCGTCCAGCCGGTTTTCGAGGATCTCGGACTGCAGTGTGCCGTCCGAAGCGAACAATCTCAAACACGGCGGCTGCGTGCTGCTGGTGAACGAGTCGACGAAAAAATGCGTATTGCCCGACATGGTAACGGAGTGCAGGCCTGCCTCCTCGGATATGCGCAGGAAATGCGCCGGATCCTTGCAGTCCAGCGACGTGCGATATAGGTGCCTTTCCGTTGGCGTTTTTTCGGTCGCCGTGAAATAGATGACCCGATTTTCTTCGTCGATGCCTTTGATGGCGCGATGCCGAAAATCATCGACGTTCCATTCGCCGGACGTGAGCGGCCTGATCAAACGACCCGCGTAGTCATACAAATACAAGTGCTGGTAGCCGCTGCGGGCGGATTGCCAGATGAACTCACGGGATTTCTTTAAGAAAGACAATTCGTCATGCAGATCGATCCAGGTTTCGCTGGTCTCGCAGAGGATGTGTCGCGATTCACCCGTCGCGATGTCCGCGAAAATCAGGTCCAGCCGACGTTGGTTACGGGCCTCGCGCTGCAGCGCCAGCGTCTTTCCATCGGGGAGCCAATCGACGCGCGCCAGATAGATGTCGGAATCGGCTCCCAGATCCATCCAGGTGACCTCGCCGCCGTCCGTGCCAACGACACCGACGCGCACCAAAACATTCGCTTGTCCAGCGGCGGGATATCGCTGCGGATACGTGGTGACGTTATCCGCCGCAATCTCGAACCTCTGAATGATCTCGACCGGACTCTCGTCGATTCGCGTGAATGCGATATGAATGCCATCGGGCGACCACCAGTAACCTTTCGCGCGGTCCATCTCTTCCTGCGCGATGAACTCCGCCAAGCCGTTCTTGATCGGACCTCCGCCGTCGCTCGTCAGAGCCCGTTCCCGTCCGGCCCCGAGTTCGTATACATAAAGGTTTTGGTCGCGCACGTAGGCCACCTGCGTGCCGTTCGGCGAAATGGCTGCATCGGTCACGGGCCTGCTCCCCGGCGCGATCTCGATCGCGGCGGCTTGCGGTTCCTGCAATGCCAGATAGAACAGCCGTCCTGCGATCACGAACAACAATGCGTCGCCGGATGGCGCGAACGAGTACTCCAAGATGCCTGACAGCGCGGCGGTTCTCTGACGCTCGCGCCGTGCGGTTTCCTCATCCGACAGACTCTCCGAGCCGGGCGAAATCACACTGGAATCGACCAGCAGGCGGTGGTGCCCATCGCTGATGTCGTACTCCCATAGATCCAAGCGATTCTTCTCGCTGGTCTTCTCCTTCAAGTAAGTCACCCGCGACCCGTCGGGTGACAATTGCATTCCTAGGACGCTCGGTCCCGACAGGGCCGGAGCATCGAACAGGCGATCGATGGTGAGCTCGGCGGCGCGCGCGCAGGGGCTCATTTCTCTTCCGCAGGCGCGGCAGGCACCTCACCGCCCTCAGGCGACTGATCGGGTATTCGGTGCGCTTCGCTGAGCCATGCGCCAAGGTCGATCAAGCGGCACCGATCGCTGCAGAAAGGCCGATAAGCCGATTCGGCGGACCATGGCACGGGCCGGCCGCATTGTGGACATTTGACCAGCATCGGGAGTGGTTCTAAGCGCAACAAGTCAGCAGAAACGGGATATCCATCTCGACGTGCACGGGGCGCTTGGCGGCATCCAGCCAGCTCAAGAAGCGGATCGTACAACGATGCTGGCTGCCGCTGATCTCCGGAAAAATGTCCGTTCCCGGCGGCAGCGTTACGCGCACCAGCTGGCAGGGATGCTCGCGGTCGAATTGCAATTGGAATATGCCGCCCTGCGCAATCTCCGATTTGCGTTTCGCGTTTTGACGCGTGATCCACAGCAATTCGGCAATGCTGGCGCACAAGGGACGTATCAGCGCCAGCCAGCTGTTGAACTCGGCCACCCGTGTCTCGGCGGGACGATTCAGCCAGTAAGAATAATCGGGCAGATCGAAATCGCAGGTGCCGCCCGGGATCGCACTGCGGTGCTTGATGGCACACAAGAACTCCGAATCGCGCAGCGGCCCCATGAAGTTGCCGCCGGCCGCCGCTAGATCGTCGCGCAGCTTGATCAGGTTGGCCATCAAGGACTTCAGACGATTGGTGTCGACACCCGGTTTGGTCTGATAATCCTTGAGAATTTGCACCTGCCGCTCCAATTCCTTGAGCACGTCGTTGCGCGAGTCGCCACGCGCGGTTATGGCGAGGATCTCGAGCAGACTGGCCACGGCGGAGCGTGTGCTCAAGGGATTCTCAGATTCACCATGATAGGAGGCTTGCGTGTACAGAAACTCCAGACGCAGGAATGTTCGCATACGCTCGTTGAGCGGCTGCTCGTAGACGACCGGGGCCGCCTCGGCTTGCGCTTGCGGATCGGGTTGTGAGTTCATCCGCGTATTGTGAGCCAATGGAAGGGCTAGGGTAAACCTTGGATTTGCTGCGCGAGCTGTCGATAGCGCTCGTGGAGCCGATCGACTCCCTGGCGCAGCTGCTCGACGGTGCCCGCATTATGGAGAATGTCGTCCGCGGCGCGCGCCCTCGCGTCGCGGCTCGCCTGAGCCGCGAGGATGGCGCGGGCCTGCTCGGGCGTACCCCCGTCGCGTGCGGTCAAGCGCTCGATCTGCACCGCTTCGTGCACATCGACGAGCAGGATGCGATCGATGCCGTCTCGCGGCGCCCCGCCTTCGATGAGCAACGGGATCGCCAAGACCACATACGGACCGGCCGCGGCGGCAACCTCACGCTGCATTTGGGCGCGTATCAGAGGATGCAAAATGGCATTGAGGTCAGCCCGCGCGGTGGCATCCTTGAAGATGAGGTCTCGAAGCAACCGCCGATCCAATTCGCCTTTGGGGGTCAACACGGCGGGGCCGAATCGCGCGATGACCTGATCGAGCCCTGGCGCGCCCGGCGCGACGACCGTACGGGAGGCTTGATCCGCATCGATGACCGGAACGCCGAGTTCCGCAAATCGCTGCGCCGCCGTACTCTTGCCGCTGGCGATGCCACCGGTAAGACCGATTCGCAGCGTTTTGAGCATGGGTTCGAGAGCCTAGTGCCTCAAACCCGACATGCGCAAGTAGCCGCTCACGAGTGAGTCGCCGAACATCATGGCAATCCAACCCGCAACGGCGAGGTAAGGCCCGAAGGGCATGGGTGCGGCCTTATCGCGCCCTTTGAAAACGATCATCAGGATTCCCAGCACAGCGCCTGTCGCCGCGGACAGCAGGATGATCAACGGCAGCAGTTTGAAGCCCAGCCACGCACCCAAGGCCGCGAACAGCTTGAAATCCCCGTATCCCATGCCTTCCTTGCCGGTGACCAGCTTGAAGATTTGGTAAACCAGCCAGAGGCTCAAGTAACCGGCGCTGGCGCCGATGATGGCATCCTTTGGCGACACCGGCAGGGATACGCCGTACCGCGGCCCGACGACGACGGCTGCCAACAGACCCAGCCACATCAAGGGTAGCGTGAGCGTATCGGGCAGCAATTGGTGATCGATGTCGATGCCCGTCAGCGCGATCAGTGTCCAGGTGACCAGCAGTGCACAGCCCGCGGCGGCGCCGAAGCCGAAGTGCCAGGCGACCCAGGCGGAGAGTAATCCGGTCGCGAGTTCGACCAGCGGATACCTCACCGAGATTCTCGCCTTGCAGGCGGCGCAGCGCCCTCCAAGCGCGAGCCAACTGAGCACGGGTATGTTTTGCCACGCCCTGATCGGGGCTTTGCAGGCGGGGCACGCGGAACGCGGCGTGCTCAGATTGAAGGGCCGTTCGGCCGGCGGAGCCGCGATTGCCAGCACTTCGGAGGCCTGCGCCTGCCATTCGCGCTCGAGTATGATGGGCACGCGGTAGATAACGACGTTCAAAAAGCTGCCGATCACGAGCCCGACCAAAGCCATCGAGCCCGCGAAGAACAGCGGGCTCGCTGCAAAAAACGTGGCAATCTCGGTCAAGACCGGACCCGCCGGCAGCTCCAGTTAAGCTTAACCGACTACCTGACCGAGTTTGAAGATGGGCAGATACATGGCGATCACCATGCCGCCGACTAAGATACCCAGGATCGCCATGATCAAAGGTTCGAGCAGGCTCGACATGCTGTCGACCGCGTTGTCCACCTCGCTTTCGTAGAACTCGGCGACCTTGCCCGACATCGTGTCGAGCGATCCGGATTCCTCGCCGACCGCGATCATTTGCACCACCATGTTGGGGAACAAGCCGACGTTGTCCATGGCCTTCTGCAAACGCTGACCCGTCGCGACCTCGTCCTTCATGCGCAGCGTCGCTTCCTCGTACACGATGTTGCCGGTGGCGCCGGCCACAGAGCCCATCGCTTCCACCAAGGGCACGCCGGCAGCGAACATGGTCGATAAGGTGCGCGAGAATCGCGCGATGGCGGATTTTTGGAGTATTGGGCCGATCACGGGAAATTTCAGCATGATTCGGTCCAGACCGCGCTGCATCTTGCGCGATCGCTTATAGACATGGACGAGCGCATAAACTGCGCCGACGACGAGGAGCCCCATCCACCAGCCCTGATGCTGGACGAAGCGGGAAAGATTGACGACCATCTGGGTGAACGCGGGCAGATCCGCGCCGAATCCCTTGAACAGCTCCTCGAACTGGGGGATCACGAAAATCAACAAGATGATGGTCACGACGATGGCGACAACCACCACCGCCGCGGGATAGAAAAGTGCCTTCTTGATCTTCTTCTTGAGCGCCTCGGTCTTTTCCTTGTAGGTGGCGATCTTGTCGAGCAAGGTCTCAAGGGCGCCGGCCTGTTCGCCCGCCTCGACGAGGTTCACGAATAGATCGTCGAAATACAGCGGAAACTTGGCCAACGACTCATGTAGAGTCGAACCGCCTTCGATGTTGTTCTTGATGTCGAGAATCAGCTTTTGCATCGCGGGCTTTTCGTGACCGTTGCCGACGATCTCGAATGCCTGCACCATCGGTATGCCGGCCGCCATCATGGTCGCCAATTGGCGGCTGAATACCGCGATGTCTTCGCTCGAAACCTTTCCGCCGCTGCGGAACAAGGTGGTCTGGGTTTTGACGCGAGTGGCGGCGACACCTTGGCGGCGCAGGTCCGCGCGCAGCGCGGCCTCGTTGACGGCAAGCGCCTTGCCGCGCACCTTGTTGCCGCGCTTGTCCTTGCCCTCCCAGATGAATTGGACGTCTTTTTTTCCAGCGGTTGCGGAAACTGCCATGATCGATCCTTAAGCTATTGCACTAATCGACGGTGACGCTGTTGATTTCTTCCAAGCTCGTGAGGCCATCCTTCACCTTGGCAAGCCCCGAGCGCCGAAGATTCCAGACGCCATCCTTGGTCGCTTGGTCGTTGATGGCCATCGCGCCACCGCCTTCCATGATGATGCGTCCGATGGTTTCGGTGACCGGCATGACCTGATAAATACCCATCCGACCTTTGTAGCCGTCGGTGCACTGATTACAGCCGACAGCGCGGAACACCCGCACTCCCTTCGCGATATCCTCGTCCTCGAAACCCTCCTTCTTGGCCGCCTCCGCGGGCAAGTCGATCGGCTGCTTGCAATTGCCACAGAGCTTGCGCGCGAGCCGCTGAGCAATGATCAGGCTGACGGAGGTTGCGATGGCATAGGGCTTCACGCCCATGTCGACCAAACGGGTCAGGGTTTGCGGCGCGTCGTTGGTATGCAGGGTCGATAGAACCAAGTGCCCGGTTTGCGCGGCCTTGATGGCGATTTCAGCCGTTTCCAAATCGCGAATCTCGCCCACCATGATCACGTCGGGATCTTGGCGCAGAAAGGCGCGCAGCGCCGAGGCGAAGGTCAAGCCCACCTTGTTGTTGACGTTGACCTGATTGACGCCGGGCAGGTTGATTTCCGCCGGATCCTCCGCGGTCGAGATATTGGTGTCCTCGGTATTGAGGATATTGAGGCCGGTATAGAGCGACACGGTCTTGCCGCTGCCGGTGGGTCCCGTCACCAGAATCATTCCCTGCGGCTTGGCGAGGTAGCGCAGATACAAGTCGCGCTGCAGCGGTTCATAGCCCAATGCATCGATGCCGAGCATCGCGCTCGAGGGATCGAGAATACGGGTCACGACCTTCTCGCCGAACAGCGTCGGGCATGTGCTCACGCGAAAATCGATGGCACGATTCTTCGACAGCCGCATCTTGATGCGGCCATCCTGCGGCACGCGACGCTCGGCGATGTCGAGACGCGCCATGACCTTGAGCCGGGCCACGATCTTGACGGCCAGTTGCACCGGCGGCAGCGCGACTTCCTTCAAGACGCCATCCAAGCGCGTCCGGATACGGAACAGTTTCTCGTAGGGTTCGAAGTGGATATCCGATGCGCCCTTCTTGATCGCATCGAGCAAGATTTTATTGACGAAGCGAACGATCGGCGCATCTTCGACATCGTCCCGCGCCAAGGCGTCCGGGTTGGCTTCATCGTCGCCGCCGCTGACCTCGAGATTCTCCAAATCGAAATCTTCGTCGGTGAGGCTCGGCATCACCGATTCAGCCTGTTCGATGGCCTTGGTGACGGCGGCCTGCAGTTTGTCGTCCTCCACGACGACAAACTCGATGCTCATCGAGGTTTGGAAACGGATCTCATCGAGGGCATGTAGGTTCGTCGGGTCGGCGACCGCGAGAAACAGGCGCTTGCCGCGCTTCATGAGCGGCAAGACGCGGTGCTTGGTCATGAGCTTTTCGCTAACCGAGCGCAGCGCCTCGGCATCGGGGGCGACCGCATCGAGATCCAACAGAGGCACACCGAATTCAGTCGAGGCCGATATCGCGATATCTCGCGCCGTCGCCAAATTCATGGATACCAACTGCGTGACCAAACTTACGTGTTTCTCCCGGGACTTGACAATAGCATCCTGCATGAGGGCCTCGGCGACCAGGCCATCTTGGACGAGCCTCTGCGCCAAACCACCCAATGCACTCCGGCTAGCGCCGCCGATGGTTGCTACTGCGTTGTCATTCATGTACTTACAGGAATCCAGGAGAGTGAAAGCGCTGCTAGTTTACAGCCTGGCGGTACCCGATCAATTGTCAAATCTGCTATGTAATATTCCCACAGCGAGGGGAGTGCAGCCGTGATTCTCTTCCCACAATTTATGTATAAGAACCAGGATGCCCAAGCGCCAGGAATGACATGACATGGGAAAAATACTGCGGCGCAAAAGAAGAAGCCGCACTAGCGAGAGACTTGTCATGCCGTCGAGGCAGATTTGCGGACGAAAGCCCACCCGCAAACCGCCCCGCCATTACGAGTGGCAGGAGGTGGGCAGATACTGGCTGGGAATGCTGTTCGATATGGATGCATTCGCTGACTGAGTCGCGACCGACGTCGCCGGGGCGTTCGCCGAGCCGCATACCCACAGCACGTCGTTGTTCGTGTTCGTATATGGAACGAGCGCCAGCGTCTGGCCGTTGATCTTGCTGTTCGCCTGGTTGCCGTATGTAATCTGGATGACACCGCCGTTTTGGACGGTGACTTTCTGCTCATACTTGCCTGCCGAATTGCACATGCCGGGGAGGTTGCCGATCGTCGGCCAGCAACCCGTGTTGGCGTAGTATTCGGAAATGGCGGTCTTCCAACCGTCTCCGAGAGTCAGACCCTCCGTCACTTGCGCGCGGATGGTGTAGTTTTGATACGCCGGGATGGCAATCGCCGCCAGGATCCCGATGATCGCGATGACGATCATCAATTCGATCAAGGTGAAACCCCTGGCAAGTCTCTGGTTGAACATAGGCCGTACTACAGTCATGCCGAACAACGCGGGTGTTGTCGTTAAAAAAAGGAAGCCTCTCGAAGGAGAGGCTCCCCTTGCCATCAGTCGAATTTGCAGGCGAAGGCCACCCGCAAATCGTCCCGCCATTACGAATGGCAGGACGTGGGCAGATACTGGCTGGGAATGCTGCTCGAAGCGGACGCATTGGTTGCAATCGTCGCAATAGAGGTCGCCGGAGCGCACGCCGTACCACATACCCACAGCACGTCATTGTTGCTGTTGGTGTAGGGGACGATTTCCAGCGTCTGGCCGTTAATCTTGGCGTTGGCCTGGTTGCCGTAAGTTATAAGGATTACTCCGCCGGTATTGACGGTGACGCTTTGCTCATACTTGCCTTGCGAAGCGCACATGCCGGCGAGATTGGTGATCGTCGGCCAGCAACCTGTGTTGGCGTAGTACTCGGAAATGGCCGTCTTCCAACCGTCTCCGAGCGTCAAACCTTCCGTGACTTGCGACCGGATGGTGTAATTTTGATACGCCGGGATGGCGATCGCCGCCAAGATACCGATGATCGCGATGACGATCATCAATTCGATCAGGGTAAATCCCTTCTGCACCTGCTTAAGCATTGAAAACTCCTGAAGTGAAGGCCTTGAATACATGCATCGAAAATAACCGCACGAGTCGGTATCTAAGCTAAGCAAGTGCCATGCCAATAGGCGAAATATCTGTAATACATTGAATTTAATTGAAAAAATTTGAAGACATAAGGCGGACTGCCTGAAGAATGCCGAAGCTGTCCCGGCGCCGTGGCCGCCAAGCGTCAATGAGTGACAATTTTTGTCACGCCACTTTCTCGATGACCTCGTGGTATCGCTCTTCCGTGTTGATGTCCCAAATCTCGGATTTTCCGGAGCCGGCATTGAGTATGGATGTCACCGCGGCATTGGCTGCGAGCATCGAATGGTCCTGATTGTTGTACCGGTGCATACCGTTACGCCCGACCGGATAAACGTTCGATAAGGTATCGAGATACGACCGGATCTTGTCGAATTGACGGTACTCGCCGAAATAAGCGGGGTAGGCTTTGGGAACCCGAACGACGGTGCCGTCGAGAACGTCATCGCGACCTATCATGCCGATCATCTCGAGTTCGCGGGCTGCGAATTCCAAAAAGTCTGCGTCCCGCATCGCCCACAGATCGTCTCCGGCGCGGCAAAAATACTCCAGTCCAAGCCAGATCGTGTCCGGATCGGCGACCATCGAGGGGCTCCAGTTGTTGAATACCTGGAGCCGGCCGATGCGCACGTCCGCTTCCTGAATGTATATCCAATTGTCGGGAGGCATGCCGTTGGTGCGGTTGGCCGGCCCGCGCAATTTCATCCTGCTCACCAGCAAGCCCGCGGTCATGAAGTCCCGATATGGAAGTCGATCGGCGACTCGGATGACGTGATCATCGGACGGCTTCAGCATGGCGGTCAGATCCCGCACCGGTATGGTCGAGATAAAATAGTCGCACGGGATCGTGCGGAATGAACCATCGCCCTCATCTCGCGCCACCACGGCCGTGACTTTGTTGCCGGCGCGTTCAACCGCCACAACCCGGTGCCGCAGGTGCAGCCGACCGCCCGCTTGCCCAACTTTGCGGGCGACTTCCTCCCACATTTGTCCGGGTCCAAATTTCGGGTAGAGAAAGCGCTCGATCAGGCTGGTTTCGGTCTGTTTTTGCGCCGTGTCTCCGGCCACGCGAAAGCGGCCGGCCACAGCGTGCGCAATAGCCTTAGAGACCGACAGTCCTTTGATGCGTTGCGCACCCCACTCGGCCGAAATCTCCGTGCAGGCCACGCCCCAAACCTTTTCCGTGTAGTCCTTGAAAAACGTGCGGTAGAGGCGCTCGCCGAATCGATTGACGAAGAAATCTTCGAGGGAACTCTCCGGCGTGCGCTGCGCGACTTTTGCCTGCCCATAGCTCAACCCGATGCGCAAGCATTCGAGCAGGCCCATGTTCTTGAGCGTGTCGGCATTGAGCTTGAGCGGATAGTCGAAAAATCGCCGGCGGTAGAAAATGCGCGACAGGCGCTCGCGGACCAACATCACAGCATCGGAAGATTCGGTGCGGCAGCCTTCCGCTACCAACTTGCGCGACTGACCCTGATAATGGATATGCACCGGACCCGCGACGCCGCCGCGATCTTCGGCAATGGGCAGGATGTCCTGCCACCAACTCATCACCCAGTCCGACTTCGAGAAGAAGCGGTGGCCACCCAAGTCCATGCGGTTACCGCGATAGTTGATAGTCTTCGAGATGCCGCCGACTTGCGAGTCGGCCTCGAGGATCAAGGGCTGGATGTTTGAGCGCCGCAAGAGCTCGAGCGCAGCGGTAAGCCCGGCGGGTCCCGCTCCGGCGATGAGCGCGACCGGCCGGCTCACGTCATTTTGAGTCATGGGACAACTCTCTCACGTGAGCGCGCGGAGATGAGAACAGGAGCTGCCGCCGCATCAAAAAATTGCCCGTAAATGTACAAAGCGCCGCGACATACTTCGCCATCATGACATGCAACCCGAAGTATCGGACAGCGATGTCGATGATGCACACATTTAGCCCCAAGCCCAGCGTCCCCAATGCGACGAAGACGGCAAACTCGTGCGTCCTACTGCGCAGCCGATGTTCCTCGAAGGCCAATCGCAGTGACAGCCCGTAGGCCACGCACGCGCCGCATAAAAATGACAAAGCCGCTGCGTCAAGATACGGCAACTTCAAATACTCGATCGACGTCCACAGGATCATGATATCCACCCCTAAGGCGCACAGCGATGCGAGGACGTAGCCTGCCGCTTGCCGGACCAGCCCTTTCATCCGCCGGACTTCAGCTGGCGGACTCGACTGCAAGCGTACAGATTCCAGTCTTTCCACTGGCCCGGTGCGGTGCTCGGAATCGCGTCGAATCCAAGGCTTTCCTTGGCGATGACGAAACCGAGTTGCGCATCGCGGCAGATGGCCCCTAGCTCCGCCGCCGTCAGCGGGTGTGGTTTTGCGGCATCCTTGCTGGGTTTTTCGCGCGCGTGCGCCGCGCGTGCGAGCTGCGACATGACTTTCCAATCCGGTTCCTCGACCGGCAGCAGGACATCGGACCGCCGCCGGATCTCCTGCGCGGTTTCCCGGGAGAACACGACGCCGGCTGATTGGTTCAACGTCAGATAGCTCGGCCTCTCCAACGTGAACCAGATGAATCCGGCGGAATTACTGCTGGGAATGATCAGCACGTTGCTAGCCGGCGGAATCGCGGCGCGCCACTGCGCCAGCCCCTTGGCCGAACTCGTGTCGGATACGAAATTGCCTGTGAAAGAGCCGCGCATAACCAGCACGCAGAGCGGGATGAGCAGCGCCAATACCACGCCGCAAGTATACGCATTCGCGTACCGTAGCCACCGCAGGCTGAATCCGGCGACCGCCAATGCCGGAATTTGCAGGGCATATATGGTGCGAAGGCGCTCGATCCACACCTGTTCGCCCCGCGATACAACGGGCGGATGCGCGCATAGGGACCAAATATAGGCGCCCGTCCAGGCCAAGATTGCCGCGATCATCGCGTATGCCAACCCTTGCAACAGCGTCCGAGTTTCAGGCCGCACATGCCGCCGCAGGCACCAGAGGCCGAGCGCGGCCGCGGCCAGCAAAGACCCATCAACGGGCTGAAACGTCCAGGCTGCGACGAGAAGAGTCGCACAGACTGAGCCGCACCCGGGGTCTCGCCACAGGCGATGAGCGGTGGGCACCAACATGAGCACGCTGATGAAACCGGTCACCCACATCCAGCGCCAAGCCTGACCTTGAAGCAGGATCGCGACGGGCCCGATAGTGCTCGCGATCAGCGCCACGACGAGCCCGGTCACTCCCACCAACATCGCACCCCAGCACAGGCTGCGCACTCGCGGCTGCTCCGTGACCAAGCTGGATAGGGTCAGGCACAACACGGGGCGCAGTTGCGCATCCCAGTCATGCCAGCGCCAAAGCTGCAGGAACAGGTATTGCGATCGTTGCCGGACTATTTCCAGCCAGGATCCCTGGATGATCGCCAGGATTTGAGGTCCGCGGCCGATGTGGAGCGCCAGCAACGCCACACTCAAGGCTGCAAGCACGCCTGAGCCGGCTCCGAGCGCCGCATACCGCAGGGGGACGGACAAGCAGGCCAGAAGCAACACACCCGGCAGCGCCATGAGTGGGTGTATGAACATCGACGCGACGGCAACCGTCCAGCCCAATCGACGCAAGCCTCGCAAGTGACACGCCAGCGCGACGATGACCATGGCTTCGGCCAAGGATCTGGCGGTCAGATAGGGTTCGGAGTACGCGAAAACATCATAGGCGCCATAACCCGAGACCACGACGACACAACTGGCGGCGCAAGCCCAGGCGCGAGTTGCGTCCCATAGACTTCGCGCGCAGACCCAAGCCGCCGCAATGAACGTCGCCGTGCACGCGGCGAACAACGCGACCGACGCATTCCATAGCCCGAGCCAGCGGATAAACAGGGCATACAACGGCGAGAAGATGGTGAATTCATCCTGCGAATTCCCAAGTAGGTAGACGTCGCCGCGCAAAGCGGGATTGAGTCGCGCCAGCGCCTGAAACGCGTACAGCTCGCCGTCCTGCGTCAGTCCCTTATAGCGGTGCAACAGGCTCCAGGTCGCGATCAGCAACAGCGTCAGGATGGTCAATGCAATCGGCTTCAGTTCAGGGTCAGAGCCGTGATGAGCGATTCTGGTGCTAATGTGGTTCACAAGCCGCAGGCGGATCTTTGAGTTCGAAGCGGCATTATGTCGGCTTTCGACGCGCCGAGTATGTGACGGATTGCGGTAATTTTCAGCCGCTTACTCGATGCCGAGTTTCTTGATGCGATAGCGCAGCGCCCTGAACGACATGCCGAGAACTTTCGCCGCCGCGGTCTTGTTGTGGCGAGTCTGTTCGAGCGCCTTCACGATGGCGTCGCGCTCGATGTCTTCCAGGTGATCGCCAAG
>Ga0116231_10009728_pt1 | contig 15971 bp, 6 predicted proteins | sample S1TSphgellanicum_2_FD_89695 | JGI IMG/M metagenome (GOLD analysis project Ga0116231, IMG submission 89695) | Host-associated microbial communities from peat moss isolated from Minnesota, USA - S1T2_Fd - Sphagnum magellanicum MG | ecosystem: Host-associated > Plants > Peat moss > Unclassified...
AACGAGGATCAAATTCACATGAGACCTAAACAAACCCTTAACGAGGATCAAATTCACATGAGACCTAAACAAACCCTTAACGAGGATCAAATTCACATGAGACCTAAACAAACCCTTAACGAGCATCATTCACATGAGACCTAAATAAACCCTTAACAAGCTCTATCTGGGATTGCCTTTTGGCGCCATGTGTGGTTTTATGTGTAATCACACACGCTTTTGCTTGTTGTACATGTTTTGTGTTATGTTGTCTCACACCAATTTCGAACCCATAACCTCTTAAGAAAGAATGAGGATACTTACCATTGAAATAATATTCAAAATCAATAAGAAGTAATATTGTTTTCTTATTTAACCTAGAAATAAGGTCAAACCAGTCCAACCCTATAAAAAAATAGTGTGCCTTAGTGCAAACTATTATTCTACTTGGGGTATACTATATGATAAAATATGTTGAAAGCCAAGAAATGAAGAATTACTATCATTAATTAATAAAAATGCCACATTACCTTCAACTCTTCATTTTTTCCATAGTTACAAACCTTTTCTCCATTGTGTTAGTCGTCTTCAAACATTTTATATGTTGATTACAATGAATATCAACTTGTATAAATGAAGGTTTGAGTAAAAAGATTATTTGATGGCTTCTTTTGTAATTTGTGAATGTATTTAATACAAGGCCATTTTACATGGTCATTAATAATGGATGAATTTACTATTGATGTAACAAAAAACTTCCCATATTTGGATAACATCAACAAATTTGTAAGTATTGTTTAAAAGCTCATGGAAAATCTATAATTAAGTTAGATAATTTTAGTACATATTTTCCATTGAATTGTTGCATATTTTCAAAATATCCACATATTATTTTGGTGATTAAGAGCATTTGTGACAATTAATATAGGATTCTCCTTCTACCAAAAAATAACTATATATATGCATCAAATCTTAAAGGTTTGATTGTAATTCTCATTGCACACATTGGTAGTTGTTGTGATGGGTTTCAATAAATCAAAGGCAAATTTTGAGAAAAATAATGTGATCATACCACTTTTGTTTTTGCGTTGAAGATCTCAATAAGTATGTTACACTTAAATTGTCATTGTTTACAATATGAAACATGTGTGCATAACCCAAGTTAATTATATCCTTAAATCCATGTCTAGGGTATGGTTTACAAGATGAATGATATGAACTTATTTCGTTAAAAAATAAAATCGAATACAGATGAACGTCTAAACTTTTCTACATGTTAAATTTTGTGACCTTGATTTTCATGAAATAAAATTTTAATGATTGCTTAGGATCTATGTGAGTCTCAACAAAGACATGCAAAGTACATGGTAAGGAGGTTTTAGAGTGCTCTAGGGGTTGGTTAAATCCATGTGAGTTGGTGTGAATCCATCATGAATGGTGGGCTTGAGTGTTGGAATTCAGGTGTAGAAGGATGTGGTTGAGGAGGTCAAATGGATGTAGATGAGGGGTATGTATACATTGTTGTGCTACATTGTTAATTTTCCAAGTTGATTTTGTTATGTGAGTTGTGCAAATGCTTTTCAAATTGCACACAAATTACTTTTAATTTGTTGCCCATTGCCTAAATTTTATTCATAGGTTGCCCAAACATTCTTTTGGTTTTTTTCCTTTTTGGGGTGGTGATGGCGGGGACTTCGATTAGCAACCTACCCTCTTACCTATTGTATTGACTTACTAACATGCTTACATAGGCTACCTATCTACTTAGGTTACCAACCTACTAACCCATCTCAATTATCTAACTATTTATTTAGGCTACCTACCCATCTACCTAATGTACTTATTTAGATATCTATTCACGTACCTACCCAATAAGATTACTACCAAAGAAAAAATCTTGTATTTTGCAACCAATCATTTTGTACTTACATGCAATTATTTGTCATTTGCAACTTTTTTCACAATTATTAACCATCATTGAAAATTTTGTGACTAACCTACAATTATTATGTGATTGTATTGTAACTATTTGAAGTTTCATCCTTCCATGTGAACAATTTCAAAGTGTAATCCATCCACAAATAATCTATTAAATCCCATTAGTCGCATTAAAAACCAAAATACAAGTACAAATAATTTGCCTAGGTTGTCTTATGAATGTATTAAAGGTATATCTCTAAAAGTGTATTAAAGTTATATTTAGTGTATTTTCAAGGATATTAAACATATTTAAAAGGTATATTACTAATTTTATTAGGGTTATAAGATATTTTAGATTTATGTTTAAATTATTAAGAGTATATTATTTTTTTGATGTTATGTTAAAGGTATTACATGCACATTAAAGTTGTATTAAAGGTATGTTCATGTTTTATTAAATTATATTGTGTTTATATTTAATGTTGATATCTTATGTTTCTAGTCAAGGTTGTACCAACATTTATAAAATAAAAAAATAGTTGTGAAAACCCAATATTGGTGTCAAATTTTAACTAAATTTGAACCAAGGTTTAATTAAGCTTTTAATTTAACCAAATTTTGGTCAAGTTTGAATTTAGTTAAGGTTTAGCCAAGTTTTAGTTTAGTCAATGTATAACCAATGTATAGCTAAGTTTTAATTAAGTTTTAATTCATCAAGGTTTAGCCAAGGTTTTGTGTAGCCAAATTTTAGCCAAGATTTAATTTAGGTAAGGGTGAATTAAGTTTTAATTTAGCCATGGTTTACCCAAGTTTTAATTTAATAAAATTTAAGTGAAGTTTTATTTTAGTTAAGGTTTAGCAAAATTTCAATTTAGCCAAGGTTTAGTCAATATTTAACCAATTTTTAATTTAGCCAAGTTTCAATAAAGGTTTAACCTATGTGTCATGTGGCATATGTGGTTTAAGCATAAGTGCCATGCGAATTTAGCCTAGGTGCCACATAACTTTGTTAGTTAGTAGGCTAGGTTAATTAGTAGAAAGTAAGTTAGATTAATAAGTAGTAGGTTGGGTTAGGTAGTAATTGGTATGTAGTATTTAGATTTATTAGGTTATAGATAAGGCTAAGTATTAATTAAAAGCAGTACCTTGAATTAGGCTAGGTAGGTAGTTAGGTAATAATTAAGTAGGTAGGTAGTTAAATAGTTGGTAGTAGATAATAGTTGTGACAAGTTGGCAATTAAAATATTTATTTCATATGGTTTGTGTTTCATTTCAATTTTTTTAATTACATAAAAAAGTGCATCATAAACATTAAATTTTTTTTTAAGATGTCAAAATAAAAATGCCATTTGGGATGAACCAATTAAAAGAACTCAACCCTCAAGGCTAAATCCAAAATGAAATAGGATTTTCCTAATTAGGTGCCATGTCCTAGATCATGTGAACAAGATTAAAACTTGTATTTTAAAATTCAAATTTATGGAATCTCATTTAATGTGCCACATGGCAAATTTTGAATTGGCCACATGTATTATCTAGACTTTGTGAAATGAATGTGAGAGAGTAAATTTTTAATTTTAATTTTTTTGAAAATTTAAAATTATGCCATGTGGCAACATGTAATTGCTCAACAATTAAGTTGCAAATTGTGATAACTAGTAGTAAATAATTATATTGTCAATGGATGAAAGAATGTATGGTTGATCGTATACTTCATCCACATGTACTATGTTAATATCATGCTAAGTCACTATTTACAACCAATGTTGAGTACAACTAGACTTACGCAAGTAATCTAAGATTTAGTTGTTTGAGTGATTTGTGACTAATTTATAGTCCTAAGTAGAAGTTGCAAAATGGGATTTTTTTTTTTAGCATACCTAGAGTTACTTACCTACCCACCAAGCTGAATAGCTAGGTAGCCTTGATGGGTAGGTAGGTTGATAAATTTAGGGAGGTGAGTGGGTAGCTTAAATAAATAACTAGGTAGGTCATGGAATGAATCATAGGGTGTCATGGAATCTTGCTCTATACTAGGGCTATGGGAAAACTATGTCTAGTCTCTTGGGTTCCAACTCAATTTCCATTGGGTGAACAACACAAACAACTTTCCTTTCAGCTTTTGTTTTGTTGTTGTTCCAATCAAACTGGGGTGTCCCCACTATGAGTCAAGTAGTACAGTTTCAACAATTAGGTCAACACAACTTCTTTCCTTTTTTGTTGGTTTTGCCTACTTACTACCAAGGCAAAGGATATTGTGTTTAGATTCATTATAGAGTATATATATATTAGCTTAAGGGATTTTTATAGGCCCCTAGGTAATAATAATAAAAAATAAAATAATAGGTCTATTTTTATTTTATGAGGATTATTTTTGAAAGATGATGATAATTTTGGCTTGTGTTGAAACTTGAGATTATTAGTTATTATAGAGTGATTATAATAATATCTTGGAAGGATTTTGGTTTCTTTGTTTTAGAGGATGTTTTTTTGGGAAGATTATTAGTTTTTTTGCATTGGTGAAATATTTTTGAGTTTTCATAAATTCTTCTTCTTCTTCTTTTGCCTTAAGATACCCTTTTTAATGTAAAATGGCAAGGCCAACAAAGAGTGACACACACACACACACACAACTTGTTGATTTTAGGGTTTTTCCCCTTCAAACTGGGTGTAGTAGTACTATTGTCAGTGTACAATATTCACTGCATCTGTACTGCAATTGCACGAAAGATGCTATCTAGTCACACAAACACATGATGGGGGGATTTTGACAAGAAGTTAGAACCCATCTTCTCTCTCTCTCTCTCTCTCTCTCTCTCTTTCTTTTGGGGGGTGGGGCCATTCAATGGGGATTTGGTATAATGAATATGTGATTGATGATAATTCACTTGAAAGCCTTCCTAGTACTACTACCACCTAGTGATGATCAATGGTATCACTTCACTTCTTCTTCTTCCCATCTTGAGTCTTGAGTGAGAAAAAAATGGAGTCCCACATTGCACACAACCTCAAACAAAACCCTTGCTTCCTTCCTTGCTTGCTTCCCTTCCCCTATTTGAGTGCTAAATAATAATAAGTCCGTAACCCCTCTCACTCAACATGACAACTGGCCTACCAGCAAAAAGCTGAACAACAATGAGCATTGAGTAGGTCTATGAGTGATCAGGGCGCTCCTTCTCTCTCTCTCTCTCTCTCTGTGTCTTTTGTGTAAGTTAGACCAAAAAAAACACAGATATTCTCTTTTGAGAAAGTTGGAATGATGAACATGAGATCACCCATGATCTGATCTCTCTCTCTCTCTCTCTCTTGGACCTTTTTTTATTTTGTCTTCTGGTTTCTGAAGAAAGGAATATAAATGACCTAAAAAGAAAGAACAGCAATAAGATCACGAGGAATGGGTGTCAAGGATCCAAACACACCATGACCCAGCACTCACCAGTGCACCATCCACTGGATGCCCGTTATTACTTGGTTGTGGATGAACCTCAATCAATTGAGTTAATAATTTGGTTTCACCTTGGTAACCAATTTTGTAGTAAGAAATAGGTCTCATATATAGGTAGGTAGGTAAGAAAATAGGTAACTACTAGGTAACTACTAGGTAATTAGTAGACAGTTGTTTATACATAGGTAAGGGCTGTTTTTACTAACCTACTTACTAACAACCTGTTTGTGAGTTGTTAGTAAATAGGGTAGTTAAAAATAAAAGCAGCTGAGCTAATAACCACCATGGTTAACACTAGGGAATGGAACCCAACAGAAAACTGTTTCATGACCACTTGTCATCCATCCTTCACAGTGCACTACTGTGTGGGTGCTGGTTCATGGTGGCTGGATCCAAAGACTCTGTTGACAAACGGGCAGCAACCAAACCAAACCAAACCAAACCATCATCCCCGCTTACTTTCATTGTGGTCCATCCGTCCACCATAGGACAGAGTAAGAATGTGGGAGGAGGGGGGGATTTGTACCTAACATGAACCTCTATTCAAGTTTGCTCGGTATCATTGAAAAGAATGTTTGGAGAAAGCAGAGGTGGAGTTCAACTATCAAAAAGTTCCTTGTGTTTGTTTGCATGCCCAAAAGTCTCTAGCTTTTCTTGCTTTCTTACTTGACCACAATGTGAAGATTTCTTTCCATTTCCAATGCATGAGCCAAGAATTCCTTTCAGACAATAGAATTTTTCCTCAAAAAGTCATCCTGTCTTCACCCTCTCTTTGGGCCTCTTTGAGTGAGGTCCGCCAAGTAAGGAAGTTTTATTAAATCAGGGTATGAAATGCTGAAACTCAGCATCTAATGCACAAAGTTCGAGGTAATTCCAGTAATTGTACACGTAGGAGCAGTGAAAATATATGTAACAGCAGTGGAGGCGCTCAGGAAAACTCTATTAGAATCCTGGAGTGGTTTTGACTAAGGGGCGAGGATTGCCTTATGAGTGAACATCATGAGTTCAAATGTGAGCTTATAAAAAAATATTAAATTTTGATATCGTACGTAGCCTAGGGTCAATTTCCACATTAACAAAAACCAATAATTGTTTTTCTTTCAAAAACATAATTCTTTTTTAAAAAATTGAAATTATTATATTTTCCATGACCACCTACTATGATGTATTGTCATATGAGTAATGAAATCATTTAGAGTGTAATGTACTGTAATTATGATGATTTTCAACATGTCAATTTCATAGTTTCACAAAAATTCCTTTCACTATTTTGAGGATTATTTAATGATGAAACTAACCTTAGGGTAAGGTAAAGAAGAAAGCCTTGACCACCATTGTTAAAGTTAAAACAAGCATGTGGACCACAAAATGAGACTTCCCATCAAAAAACCTTTTACACATGATCAACGAGTTATGGCTTTTATATTTTGGAGGTCAAGATATTAGATTTTGGATGCAACATGCAACTCCTTTCAGTTGACATATCATATGTGTTGGGGTTTCAAGAACCCATTTTCAATGGAAAAAAATTTAAATTCTAGATATATAGATTTTTTTTAATATAGTTTATTTGGTTGCCAATTCTTGAAAAAAATCCTTCTCTCCTTATATTTACTACATTTATTCCAAATTACGATAATTTTCTTAACATTTCCAATAAGTCTTATGTTTCCTGTTTTTAATGCCTACATTTGTCATAGCTTTCGGCAAAGTTCTTTTTGCTGTTTTAAATATTTACTATTCAAATTGCATTAGTTTTTTAAAAATAAAAATAAAAATCCATTACATCTTGATCAGAGTTTTTGTTTTTTTTTTTGGGTGGCAAATTTTTGCACTGTGGCACAAAAGAAGAAGGAATTATTTTAATATAAATTCAAAAAAATTTGCAATTTTTTTGGAAAAAATCACAAAATTTTCAAAACCTCAAAAAAAAAAACACAAAACAAAACAAAAAACTCTGATGAGTTTGAGGATGTGCTTCGAATGCACAATGGCCATGTTATTTACATTAAAAAAATATTAACTTATATTTTAAAAAAACATTGATCCAAATGATATCTTTCCATAGGTTTTCCGCATTGACCCGTCAAATTTAATAATTGATGAAGTGCAATGAAAGGCATGTAAAAAAATTTCCAGAAAATCCTCAATAATGATCTCATAAGAACAAAAAGATGGGAGTTTCCATTTTCTCAGGTTAAAATTCCCTGACATGTATCAATGGGGATTTTCATGATTACGTGCTTCCCTTTTGTAATATTATTGTGTCTTTTCCTTACGCAACCAATTCTCACTAACAGAGAACATAATAAAATGTTTGGTTCATCAAATAGAAAGAAAACCAATAATTTTCATGTAATCTTGAAAATCTTTGAAATTATTTCAAAATTCCAAATAATACAGCCCAAAAGTTAGCATGATGAGATCAATGTGTATGTGTGTGTGTGTATTTTTTCCCCAATTTTTTGGTGTAACCAAACTGGTGATCATCAACAAGAAGATTTACCCAAATTGGCTATCGACCAAATATGAAAAGTATATATTGAAAAAAAAGGAGTAAGAATTCTTTTATATTTTGGCAACCTGCTGGAAATGATTATAGAAATCTGGCAATTAATAATAATAATTTCTTGAAATTTGGAAAATTCAGGCCATTTTTTCGCCCAAAAAATAAATCCTCTATATCTGTCAAAAACCATGTTTTCCAGTTCAAAAAAAAATGCACAAATTTGATGAGATCTTCAGCAAAATCATTGAGGGTCAGAATTTTGTTTTTGGATGCATGCATGACTACTACTACTACTACTACTACTACTACAGTAGTCATCATGTAGATCCAATTTCCATGAGAAGAATTAAGGTACAAAACAAAATTGGGAGCAATTTGTGGGTGAAATTCATGGGTGATTGGGAAATGATTTTGCATATCATGAAGAAGAGATGTGTCTCCAAATTTTTGACACTCTCAAAAGAGATTAAAATTTATTTAACCTCTCAATTTGTTCTAAATTTTGAATGACAAAAGAGAGTAAAATGTATTTGTGACCAATAATTTTTTTAAAATTTAAAAAAAGAGAGAGAGTAAAAAATCAAGCAAAAGTAGGTATATGGGATAAAAAGGTGGTGCTATTAGGAACTTAACAAGGGGTGTATCACACTCTTGCCTTGCCATTTACATTAAAAAGTATCTGAAGGCAAAAGAAGAAGAATTATGGAAACTCAAATATTTCACCATGCAAAAATATAATCTTCCAAAAAATCCTCTAAAACAAACCAAAATCCTTCAAGATATTATTATAACTCTATAATAACTAATCTCAAGTTTCAACACAAGCCAAAATATCATATTTCAAATTTTATCCTCATAAAATTAAAAATAGACCTATTATTATTATTACCTAGGGGCCAAAATCCCTTAAGCTACTATACTCTATAATGAAGCTGCACCTCGGATAAAATTGAAGAACACATGGAGAACACTATTAGGGACCATTGGGAACACAGGGGTAAACTAAACCCTAAACCCTAGGTTTGCAAGATCCATAACACACACCCCCTAAGCTTCAGACAGGCCCAATGTGGGCTGCTTTCTTTCAGTGTAAATTTGCATTGTCCTTGCGTTTAGGGTTGAGGGGAGGGGGGGGGGGAAAAACAAGGGTTTGAGAATTGACAATCTAAACCTATGCAAAGCTTACATAAGAAATGTAAAGCTTCCTTCACAAAGCTCAAGTAAATGCTATGGCAACAACAACATTGAAAGAGCCTAGAGAGAAGAGGGTGTTTCTATAATTGACATTGATTTGCAAGTTTTTGATGAGAAAGTAAGTTTTTGTCTATGGATTCCTGAATGCAAATTTTTTTATAAGGAATTTTGCACTTTCAGTGTTTTGGCTTGACTCTTACTATGTGAGGTTGTGCCCCTTATTTTGAGAATCTCCGCACCCTGGGGCTTTAGGCTATTGGTGGCTATTGCCCCCTTAACCTAGGGTTTCACCCCCACCCTGCCGCCGATATCATTGGGCCTCATTGGCATTGAGAACTGGTGGCTATAGGGTCGCCTGACAGATTGAATTGGGCAAAACTTGTCCTTGTACAGCCAAATTTAGTATATTTAAATAGAAGTGCTATTAATGCTATTGCACATGCCAATTGTGGCTAAAGTGTGGTCATACATTCCATATGAAACAATGGTATGAGACTTGAAGAGGTTTATATAGGGGAATATATATATATATATATATAGGTTCAAAATTATAAGGGGAATTTGGACAATCTCTTGATATTGTTAGAAAGCTCTCAAGGAGTATGATTTAATGAAGGTTATTTGAAAATGTTTAGACCTAAGGTGGGGGAAGATATTGAATAATTTTGTCATCGGAAAATCCAATTAAATTTCAAACAATGCATTTGAAAGGAAGGAAAAAACTAGTTGGGTAGCTAGTTCACACTTGGGTCAAACAGCAAATGCTATAAGAGTAGGGCTAATGAAACAAGGGTATGAGATTTGAAGAGGTTTTTTTCTTTTCTTTTCTTTTAAAAAAATATATTAATAAATTAATTTTAATTAATTATTCATTTGTGGCATTGCCTCAACCTTTGATGCTACCCAACATTCTTGGCCTCTCCCAATGTTGCTTGATGTCCCCCTAATATTGTCCAACATCTCTCAATGTGTCCTTGGTGTTTTCTCAACACCACCTCTTATCACCCAAAAAAATCACAACATCTTTTAACATTTTCCCATCATTGGTTGCCCTCCCTTATCATCACTTTGACATTGCCTTGCATCCACTCCATGTTTATTTGGTGTTGTCTGATGTCTTTGGTGTGCTCTTGGAATCCCTATTGTCACCTAGGAAGAAAATCCCAACATCCTTGGCATTTTTTCAATGTTGTCCAATGCCCTTACATTTCCCTAACATTGTTTAACATATTTGACATTTTTCTAATGTCTTCTATCATCATTCAAAAAACAAATCTCAAGGTCTTATACATTTTCTTAACATCATTAAATCATCACAAATTTAGTATGTGACAAATTAATAATGAAAATCATGTGAAGTTTGTTCATTCATAGGTTTGTACATTTGACACATGAATATCATGCATTGAAAACATGTTTAACATATATAATAAATGTGTTGATAAATAAATACAAACTTACAAATGAATAAATGTCACACAAATTTCACATTTTTTTATAAATTCGTGTGTCAAATGTGTTTTCAATGCATAATATCAATGTGTGAAACATACAAATTATGAATGAACAAATTTTGCATGATTTTCATTATTAAATTGTGAGATGCTAAATCTATGATGATACCATATCATTTCCTTAATGCTACTCAATGTTCCTTGTTGTTTCCTTGACATTGTTTGACACCCCCTTGTTATCTTTTCAACACTCATTTGACATCTATCACCATCCCCCCGTATCAAATGGTTTTTGCATTATCAACATAAATAGAATTAATGTTCATAGTCAACACAAAGAATTTTTTTGTATGTTAGTGGCAATGATTAAAAACTATCATATAACGATTAGCTCACCATGTCCTACCTTCTTAAGTTGACAAATAACTACCTTGATGATTGTCAAATGAGTACCAAACTTCTTCTCAAGTTCTAGTTATAACCAATTTTGTGAATAAACATTCCCCAATGCATCCATCAAATCTTGGGTTGGGAATTGCTTTTATAACTATGTAAAATGTTGAATTGTAGCTTCTTAACATTTTCGTTTTGCAAATGCCATTCATATTTCAAAATAAAACTTTTTTATAACAAAAATAAGAGTAATCTCATTTTAAAATGTGGTTCATATTGGTTTCCCATAGGATACACATTATTGGTTGCATGGTGTAGACTACACACAAACAATACAAGAAATAGATGACAAGTTAGATGGCAAAAGAATTTAACCAAAAAAAAAAGTATATTGAATTACATTGCAAATCACAATAACAAATAGATAGTGGAGACATGAAAAAGATGTAAAGCAAATAGTGACATTGCACACACAAATATATAAAATAAATGAACATGAGTACCTACGTTCAGGAAAACTTCAAACCCTAAATCTTTGCTTGTTGCAACTTCATTACTTTGAATATTGAAGCACACCTTTATAAATTTTAACCCCAATATAAACCTTGATTCCTAATTTTCAAAGCCCTTAAAATTGCAAGTTGTAACAACTCTCAAATCCACTTGTTTTTGTGGAATATAAACATGTATTATTTTCTCATGATTAATAGAAATAAAATTCTAAATTTCACATCAATGAAGTTTATTTTACTTTTTGTTTAGGCTAATGTTTGAATATGTTGAATTCAAAGCATTTTTCTCTTCCATCACAGTAATTTGATCTTGTTTAATACAAATTATTTATTTGGTTAGTTAAATTACCATTTAAAAATAATCAATTGATTGTTGCAATTTTGATCCATTTGGCCAAATCCACCCACAATTATAAGGAGAAATGGACATGCTTGTACTAAGTACAATATTGTATAACAAATAATTCTCAAGAAATAAGAATGGCAATGTGACACAATGTGCAATGCATTTTTTTGAACTATTTAAAGAAATGAATGTTAATTATTATAAAATGTATGGTTCCATGTAAACATGAGTGAGATGAAGGTACAAATCCTAAGTATTAAAATGTGAAAATGAGCACTAACCAACTCATTAGCTAATGCCAAGTTACAATAAATTATGTAAAGAAAAATTGTGGATGACAAGTTGCAAAAACTAGACCTGGTCAATGCACAAATCTTGGGAGTTGTAAACAAGACACACGTGAATTAACAAAATGAGGTTTAAGGAGGGTGTCAAAGTTACAAAATGAACATGGAAGAATATTACACACATAATGCACAAATGAATTGGTGAAGTACATTTTAAGGAGAATGTTTAAGGTTACAAAATCAATGTGAGTGATGATTTTAATTCAATGATGCATGGTGCCACTATAAAAGGGTATGTCATTATAACATGATGTTTCTTCATTGGTAGCAAGGAACCAAAATGTTTCCTTTTGTTATCTTCATGATGGCAATTTATTAAAAGGTTTGGATTGATTTTATTGCAATTGGAAATGTGACAAATCATGGAAAATTCTTCTGTGTTTTGTGATTTCATTAGCCACTTGAAAATTTTACAATTAAAACCTCCAAATGGTTTTTTCCAAGATGAAAAGAGGCATGTAAAAAAAATATTTATCCAACATGGGTCCAACCATGCTAATAGGAGTTGTCAATGCCTCCTAAGTCATGCTATGACAATGTAAAAACATTGTGTTTAAATAATGCTTAAATTATGCCCAAGGGCATAAACATGTTAAAGTAGGCCAATTGGTAATCCTTGATCAAAAAGTAAAAGTGAGTGAAAAGTAGAGTTTGCATTTTTGAATTGTAAGGCTTTTAACAATGCTACAAATTTTAAAATGTACTTGCTATACTAAATAAACCATATATGGTCATATTTCATCTATTCTATTACTTTCATCATTTTATTTATTTATCACAAGTTAATGTTTGGTATTTTTTCAAAATCAGATTATTCAAATGTTGTGATATTGATGTTTGAGTTATCATGCATATTGATAAATTTTTTGAAACTTTAATATTTCAATTATGATAATGTGAAGCCTCTGAAAAGTAGTTTCCCAAATTAACAAAATTATGCGTCTAAAACATGATTTTCTATATGAACCCAAACACTAATACTTGTATATAATATGTCAAAACAAAACTTTAACAATTTAAAGTATAACATATGATTTTTTTGGTCAAATGATAATTAATTAATATACTTTTACATTACTTTGTGCAATATGGAACAACAACATAAATTTGGAAAGTAGAGTGAAAGTAGGTTGAAAAAAAAGGAAACACAAAATCTTAAGCTTTAAAAAACATATTCATACCATCCTACATACATTTATTTTATTTTTTTGTATGTTTTTAAAGATTAGGTTTTACTTTCTATGCTTCAAAGTTAACAATTTTATGTTTTTAACTTGCAATGTATACTTTTTTGGCCCACTTTTGTATGCTTGCACCCCCAAACAAAATTTTGCATTGTTTCATTGTGTTTTTTAACCATGAAAGACATTTATTACAATCTTTTAAATGTGTTAAACATTTTTTTTTATTGGATTACTTTCAAACTTGTTTTAATGCTAGATCAATATATTAAAAAGGTGGGAATATGAATACAAAATTAAATTTTAACATTATTTTATTTTTGAATCTTATAACATCTTTAGAAATTTTCTATTACATTCAAGGTGCCCATGTATGTTTGTTGAACATGTTATTTAACAAAACATAAACATATTTCATGAAGTAATTAGTGTGTGATAATAACATTTCTACTTTATTTTATTGAAATAGTTTACAAAAGCCAAAATGTGAAAACTATTCCAATTCGTAAATTAATAGATATGCATGATGTTCCCAATATGACAAGAATGTTTATAAGTTGTTGATTAAATTCCAATGAGACTTTGCAACCTTATTAACTTGGAGATGTCTTTGGATATTAAGTATATTCCCATAAGGTTTTTGAAACATTTCCCAATATATTTTGTGATATAATAATCATGTTGCCAATTACTTGTTGAATATATGGTTATTTTAATGTATTAATGTTTTTTTCATGTTTTATTTAATCTAATTTAAGTGGTGAGCAAGATGTAAAAAATGTGGTTTGATATTCTAGGTTAAGAATATAGAACCAAATTTGGCTATAAACCAATATAAGGAACACAAATTTGTAATCATCTCTTTGTTTTTCTATCTACTTACTACAAGCAAATATAATAATCTATGAATATTTTCCTATTTTCTTTTTTGAATTTTGAAACCCCCAACAACAAGTTCATTTTTGAAAATTTCATTTTGAAGTTATAAATTTTTTGCATCACATAGTCATGAATAAAATATACTTTCAATTTTCTAAAAATTTCATAGGCGCAAATTGAAAAAGAACACCATCATTAGAAATATTAAAAAATGAACCTTAAATTAAAGGTAAATAAAATTACCATTTAAAAAATACCAAATTGGGTTAAGTGATATCACCATTTAATTTGGAGATTATACCTTCAACACAAAAATGAAATGAATGCCCAATTGTGACACATTTAAAAAACTTGTTCCTCCCCATTACCTAGTACGAGGGTACATGTAGTTGAAACCTTTTGAATGTTAAGTGTCCTTGTAATAATTTAGTTCCTTGTGATGAAGTTCAAATATTGAGAGTTTAGAACCCTTTTGATCACCAAGTGTTTCACCAAGGGAAAACCTTAAGACCCTTTTGATCACTTAATATGAATGAACAAGGGATTTAATATGGTTTGAATCAAATTAAATTTGGGATCCATCATGGACTTATCATGATTTTGAATTCATAAAGGAAGCCCCATTCAATTTGACACAACTTTGCCCTTCCAAATCATGCTTTGAGATTGAAATGTTTAAGAATAGTCCATGAAGTATGTTAAATCATCTTCCTATTTCTAAAACAATGTTACTTGTGAGGAGCTAGAAAACTCACCCAAGGTTTCCATAATCAGTTGTCACCAAAACAAAAACTACTTCAATTTCACTTGATGAGTAAAGGGTGTCATGTATGATTTTTATTGAAAAAAATTCATCCATTTAAATTAGAAAAAAGTCCTACTTAATATTTCATTCATAAACAAGAGCATAGGACAAATAACCATATTCCCTCTTTCTAAAATGAAAAAAATATGATTATATTTGTAAATTGGCAAAAGTAGAAAACCATTTAGGTGATTATTTCCTCCTTTATTGATAGGTACATATGGTGGTGGGACCTCAAACTCATTGAGTGGAAAGAAAGATTTGTGTATTGGACTCAACTTCATTTTTGTAATTTTGTTGAATTATTGGCTTTCAAAAAATTTACAAATTGAAGCACATGACATAAATCTAGGTGAAATTATGTTTACCATTGTCTCTAGTTCACAAATTGGTTTTTTAACCTACCATATTCACATCATGGTTGGAAGTGCATAGCAAGCAAAATTTGTTGATCATTGGGTCATTATTCACTTCCATCAAATAGTTTTTGGATTTGTAGAATATGAATCTTTCAACCGATGATAATCCAACTTCATTTTTATCAAAATTATTGTCATCCCATCTTCTCATGATACACGAAGGTTTCATCATGGTAGTTGTCTTAATTTTCAACAACAACACAATCCAATTAGTGAATGACCTTGAAATATTGAAATCCCATGATTCGCCTATCCTAAATAAGTTGTTGTGAATGTTCAAATTTTATGCAAGTGGATGAATTAACTTCTTCTTCACTTTAACATTAAGCACATGGGCTATTTATAACAATTATAGTTTCATCAATAGTTCACCTAGTGTTAGCCAATAGCATGTCACAAGTCATTGTTGATTCAACCCAATAAGTTTTTATTTTGCAAAATTGTGTTTTCTTAAAGTGTAAAAGTGTTTTGGGGGGGGTGGGGGGGGGGGTCTAGAATCCACCACTTTTTGCAAAAAAAAAAACTTGGAAAAAAAAAAAAAAAAAAAAAAAAAAAAACAAGGGAAAAAAAGGGCCTAAAATAAAAATA